>ENA-OXIQ01001010-OXIQ01001010.1-human-gut-metagenome-genome-assembly--contig:-NODE-1010-length-10686-cov-7.992757_pt1 | contig 10686 bp, 9 predicted proteins | sample MGYA00249819_ERZ652364 | MGnify/ENA primary metagenome ERZ652364 (study PRJEB26925, sample SAMN05826628) | human gut metagenome | biome: ENVO:2100002; feature: ENVO:00000062; material: ENVO:00002003... | reverse complement strand
TCTACACACTGCATATCGTCGGCAGCGTCAGATGTGTATAAGAGACAGTATCATGCCATACTGTAAAGCCAAGACCCCCTGCTACGATCAAAAACATGGTCGTCAGACTGATCAGCGGTGACTTAACATATTCCATAAAGCTGGTGGTGCCCAATATATCAATTCCTGCATTACAGAATGCGGACACAGAATGGAAGACCCCATATGCCAGTCCCCTGATAAATCCATACTCAGGCACAAAATAAAATGCAAATAACACAGCTCCAATTCCCTCTACGAGAACTGTCCCTTTCAAAATACGGATAATAAAACGTACTAGCCCGCTCAACGTCTCTAAATTATACGTCTGCTGGATCATGACTCTGCTTTTCATCGTAATCTTTTTGCGGATTGCCAGAAATACTGCCATGGTACATGCGATCACGCCCAGCCCTCCGATCTGGATCAGCAAAAGTAGTATGATCTTGCCAAATACTGTAAACTGTACTGCCGGAACGACCGTCACCAGGCCGGTTACACACACTGCAGACACGGATACAAACAGCGCATCCAGATATGCGATCGGCTCCTGATTGCTAATGGGAAGATACAGCAGAATACTGCCAAGAAAAATCACTCCCAAAAAACCAAATGCAATGATCTGCATGGTGCTGAATGTTACTTTTTTTCTTTTTTCCTGAATTTTGTTGTACAAATTATGCCAGTCTGTCTTCATCTCTATTTTATACCTTAAACCGGTATCCTACTCCCCATATTGTTTCTATATACTGCGGATGTGATGTATCATATTCAATCTTTTCTCTGATTTTCTTAATATGCACCGTCACAGTCGCAATATCCCCTACAGATTCCATATCCCAGATTTCCCGGAACAACTCTTCTTTTGTATATACATGATTCGGATGTCCTGCAAGGAACGTTAAAAGATCAAATTCTTTTGTCGTAAAGGAACGTTCTTCTCCATTCACCCACACCCTTCTCGCTGTCGTATCGATCTTCAGACCACGGATCTCGATCACATCATTTTCTTCTACATTGCTTCCGATCAGACGCTCATAACGGGACAAATGCGCCTTCACTCTTGCCACCAGCTCACTCGGGCTGAATGGCTTTGTCATATAATCGTCTGCTCCCAGTCCGAGACCACGGATCTTGTCAATGTCATCCTTCTTTGCAGATACCATAATGATCGGTGTATTTTTATGACTCCGCACTTCACGGCAGATTTCAAACCCATCCACTCCCGGAAGCATCAGATCCAGAATGATCAGATCCGGGCGGAAGGAGGCAAATTCCCTTAACGCTTCTTCTCCGTCATTTACGATTTTTGTCTCGAAGCATTCTTTGGTAAGATACAGGGCAATAAGCTCTGCGATATTGTTATCATCATCAACAATAAGGATTTTCTGTTTGGAAACCATGGCGGTCCCTCCTATTTCTTAAATTCTACAATAGTAACACCTGCATCTCCTTCGCCGAATTCTCCAAGGCGGAAGGATTCCACATGCTTCTGGCGCTTCAGATAATTGTGTACACCTTTTCTCAGAGCACCGGTTCCTTTACCATGAACAATACGGACAGATTTCAGATGAGCGATATAAGCATCATCCAGATATTTGTCAAGCTCTGCAACTGCTTCATCTACCGTTTTGCCAAGCAGGTTGATTTCTGTGGATACATGGGCTGCTTTTGACATGCGGATTTTACCTGCACCTGTACGCTGCATGGTTGGTGTGGTGATCTCTGCTTCATCGATCAGTTCCAGATCAGAGATGTGAACCTTGGAACGGATGATACCCATCTGAACGAAGAGGAAACCTTTGTTGTCCGGACGGCTGCTGACAGTACCTTTCAGATTCATGCTGAGAACCTTAACTGCATCTCCGAGGGAGATATCTTTGGCTGTGAGTTCCTTCTTCGGTTTCTTTGCAGCAGTTTTCTGAGTCATGCCTTTCTCTGCTTTATTCATATGTTTGCGCAGATTCTGGCGTTCTTTTTCCACAGCAGAGAGATCCACATGGTCTTTCTGGAATTTGTGGAACATCTTCATAGTCTGGTCTGCATATTCCTTGGCTTCGCGGAGAACTGCATGAGCTTCCTCATTGGCCTGACGGATGATGCGGTCTCGCTGTTCGTTCAACTTCTCCTGCTTGGATTCCATTTCGGATTTCAGAGAGGTAATTTCCTGTTTATACTGTTCAATCTCGCGGCGTTCATTTTCAATAGTTATACGGCTGCTTTCCAGGGAACTGAGAACATCTTCGAAAGATTCATCCTGTTCACTGATCTGTTCTTTGGCCTTGTCGATGATATAGTCCGGAAGTCCAAGCTTGGAAGAAATGGCGAATGCATTACTTTTCCCGGGAACACCGATCAGCAGGCGGTAGGTCGGGCGGAGCGTTTCCACGTCAAATTCGCAGCAGGCATTTTCTACACCTGAGGTGGAGAGTGCATATACCTTCAGCTCACTGTAATGGGTGGTTGCCATAGTGCGGATTCCCTGTTCATGAAGATGGGAAAGGATCGCAATGGCAAGGGCAGCACCCTCTGTCGGATCTGTACCTGCACCAAGCTCATCGAAAAGGACAAGAGAGTGACGGTTGGCTTTTTTCAGGAAAGAAACCACGTTGGTCATATGTGAGGAGAATGTACTTAATGACTGTTCGATACTCTGTTCATCACCGATATCTGCATAAACTTCTTCAAACAGTGCAAGCTCTGAGCGGTCCAGTGTGGGAATATGAAGACCGGACTGGCCCATGAGAGTGAGAAGTCCGACAGTCTTTAAAGATACAGTTTTACCACCGGTGTTCGGACCGGTGATAACAAGCAAGTCGAAATCATCGCCGAGACGGATATCAATGGGAACAGCTTTCTTCTTATCAATGAGAGGGTGGCGTGCCTGTTTCAGACGGATGCGTCCTTCATCATTGAAGATTGGTTCTGTTGCATTCATATCCATGGCAAGGGATGCTCTGGCAAAAATGACGTCAAGCTGTACCATGATATTAAGATCTGCGCGGATAGAGTCGGTCTGTTCTGCAGTTTGCTGGCTCAGGGTGGAAAGGATCACTTCAATCTCTTTTTGTTCTTCCAGTTCCAGCTCGCGGATGTCATTATTTAGTTTTACGATTGCCATAGGTTCGATAAATAAAGTAGAACCTGTGGAGGACTGATCGTGTACCATACCCGGAACCTGTCCTTTGTATTCTGCCTTGACCGGAATGCAGTAGCGTCCGTTTCTCATGGTAATAACGGAATCCTGCAGATAATTGCGGGCACTTCCGTTTACGAGAGAGGAGAGCTGTGTATGGATCCTGTCTCCGGTAATCTTCATGTTTCTTCGAATCTGGCGGAGGTTGCTGCTTGCATCATCACTGATCTCATCTTCTGAGAGGATGCATCTGCGGATCTCTGTTGTAAGAGGAGTCAGTGGTTCCAGTGCCTCGAACATCCCGTCCAGAGAGTCCGGGAGAGAATCACCGCGCTCACTTCTGGAATAAGCTTTGACACGATTGGTGTTCTCAAGAAGGCTGCAGATGGCAAGAAGTTCACCAATCCCCAGAGAACTTCCGATTTCCAGACGTTTCAGAGAACCACGCACATCTTTGACGCTGCCAAAGGAAATATTTCCTTTCTGGAAAAGACGGGTAAGTGCATCTCTGGTCTGAGTCTGCATATGTCGGATTTCATCAATATCTGTGGATGGCTCCAGCTTCCGGCAGATTTCTTTTCCCATGGAAGAGGAAGCCTTGTCTGTCAGCATATTGATGATTTTATAATATTCAAGTGCTTTATATGCTTTCTGATTCATTGTCTGTTTAAATCTCCTGATAGATATCTTTATAATTTGCTGTCCCTGATATTATAGCATTTTTTGTTATGGAAATGTACTCCGGGATTATAGCAATTCTAAAAAAATAATTGTAACTGTGTAACTGTGGTTACTGTTCATACACCACTATCCCGCGAGGTGTTTTGGCATGAATATGCCAAAATCCCGAGACATACAAGCCAAAATTCCATTGCCGCAGGCAATCTGGAATGAATTTTGGCTAAGTTACTGTGAACGGAGTGAACAGTAACGTATAAGAAGGAGTCCTGCCCATATAACTTTATTCTGTTACAGGAACATTACGGAGTAATTTCCTGCAACAGAAATAAAAAGAGCCACAACAGATTTCATATCCATCTGTTGCAACTCTCTCATTTACAGTCCTACATTCCCACTGTTCATCCCTTCTTTGCTGTCCTTATCAAGAGGTAGCCAGTCCAGGACTTTCTTAATATAACGATTCCAGAAATCCCACTCATGTGCTCCCGGACCTTCCTCGTAAGTTACATCCACACCCAGTTTCTGCATGGTATCTCTGAACTTACGGTTCGGAGGAAGAAGCGGATCATCCAGTCCACAGGCAAGGTACATATGCGGAAATGGGATTCCATCTTTTTTCATATTTTCGGCAATCCATTCCGGATTGATCTCACAGTCTTTGATCCGGGACAGATCTCCAAATACACTCTCCAGAAAACTTTTTTTCTCAAAGAACATAGGAGAACTGTCATCTGCTGTCCCCATTTTTTCAAGTATCATGGCTGAAGAAAGGCCTGCGATATATCCGAATGTATCATGGTATTTCAGACCATTTCGGATTGCACCGTATCCTCCCATAGATAACCCGGCGATAAATGTATCTTCTTTTTTGTGGGATAACGGAAACATTCTTCGTGTGATCTTTACAAGTTCTTTTCCGATAAATTCACTGTAGTTTTCATTTGCATTCGGATGATCCATATAGAACATATTTGCTCCGGAAGGCATAACTACTGCCAGATTCTTTTCTTCTGCCCATCGCTTAATACATGTTCCTGTTACCCAGTCTGTGTAATTTCCCATTACTCCGTGAAGCAGATACAAAGTCTTAAACGGTTTGTTCTCTTCTTCTGTTTCTTCTCCAAAAAACACTTTATCAGCCGGCAGGATTACATTCATCGTTACCGGACGCATCAGTGCTTTTGAAAAGAAGTTCACTTCCATTAATGCCATCTTCTTATCCTCCCTTATGTTTTTGCAAAGCCTTTACAGCATTTTATTATACAAAAAACACCTGAAAAAAGCTACTGTCATATCCGACAGCAGCTTCTTTTACGCTCTAATGCTGATGTAAATATTTTTCTCTTGTAGCGAGCCCACCTCTGATATGCCGCTCCTGCTTGTTCACATCCAGAACCTGTCTCACTTCACATGCCAGTCCCGGATTGAGCTGACTGAGACGGTCAGTGCAGTCCTTATGTACAGTGCTCTTACTAATCCCGAATTTCTTCGCCGCCTGACGCACTGTCGCCTTTGTATCAATAATATAATTTGCAATTTCCACTGCCCGCTCCTCGATATAATCTTTCACGGATAAGCCTCCGAAGACGCTGTTTTTACAGTGTATGCACAGAAATTTCCGAATATGTAGCAATCGTTTTTATAGTTGTGCCTTATAAAAGAACGGCCGTCCATACCGGACGACCGTTTCGCTCATTGCAATCTTATTTAAATTTAATCTCTTTCCCTTCAAGTCTCCACTGTCTGAATTCTGCGGAAGCAGATAACAGAAGATCTGAAGAAGAGTTCAGAGCTGTTTCTACAGAATCCTGAACTACGCCAATGATAAATCCTACTGCAACAACCTGCATGGAAATGTCATCTGAAATTCCGAACAGAGAGCATGCCATCGGGATCAGAAGAAGTGATCCGCCGGCTACACCGGAAGCGCCACATGCTGACAGAGCTGCAAGAAGACTCAGGATAATTGCTGTCGGAATATCTACATGAATACCAAGAGTAAATGCAGTTGCCATTGTCATAACTGTAATAGTGATAGCCGCACCATCCATATTAATAGTTGCACCAAGCGGAATGGTTACAGAATAAGTATCTCTGTCCAGTCCCATCTCTTCACAGACTTTCATGTTTACCGGAATATTAGCTGCGGAACTTCTTGTAAAGAAAGCTGTCAGCGCACTTCTCTTCAGGCAGTGGAAAATCAGCGGATATGGATTCTGGCGGATACACCAGTAAACCAGAAGCGGATTGGTCACAAAATAGATAAACAGCATACATCCCACAAGAAGAAGCAGCAGTTTTCCATAAGTTGTAAAAATATCCAGACCGTTTGTGGATACTGTGTTAAATACCAGACCAAAAATTCCAAAAGGTGCAAGATTAATGATCCAGGTTACTACCATGGAAATACCATCTGCAACATCAGCCAGAACCTTCTTTGTCATCTTATCAGCTGCACGAAAAGCAAGCCCAAGAAGAACAGCCCACATCAGGATCCCTACATAGTTTGCATTTACCAGTGAAGATACCGGGTTGGCAACTACGTTCAGAAGCAGGTTATTTAATACTTCAACGATACCCTGCGGTGCGCTTGTATCTGTTGCTGCATTTGCAAGTGTCATCTTTACAGGAAATGCCATACTCGCAAATACTGCGATCACTGCTGCCAGAACTGTACTGAACATATAAAGAATGATAACTGTCTTAATAACTCCTCCATGAGATTTTCCTGCATTACACAGGGAGCTGACAACCAGGAAGAATACCAGCAAAGGTGCGATTGCCTTTAACGCGCTTACAAAGACATCACCCAGAATTGCGATTCCTGTTGCCTGCGGTACAGCAATTCCCAGAATCGCACCCAGAATCAGGCCAACCAGGATTCTCTTTACCAACGCAATCCTGGTCCATTTGTCCCAAACTTTTTTCATTTCTTTGATCCTCTTTCCCTTTAATTTGATAAAACAATGATACGTTACATTATAAAGGAAGCACATAGAATATGCAAGAACATCTTTATAGGTGTATTGTATTTCTGTTTTTAAATTATTTAAAAAAGCAGATGTCGTTCAATCATTTATATCCGATTGAACAACACCTGCTTTCTCTCCGGCGCAGTGCGATTCTGTCCGGAGGACCTTTTTATGTTATAGGTATATTACGGAATAATTTCCTATAACATGAAAAGTCTCAACAACTCTGCCTCCGGAAGTGGTCTTGAGAAATAATATCCCTGGACCATGTCCACGCCCCATTCTCTCAGCAGACTCACCTCTTCTTCTGTTTCTGCTCCTTCTGCTACAATTGTATAACCCATATTCTGCATAACCGTCACAATACTGTGGTAAAAAACAGCAGCCTGTTCATCACAGGTAATCCCTGTTAACAACGATCTGTCCATTTTCACCACATCAAACGGAAGTCTCAATACTGCATTCAGATTTGCATACCCTGAACCAAAATCATCCAGACATAATCCGATTCCCACATTCGTAAAATCCTCCACAGCTTTGCAGAAACTTTCACTGTATTCAGTTGCCACTGTCTCAGTAATCTCAAACTGAAAATATTTCGGTGAAAGTTCATACTCCTTCACTATATTGATCAGAAGCTGACTGTGTCCCGGTTTTAGCAGTTCGGAAGGTGAAAGATTGAACTTTACATTCTTAATCTGTTTCATCATATATTCATTCTCTTTAATAAAACGGCACACCCTTCTGAACTGAAGCAGTCCGATCTGTGCGATGAGACCCTGCCTTTCTGCAATACTGATAAACACATCTGGCGGAATCATTCCCATACAGGGATGCTTCAGCCTGCTCAAAGCTTCCAGAGTAATATAACGATCTTCCTTTATCCAGAATACCGGCTGATAGTACACTTCAAACAGGTCTTTATCCACTGCTGTTTTCAGGAAATGCTCCACCTCTTTTTCATAACGGAAGCCCTCCAGAATCCTGTCATCTGACTGGATCACTACCGTTTCATCTGCACGTTTTACCAAAGATATCAGATACTCGATGTATGCCAGCAGTACATCTTCCTTCTCCATCTTTTCACCGTTGATAATCCCGCAGATGATTGCCGGAAAAGTAATTTTTTCCCCGTCAGTTTCAAAAGGTTCTTTGAAATAGTTCTCAATCTCCTGTCTTTTTTTCTCATATTCTGTCAATGAATCTGTAATGATCAGAAAACAGTTTCCTGTGGTTCGGAACACCTGTACAGAACCTGTAATGTTTTGCAGTTCTCTTGCAATCTGTACCAGAAGCAGATCACCTGTACTGCTTCCGTAAACCTTATTAATCTGTTTCAGCATAAACAGCTCTACAGCAATCACATGAAACTCGATTCCTTTGGTAAATTTCTCCTGTATCCAGTTATCAAAATACCTTTTATCAAATGCTCCTGTTGTACTGTCTATATAATCACCTGGATTGTTCATCATAAGATAGAGAAATATGAGACCAAGTGCCAATCCAAAATCTGACAGAAATATGTATCCTGTGTACAGTTCCACTCCTATACATACGCCTTCGATCACAAGAAATTCGCCTGCAATACTCATCTTTTCCGGCGTATAGTCCTCCCTGCTTCTGATCATACGCAGCATTATCAGAACGATATAAACCAGGGCATAGAGATAAAGAAACACGTACCCTGTTCCTTTTTGAAAAACGCCATTACTGTCAAAACAGAAAAATCCCCCGCTTCCAAGGTTTCCAAGCATAGCTATCATCATAGCCACCGTAATCCCGGCACAGATCACAGATAGTGCACCGCTCTTTTTCTCATTTTCACGCGAATCAGGAATACATGAATACAAAATATAAGGAATCAGAATATCGAGCAAATAGATTCCTGTCAGAATACCCATGACAGTTCCTTCATCTTCCGCTGTGTAATTCATAATTGTCAGCGTACCCAACAGGTCAGACAAAATATATAAACCGCTCAGGACAAGTATATATGTAAATGTTTTCACATTTGCATTATGCAGTTTCTTCTGCGTCAGAAAATGATATAAGAGTAACGCAATAATAATAACTGCCGCTACCTGAAAGTTTATATTATAATTCATGTGTCTTTCTCTCTTTCATTTTATTCTGATACATATTCGTATCTGCCTCATACTTCCATTCACCGGTTGTCTTCAGCATTCCCCTGTCATCCCGAATTGAACTGAAACCTCTTGAAATAGACAGGCGATATCTGCTGTTTCTGTTATAACGCCTTATTTCTTTATCCAGTTTCTCAGACAATGTATTCCTGTCTTCCTCCGGATCAAATACAACTACCGCAAACTCATCTCCTCCTGTGCGATAACATTTTCCGATTGCCCCAAAAACATTCTCAATGCATCTGGCAGCCGCCACAATAACCTCATCTCCTGCCGCTCTGCCAAAGTCATTATTGATTCTGCGCAAATAATCAATATCCATAAAAACCAGCAGGATATCCTTATGCTCATTCATGGTTTTCGGCATTTCCGCCAGCAGATTTTCAAAAGGTTCCCTGCTCTGCATTCCGGTCATCCAGTCCTCTTTCATCAGTCGTTCATATGCCTGCATTTCTGTCCGGTAACGGACCTTTCCAACAAGACTGATCACAGTGTCTGCAATGATCATAACCAGAAATACCAGTATTCCAAACTCAAATATTGCTCCATAATAGGATATTTCAAACAGCCAGTACAATGACAGTGACAAAAGTCCACTGAACAATAATATCATATAAGCGATCAATATGATCTGCACACTTCGATCCGGCTTCTTTCTATATTCTTTCCAGAGCAGTACCGCTACGATCAGTACCCACGTTATCAGCAGAACATGTGTTACAAACAGCATATCTGCAAACGTGAATACCCCGAAATAGGCCAGAAGTCCCTGAATAAATGCATTCAGATAAAACACAGCAATTCCTGCATCCAGAATGCGTTCCTTTTTCAGTCCACCTATTTTCTGGGCAAAATGCAGCATCGGTACCGAATGTAACATAAACATATAAAAAGAAATCGTACAAAGCATATCCGGATGACTGCTATAGGTCTGGATCGCAGAAGAATCTGTAATCAGCCAGACTGCACATATCATAAGGAACAATGCTACATCGCGAAATCTGGCATCCGGCATCTGACGGTATTTCAGATAAACTGTAATCAACAGAGAAATAACGCTCAAAACAAGAAAACACAAAGCAATACCTATAACTATTCCTGAATTCTGTAAATGTAAAGCAATGACTGCACTTCCGGTTCCAATATAAACAGAAGTCAAAACATACTTTCCGTGATGTGGATTTGAATAAACCAGCTTCAGCGGCTCATTCTGCATGTCTGTAGGGATTTCCCCTACACATTCCAGTTTTGATTTCATCTGCGTATTCCTTACAAAGGTTGTATCCTGATATTCATAGATGGGACGGTCACCCAGCCAGATTTTCAGATCATACTGTGCACCTCTGGTTGTAACTACCTTACCGGCATCCAGATCAGTAATCCCGTCATTATATAATATCAGTTCTTCCCCTTTCTCTGCCTGTATTGTATCCGGAAGAGTAACTTCTGTTCTTTTTCCGTTGTCATAATAGTACCAGCCAGAAGATATCTTCCTGATCTGGTTCACCGGCTGCATCTTTTCTCCCAGTGACATAACTCCCAGAACAGCAGCAAAAACAGCCATCACCATGATAAACAGAAATATCTCTACGTTTTCTTTTTTCTTCTTCTGATTATATTTCACACGCTTCTCCTTCTCTTATTTCCAGAATCATAACTGTTTATAGCAGTCCTCGTAAGTAATGCATTTAAGACAGTTCAGCAGAATTTCACACTCTGATGGGCTGGATTAAGA
>ENA-OXIQ01001005-OXIQ01001005.1-human-gut-metagenome-genome-assembly--contig:-NODE-1005-length-10706-cov-7.021313_pt1 | contig 10706 bp, 9 predicted proteins | sample MGYA00249819_ERZ652364 | MGnify/ENA primary metagenome ERZ652364 (study PRJEB26925, sample SAMN05826628) | human gut metagenome | biome: ENVO:2100002; feature: ENVO:00000062; material: ENVO:00002003... | reverse complement strand
GAGATCAGCCTCGGTCTCGTGGGCTCGGAGATGTGTATAAGAGACAGCTATTACAGACTGTGCTATGCTTCGCGGTGTCCGTTTTTTTGGCGGCGGGGCAAGGACAAGTACTTTAGTTCTTCGTTATAAGACCGGTACTGTCCGTTTTATTGATACAGTTCACCGTTTTGGAGAGGATAAACCCGGTGTAAGAATGTTTTAATAACAGTATATTAGAAGAACCCTCGACAAATGCTTATGATGTTCAAGTGGGGCGGGGGTTTTTATATGGAATTTTTTTATTGTTTGCAGTAAAATATATTGTATTACAGATGAAAGGGGAGACTTATGCACGAATTGTTTGATTGGATTTATTCTATCGTGGTCGCTTTATTTTTAGCGATGATTATCCATATATTTCTTTTTGTCCCTACCAAAGTGGCAGGTTCATCCATGTATCCTACGTTAGAGGATGGACAGTATTTAATTGTTTCCAAGTTAGGGCATGTTTTCCGTCAGACGCCTGATTATGGTGAGATTGTTATTATTGACAGCCGTACGCAGAGAATGCGGTCGTGGGCGGATGATTTATCTGAACCTGCTTTAAACTACGTGGCACTTTTCAGCCGAAGCGGTCAGGGACACAATGTTTGGGTAAAGCGTGTGATCGGTAAGGGCGGGGATAAGCTGGAGTTTCATGATAATGCGGTATACAGAAATGGCACAAAATTGAATGAACCCTACATCAATGGCGTGATGGAGTTCTCAATGCCCGGTTCGTTTACGGTGCCCGAAGGAACAATTTTCGTTATGGGCGATAATAGAAATCATAGCTCTGACAGCCGATTTATCGGGCCGATTCCAATTGACCACGTACTTGGAACTGTAGTGATTGAGTTATGATGGAAGACCGTTTCCTGAAAGCAGGAGCGGTTTTTATTTGTAACAAAGGATAGGAGTATTATGTTATAATAACTTATATTTTATGTTCAATGATGGGGAATGAGGGGTAATTATTTTGGCACATTGCAATGAAAATTTTAATGATTTGCAGGGAGCGTATTTGTTTGCAAAAATAAGAAAGGAACAGGAAACATACAAAGCGAATTACCCGGATGCTGATATTATCTCTCTTGGCATTGGTGATGTAACGCAACCGTTAGTTCCGGCTGTTGTTGAGGCCATGATGAAAGCTGTTGCGGAAATGGGAGAAGTGGAAACTTTCCGTGGTTACGGTCCGGAACAAGGATATTTATTTTTGCGTGAAGCTGTTGCCCTGCACGATTTCAAAGACAGGGGATGTGATGTTTCTCCAGATGAAATTTTTGTTAGTGATGGCACAAAATGTGATATAAGTAATATGCAGGAAATATTTGCCACGTCGGATATTGTGGCAATTATGGATCCTGTATATCCAGTGTATGTGGACAGTAATGTTATGGCGGGACGAAGTGGGAAATTTGTGAATGGATCATATGAAAAATTTGAGTACCTGCCGTGTTATGAAGAATGTGATTTTAAAGCAAACCTGCCATCCCATGATCCCATGATTATTTATTTATGTTCACCCAACAATCCGACAGGAACTGCATTAAATAAAAAGGAATTAACTGTTTGGGTGAAGTACGCAAAGCAGACTAGATCAGTTATCTTCTTTGATGCTGCCTATGAGGCATTCATTACGGAAGACATTCCGCATAGCATTTATGAAATTGAAGGGGCCAAAGAGGTGGCAATTGAGTTCCATTCATTCTCTAAGACAGCCGGATTTACAGGGGTACGCTGCGGATATGTCGTTGTCCCGAAAGAATTGAAGCTGGAAACAAAGTCAGGGGGATTAATCAGTGCAAATGAACTTTGGGATCGCCGACAATGTACGAAATTTAATGGATGCTCCTATGTCGTGCAGCGTGGGGCAGAAGCTGTATATACAGAAGCCGGTCAAAAGCAGATACAGAAGACTTTGGGGATATACAGAAAAAATGCCCTGGCTATTTTGGCAGGAGTAAAAGAAGTCGGGTTACGGGCTTCCGGTGGAATAAACAGCCCTTATATATGGGTGTCTGTACCTGATGGAATGAGCAGCTGGGATTTTTTTGACTTCCTTCTTCGGGAAGCGCAGGTTATATGTACGCCGGGATCAGGATTCGGTCCATGCGGGGAAGGGTATGTCCGTCTGACCGCATTCAATACATCGGAAAAGACGGCAATGGCTGTGAAACGTTTGAAAACTGCTGTTAAAAAATATACAAATAAAGGATGAAGATATGAGCACAAATTTACAGATCGGTATTGTCGGGCTTCCTAATGTAGGAAAGAGTACGCTTTTTAATGCGATTACAAAAGCAGGTGCGGAGGCGGCCAATTTTCCTTTTTGTACTATTGAACCTAATGTGGGTGTTGTGGAAGTGCCGGATCATAGAATTTATGACTTGGCAGGTATATTTAATCCGAAAAAAACGACGCCTGCATTTACCCGTTTTGTGGATATTGCAGGGCTGGTGGCAGGAGCATCGAAGGGGGAGGGGCTGGGGAACCAGTTTTTGAGCCACATTCGTGAAACCGATGCTATCGCTCATGTTGTCAGATGTTTTGATGATGAAAATATCACTCATGTAGAAGGCGGAATTAATCCTGTTCGTGATATGGGCATCATTAATACAGAATTATGTCTGGCGGATCTGGAGAGCGTCGATAAGAAAAGAGTAAAGACTGCCAAATTGGCTCAGGCGGGGATAAAAGAAGCAAAAGCGGTTTTACCAATTTATGAAAGGGTTTTTCAGGTTTTGCAGGAGGGAATACCGGCAAGAACTTTGGATTTAGCTGAGGATGAACTGGCGGTTCTTAAGGAATTAAATTTGATTACATTGAAGCCGGTTTTGTATGTATTGAATACAGCGGAAGATGATATTGCGAATCCCATAGATAATCCTTATGTGCAGGCGGCAGCAGCGCAGGCGGAAAAAGAAAATGCCAAATGGGTACCTGTTTCAGCAGAGATTGAGCAGGAAGTATCGGAATTGGAAGAAGAGGAAGCCAAAGCGTTTCTGGCTGATTTGGGAGAAACGGAACCGGGATTGAATCGTTTGATTCGTACGGCGTATGCAATGTTAGGCTTGATTAATTTCTTTACTGTAGGTGAAGATGAATGCCGTGCATGGACGGTTCATTCTGGGACAAAGGCGCCTAAAGCTGCGGGGAAAATTCATTCCGATATCGAACGTGGATTTATTCGTGCGGAAATCATTACCTATGATGAATTGATAGAATGCGGTTCTTTTGCAGCTGCCCGTGAAAAAGGACTGCTGCGGGTAGAAGGGAAAGAATATATTATTAAGGACGGAGATATCGCGTATTTCCGCTTTAATGTATAGTGGTAAAATAATTGAGCCTCCGATAAGGGGGCTTTTTTGCGGAGAAGTACTAATGAAGAAACTTTATGGAAATATTGTCACCGGTGCATTTGTTATGCGGACGAACAGATTTGTAATTCATGCGGAGATAGATGGGAGAATGGAAATCTGCCATATGCCTAATCCCGGAAGAATGAGAGAGCTTTTATTTCCAGGTGTCAAAATGTATCTTGTAAAAAGCAGGAATTCCTTGAATCGCACGGCATATCGTGTTATCGGCGTGGAACGTGATGGAGAAGTTATTCTTCTGGATACATCTAAGTGTAATGATGTGGCGCATTACTTAGTGAGCCATCATCTGATTGCTGGTTGGGAAGAATATTCCGTAGTACAGCGAGAAGTCACAATGGGTGACAGCCGATTTGATTTACTGCTGGGAAATGAAGCGACAGGAGAAGTATTTCCTGTAGAAGTGAAATCGTGTACTCTTTTTGGCGAAAAGGGGGCAATGTTTCCTGATGCAGTCACTGCAAGAGGAAAGAAACATGTTGATCATCTTGGGCAAATAGGACAGATCGGACGCGCAGGCATATTGATCCTTGTGCAATGGAATCGGGCAGAGTGGTTTTTGCCTGATTTTCATACGGATATTGAGTTTGCAAAAGCATTCCGGGTTAATATGGAGCGTATTGATTGGAAGGTGGCAGCGCTTCATTGGACGCCTGAATTTGATTACCCCGATCATGTAAAGCTTCTTCCCACTTCCATAAAAGCCTTGGATGAGGAGATGGGGAATTGTGGTGACTACTTACTAATACTTTATTTGGATAAAGACAAATTAGTGGAAATAGGAACCAAAGGGATTATGAATTTCCCTCAGGGGTATTATGTATATATCGGGTCCGCAAAGAGAAATTTAGAACAGCGGATCAGACGGCATCGTCATCTGAGAAAGAAAATGCATTGGCATATTGATTACTTACGGCAGGAGTCTGAGTTTATCGGTGTTATTCCGATTAGAACAAAGCGCGATTTTGAACATCTTTTGGCAGCGGCCATATCTGATATTGCAGATTGGGAAATTAAAGGATTCGGCTGTACGGACTGTTCCTGTAAATCTCATCTGTTCGGTTTTTATGAGAATCCTCTGCATATAAAAGCATTTACAAAGATTGAAGAAAATTTTGAAATCAATATATTGAACTCTTATTTTGATGCGTAAGAAAAGTGCCGATTGATGTGAACTGGCACTTTTAAAGTTTTATTCAGATATACCACTTTTGCTCTTGTGTTTAAAATGGAAATATAGAAATAAGATGAACGCTCCGGCAAAAGCAGCCAGACTGGTAAGTTGTGCACTTTTTAAACCGAGGATGAGTGTTCCATAATCGCCTCTGTAATTTTCAAGAAAGAAGCGAAGGAGAGAATAAAGCATGATATAGAGGCAAAAAGTAGTCCCTTCTGTCCGTGTTTTACATCCATACCAGATAAGCAAAACAAAAATTAAAAGATCACCTTGGCATTCCCATACTTCTGCCGGCCAAAGCGGTTGGGCTCCATATGTATGATAAGCAAGAGTTGTGTCAGGATAGAGCAGCCCGAAATCTTGTCCAGTGGGATGTCCAAAAGCGTCTCCATTCATAAAATTGGCGATACGTCCGATAGCCTGTCCTAAAATAATTCCCGGTGTGACAGTATCGGCAAAAGGAAGAACTGGGATCTGATGTTTCTTTAAATAAAAATATGCGGCAATACACGCAAAAATAATGCCGCCTTGGATAGCCATCCCGCCTTGCCAGATATAGGGGATTTCCAATAGATGATTATGATAGTATTCCCAATCAAAAAAGAATACGTCCCAAAGCCTTCCGCCAACGATTCCTGCAAAAGCGATGACAAGTCCTAAATCAAACATGTGGGATTCCCATCCCCGTCTGTCTTTTTTTAGTAAGAAATAAGCGGTAATACATCCTGATATGATACCCAGAGAGAAGAAGATCCCGTATAAGCGGATAGGGAAATTACCGATAAAAAATAAATATTGATGCATAATTGGCCTCACTCAATTATAATGATAACAATATTATTTTATTATACTCTAAAAAATGAAAACAGGTGGGGTTTTTATGTTTAAGATTTTATTCGCAGGATTGTTGTTTCTTATATTTACACAAAATATTTACGCCTTTACGAAGGTGAATGTGAAATATAAAGAAGTGAGTGAGACTGCTTATGAAGAAGGTGAACAGATATTTACGAGACCGTATTTCCTGGAAAAAGGAAATCAATGGAAGATTATAGAAAACGGGAAGAAAATCTATGCAAAAGTTAATCTGGGAATACATGAGGATCCAGTTGATGTAGAATTGCCATTGACGGAAATTAGAGGGGAGCCCTATATTAATTTTACGTTTTTTTCTAAACAGGCAGGTTTTGAATATATTTTTGATAGAAAGAAAATGGAAATATGTGCAAAGGAATATAAAGCGGAAGAAAAATCACAGAAAAATAAAAGGATCATTCTTATGTGGGATCCGGACTTGATATTTGATACGAGTAAAAATTATTTCACGGAACATGTGGGAGAAAGGGTTTTAGCGCCCACATGGGGTGGCTATAAGGATATGAAAGAAATACCGCTATCGCTTTCATATCTGCAGGAAGCCAAACGTGCAGGAATGAAGATTACACCGCTTTTACATAATGACTTCGACTTACAGGAAACAAAGAAACTTCTTCATGATTCGGGAGCAGTTCAAAATCTGGCAAGACAAATTACTGCGACAGCACTGGTTTATGATTTTGATGGATGGAATTTGGATTTTGAAAATATGGATGAGGCGGATAAGTTTTTATATACGAAATTTATTAAAACAGTATCTGAAAAACTTCATATGCATGGAAAGGAAATTTCCGTTGATGTTACGGTGAACAGTAACAGTCCGAACTGGAGTCTCTGTTATGATCGTAAAGGAATGGCAGCCTATGTAGATTATGAAGTAATTATGGGATATGACCAGACGCCGGGGGGAAGTCGATATTCCGGGCCAGTATCGTCCTACTCATGGCTCAAACATCATATTGCTATGCTTTTAAAACAGGTGCCTAATAATAAACTGGTGCTGGGGTTACCTTTTTATACACGCATTTGGACGGGAAAAGAAGGGCAGGCGGCTTCTTCCGTCCTTATGATGAAGCAAATCAAAAATTTGTTGGGGCAGAATAATATCGGATTGTTTTGGAACCCTGAAGATCGCCAGTATGTAGGGATATGGGAAGAAAATGGACAGACGAGAAAAGTTTGGTTTGAAGAAAGACGCTCTTTGCAAGAAAAGGTTTCCTTGGCACATGATTATAAACTGGCAGGACTGGCATTTTGGCGATATGGTTTTGAAACAGAAGATATATACGATCAGATAGAAGGTGCATTTCTGAATAAAAAGGATGAATCGGTCAGGTATAAGAACAGAAGTGAAGATATACTTATCAAATTCAGGGAGAGGCTGAAAAGGGCGCAGTGAATACTTGCTCATTCAGCGGGAATCATCCGTGAAGTAACGGGCAGTTTGTTTGACGTTAATATGCTAAAAATATATAATATTGGATAACGGTTTTAGAAGAAATTTCTTTGATAAAATGCTTATGGAAGGTGACGGTATGCAGGGGAAATATATTCCACAGCAAATTGAAAAAAAGTGGCAGCAGATTTGGGAAGAGACGAAAGCATTTGAGACTCATTTTGATCCGAATAAAAAGAAATACTATGTTCTTGAGATGTTCCCGTATCCTTCGGGCAATCTTCATATGGGGCATGTGAGGAATTACTCTATTGGTGACGTGGTAGCCCGCTTTAAATCCATGCAGGGGTTTAATGTTATTCATCCGATGGGATATGATGCTTTTGGCATGCCGGCGGAAAATGCCGCTATCCAGCATGGAATTGCTCCGGCTGAATGGACATATGCGAATATTGAGAATATGACGCGTCAGCAGAAAGAGCTCGGGCTTTCTTATGATTGGGAAAGAGAAGTCCTGACTTGTCGTGAAGATTATTATAAACATACGCAGAATCTTTTTGAGATTTTTTATAAGAGGGGGCTTGCGTATAAAAAGGAAGCAAAAGTAAACTGGTGTGACCATTGTCATACGGTTCTTGCAAATGAACAGGTGGAAGAAGGGAAGTGCTGGCGCTGTAAGAATCCGGTTGTTAAAAAAAATTTGTCTCAATGGTTCCTGAAAATTACAGATTATGCAGATCGTCTGCTTGCTGATTTGGATCATATGCCCGGTTGGCCGGAACGCGTAAAGATCATGCAGCGCAACTGGATTGGCCGTTCTATCGGGACACAGTTCTTTTTTCATGTGGATGACATGGAAGATACAATTCCTGTTTACACTACTCGTGTAGATACAGTATATGGTGTTACCTACATAGTGTTAGCACCTGAACATCCTCTGGTAGAAAAGTTAATTTCCAATAATCCTGAAAAAGAAAAGATTCAGGCATTTATTCAGGAAATCAAAAATCAGAACGACATCGACCGCACGTCTGAAGATACACCTAAATTGGGAATGCCCACAGGCAGCTATGCTGTGCATCCGCTTACAGGCGAACGTGTGCCGATTTGGATTGCCAACTATGTTCTTTATGAATATGGTACAGGTGCAGTTATGGCAGTTCCCCAAGGTGATCAGCGTGATTGGGATTTTGCGAAAAAGTATAATCTTCCCGTAAAAATCGTTATCCAAAATAAAGCTCATGACCTAAAACTTGATAAAATGGATCAGGCCTACTGTGAAGATGGGGAGCTGGTCAATTCATCAGAGTTTGATGGCCAGCTTTCCGCGGAAGCAAGAATCAATATTACGAAAAAATTAGAGAAAATGGGAATTGGTGAAGAAAAGGTCAATTATCGCTTGAGAGATTGGCTTATTTCTCGTCAACGCTATTGGGGATGTCCGATTCCGATTATTAATTGCCCGCATTGCGGCAGCGTACTTGTGCCGGAAGAAGAACTGCCGGTTGTATTACCTGAAGATGTCAATTTTGTTGCCGGTGCTACATCGCCTCTTGAAACAAGTGAAAGTTTTCTTCATTGCAAATGTCCGAAGTGCGGAGCGGATGCCGTTCGTGAAACGGATACAATGGATACTTTTATTGATTCATCATGGTATTTCCTGCGGTATTGCGATCCGCATAATGAACAGGAGCCGTTTAGTAAGGGTAAAACAGACTATTGGATGCCGGTGGATCAGTATATCGGCGGTATTGAACATGCGATTCTTCATTTACTATATTCTCGTTTCTTCATGAAGGTATTGCAAGACGAGGGGATGGTTGATTATCCGGAGCCGTTTACCAATCTGCTGTGCCAAGGGATGGTGCTCAAGGATGGCGGGAAGATGAGTAAATCCGTTGGTAATGTGGTGAGTCCGGAAGAAATCGTTAGAAAATATGGAGCGGACACGGCCCGGCTCTTTATTCTTTTTGCCGCGCCGCCGGAAAAAGATTTGGAATGGAGTGATCAGGGCGTAGAAGGCTCTTATCGATTCCTAAAACGTGTTTGGACGATTGTTGGCAAGTATCAGGAATTGGGAAAAGAATTAAAAGGAATGTTATCACCTGATGAGGTGGCTCTGCGTCGCCGGCTGCATCAGTCTATTGCTAAAGTTACAGAGGATTTAGATGGGAAATTTGCCTTCAACACGGCTATTAGTGCGATTATGGAACTTGTAAACGAGATGTACAGGTTTGGAGAAAAGCATAGTACGATTGAAGACAGTTTTGCAAAGGAACTGCTTCGTGATTTGTTAATTCTGCTTGCGCCTTTTGTTCCACATATTACGGAAGAACTTTGGCAGGGTATCGGAGCGGAGGAAGTCAGTGTACATGCTGCAGCATGGCCAAAGGTTGATGAGGCTGCGCTTGCCGTAGATTCATTGGAAATGGCAGTGCAAATTAACGGCAAGGTTCGCACAACAATAAAAGTACCTGTTGACATGGATAAGGATAGTATCGAAAAACTTGTGAGAGCATTGCCGGAAGTACAGAAATTTACGGAGGGTAAGATAATTATCAAATGTATTGTGATTCCCGGAAAAATTATAAATATTGTCGCTAAGTAATCAGCGGTACAAAAAAGTGATGCCTCAAGTTAAAAACTCAGTTTGTGCAATTCCGCAGGGGGAAGGCATTGAACTGAGTTTTAATCATTTTAGATATTTACTTGATTACCTATTTTACCGGGTTACGGAGTGTACCAATGGGGTCAATCGTAATTTCCACAACATCTCCGGGACAAAGGAATTTTGGCGGGCTAAAACCCATTCCGACACCTTCCGGTGTTCCAGTGGCGATGATATCACCTGGAAGCAATGTCATGCCGGAAGAAAGAGTAGAAATCAGTTTGGCAACAGAAAAGATTAAATCCGTAGTATTGCCTTCCTGGCGAAGTTGGCCATTTATTTTTGTGTAGATTGTGAACGGAAACGGCCAGCCGCCAATGAGGACAGTGGGGCCTATGGGGCAGAAGGTATCCAGGCTTTTTCCTCGGAACCACTGGGCGTGGGATTTTTGTAAATCTCTGGCGGTTATATCGTTGATGATGGTATAGCCATATACATATTTCAGAGCATCTTTTTCGAGGACATCAATGCACTTTCTGCCAATGATTACACCCAGTTCACCTTCATAATCAACCTGGGATGTCACATCCCGATGAAGATCAATTTCTTCATTGGTACCGATGACAGAAGTGGTTGCTTTGGTAAAAAAAATAGGGTGCAGTGGATTTTTCGCATTTGTATTTTTTTCGAATTCCTTGACATGGGACTGGTAGTTCTTTCCTACACAGAAAATATTACGTTTTGGATAGAAAGGAACTGCGATTTCTACCTCTGATAAAGAAACAGGGAGGATAGACTGATCTTCTTTGTTCATTTCCAGTACTTTTGCAAGGTTAAGCAGTCCTTCATCGCCAGTCTCAATAAATTCATCCATCGTTTCGCCTAAGGGAATGAAATAAGTTTCTTCCAACAGTTCAGCGGGAATAATGGACTTGCTGTCTTCTGTAAGGACGCCCCATTGGCGGAGGCCCTTATAATTATATGAAATAAGTCTCTGCATAGATATCCCTTCTTTCTGTTAAATTATGGCTATTATAACATAAAAGTAAGTGAGTTATTCATATTTTATTTCACAAAAATAGTATCTATGGTAGAATGAATTTGTGCCAATTATTGAAATCATTCTTGATTTTAGAAGTCAACAGAGGGATAAGTAATGGAAGAAAGACAAGAAGCGGCCAATTTTATCGAAGCAGAGACTGTCTCTTATACACATCTGACGCTGCCGACGATATGCAGTGTGTAGAT
>ENA-OXIQ01000971-OXIQ01000971.1-human-gut-metagenome-genome-assembly--contig:-NODE-971-length-10968-cov-14.570879_pt1 | contig 10968 bp, 7 predicted proteins | sample MGYA00249819_ERZ652364 | MGnify/ENA primary metagenome ERZ652364 (study PRJEB26925, sample SAMN05826628) | human gut metagenome | biome: ENVO:2100002; feature: ENVO:00000062; material: ENVO:00002003... | reverse complement strand
CAACTCCGTGTCCTCTGTGGTAAATCTATATTAGAGTTCGCTGATTTCCGAGTACAGTTCAATCATGCAGGAATTTTCCAGCAAGCTTTTGAACTTGTCTTTCCGGTTGCCCGACCAGTCGTTGTTCAGCAGCCCGTTTTCATCGCGGGTGTACTGCCAGGCATAGTCTGCATTGTCGATCATAGCTTTTACATAAGTATCGTTTTTGTCAACTTCGTAAAGGGCTTTCAGACCACGGAAAAGGATGACGTTGAACCATGGGCTAGACGGGAAAAACTTCATTTCTCCTTTTACCGTTGGTTGCGGTTTCAGGAAATGCTCGTAAGATCCCTTGGCCGTTTGTTGTGCATCTTTCAGGTATTGTTCGTCACCGGTGGCCTGATAGAGCAATACACCTGCCTGAATCATCTGTCCGCTGTTGTACGTATATTTGGCATAACCGATCTTGCCTTGCAGGTTCTTGTTGTCCCAATAGACAAAATCCGACGGATCGCGCAAATTATCGCGTGTCCACTGGTAAGTTGCCATTGCCTGGTCGAGGTATTTTTTATCTTTGGTCAACTTGTAGAGCTTCATGCAAAGAACCGTTGCAGGTGCGTTCGAGCAAGTATTCTTTGATTCCTTTTTCTGTTCGCACCAGTAGATTCCACCTCCCAGTTCGTCCGACCACCCGGAGTAGATGTAGTCGTGCAGGGCGATGGCTTTCTTTAAGTACTCTTTGTTCTTTGTCACGGCATAATAGTCGCAAAAGTCGATCGCTACCCAATCGTTGTCATCATAGTAACGGTCGTTTTGTCCGGCGAAGGCCGGATAAGACTGATAACATTCCGGCTGGCGGGTGGTATCCCAGTACAAGTCGAGTCCGGGCTTGATCTGTTTGTCCATCAGTTTTTTGTACTTCTTGTTACCGGATGTTTTATAAAGCGATACGCAACCTGACACCATTGCCGAATAAGGCCATAAGAAGGATACTTCTTGTTGAGTAACTTCCGAACCGGTGTTGGCTGTATATGTAATTTGTTGTTTGGGATTCCGTGGATAAGTCTCCATCAGCAATCCATACTTCTTTACCTCATAAAGAGACAGCACTCGTTGAAGGAGTGAATCGGCTCTCTGAAGGTAGATTTTACCTCCCAACTGTGCCGACAGACAAGCCGGAACGAGCAGGAAGGTGAGGGCAATGAATGATTTTCTCATACTTGTATTTAAATAATGGCAATCAGTAGTTGAGTCGGGGGTACGGTCTTTACAGGCCACTATCCGGTTGTATACCCTATACCCGACAACGACTCAACTATTGATTTGCAAAATAATAAAATAGCAGATAACAGTTGAAAGCCTCCCTTTCATGAAAGTATCCCATCACAGGTAAACTGATTTCTGCAATGTCCCCTCATAGGGAGGCACTCCTTTTATTTTATTTTCTCAAAAATAGCTTTGATTCGTTTCATATCCAATTTCGGAGTGCGGTCATAATAGTAGATACCGTTTTTCTCCTGTTCCACGTCAGTCAGCTGAGTATAGCAGAAACCTGTCACATGCGGTGAGTCGATAAAAGCATCGATCTGACCTTCCAGACGTTTGTAGAATGCTTCTGCATTTTCAGGCATACCACCGTATCCCCATGAGTTTTTGCGGTCTTTCTCTGCCATCCAGGGGATACCGCCGAATTCGTCAACCATGTAAGGTTGTCCCTCGTAAACGGCCAGGAAGTCCTTGTCACGCGCATTGCGGTAAGGCTCTTTACCTTCTTCCATTTTTAGCTGTTCAGTCAGTTTGGCACGATCCTGTTCGTAGTTGTGCACGCTCCAGATATCTGTTATCACATGGTTATCACCACTGGCGTCGTTTACCGGACGAGTCGGGTCGATGGCTTTGGTAATGTTGTATACGTCACGTACCAGACGGACATAAGCATCCGGACCGCCACCCCAGGTTTCATTGAAAGGAGTCCAGGTTACGAGTGAGGGATGATTGCGGTCACGAACCACTACTTCGCTCCATTCACCCAGGAAGTTACGCGCAGCCAGCTCCTTGTTTACATCGAGCATCCAGCTTGCCGATTCTCCCCAGGTGATGTATCCCAGTTTGTCGGCCCAGTAATAATATCTCTCTTCAAATACTTTCTGGTGAAGACGTGCCCCGTTGAAACCGGCTTCTTTTCCCAATACGATATCGTTCTTCAGATCTTCATCGCTCGGAGCTGTCCAGATACCTTCCGGATAGAATCCCTGATCGAGTACCAGACGTTGGAAGTAAGGCTGGTTGTTCAGATAGAAACGTCCGTTGGCTGTGTGTACTTTGCGCATACCGGCGTATGATTTCACTTCGTCCAGTACGTTGCCTTTGGCATCCTTTACCTGATAAACGAGATCGTATAAGAACGGATCTTCCGGTGACCACAGTTTCATATTCTTCACCGGCAGAACTACTACCGAACTGTTGGCACAATTTACACTTTTCTTGGCAACGGTTTTATTTCCGTCTTTCAAGGTGATTTCCAATGTGTTGGCCGATTCATTATAAAATTCCGGTTCGATGATCAACTGTTTCTGGTCGATGTCCGGGCGTACGAATACTGACTTCAGACCGTCGGCTGAGACAGCTTCCATCCATACAGTCTGCCAGATACCGGTAGTACGGGTATAAGAGCAGCCTCCGGAATAATAGTTACCGCATTGCTTTCCTCCGGTTTGTAGTCCGGAACGGAGATCATCTTGTACGAATACCACCAGATTGTGGGTCTTTCCGGGTGTTACATAGCGAGTCAGATCTACGGCAAACGAAGACGAACCGCCGAAATGACGTTGTACGAATTTACCATCGACGTAGATCTCCGCACAATAATCCACAGCACCGAAGTTCAGGAATATCTTTTTTCCATTCCAGTCCGATGGGATGGTAATATTGCGTTGATACCACATCTGTTCGATGAAATCGGTATAGCCTACTCCCGAAAGTTTACTTTCCGGGCAGAAGGGTACAGTGATGTTCTTATCAAACTTCTCTGCCGACTGCAGACGGCGGTCTTTTCCTGATTTACCAAAATCGAAATCGAATGTCCAAGTCCCGTTCAGGTTTAGCCATTGTTCCCGTTCGAACTGTGGACGGGGATACTCCGCTCGCGGAGTATCTGCACTGAAACAGGACCAGCTGTTCAGCATGAATAGCATTGCTGCTGCTAAAAGTTTTTTCATTGTAATTGTGTGTTTGAGTCCTTCTTCCCCCTCCACTTGCAGGCAGGGGAGAAAGGAGGACTTGTGTATGAATATTGAGTTATTATTATAATGGTTCGGAGTGATTATTCACCTCTCTATCGGGAGGCTCCCACTACCGGAAATTCCGTTATTCTTAATGTAGTGCATCCATAAGGAATCAGGGTGATTTCTGTTTCCGGCCCTTCGCCTCCGCTACAGAAAGAATAAGGTTGAGGCCCTGCCATTTCGTTGTAAAGTTTCCATGAAGGTACCAATCTTGCTTTCATCCGTATTTCTATCGGGGCATTTTCCTTATTCCAAGGGAATACGGAAGATTGCTTTTCCGTATGAATCGTTACACGGGCATGTTCGTTCGCTTTGTTACGATTGAAATCAACCAATCCATAGTTCCATGGTTCGGTAGGAGTCACTGAGTAATAATACGGACCATACCACGGCTCTTCAAACTCTTTCTTCTCCCATTTTTCTTCCATCTTCAAGGCAAATACCAACGGACCGCGTTCAATGGTTACCGAATTTTCATACCAGGTGCTGGCAGTGACTTCCATCGGCAGATGGAGTTCCACCCGGTCCCCTTTTTTCCAGTTGCGGTTGACAATGGCCATCCGGCCTCCTTCGGCATGTTGAAGAAGTTGTCCGTTGACTGATATTCTGGCTTGTCTACACCATTTCGGGATACGTAATTGGAGAGCGAAGTTTACTTCTTTCCGTTTTTTGTCCATCGATTGGAGGGTGAAACTTATTTTGTCATCCATCGGATAATAGGTTTCTTCACTGAAAGTTACCGTACACCCATCCGCCACTTTGGCCGTCACTTCCGATGGAGCGTATGCCGTAACAGCCAGTCCGCCGTCAGGAGTGGCATACCAGAGGCTTTGGGTGAATTTAGGCCAACCTTGGTGCATGTTCGATGCACAACAAGGATATCCCGTCAGCAGCCCGAAACAGTTGTCCGTTCCTCCGTGATCCTGATCGAAATTGCGACGGTGGCGTGATACCATCACCTGGTTGGCTTGTTGGAAATATTGTTTTGTCATAAAATCGTCTGAAATCTGGGTGGGCAGTGCATTGAATGCAATCCTTTCCAGATGGTCGGCGAAGTCGATATCTCCCGTAATCTCTACCATTTTTTCCAGCGAGTACATCAGTTCCACAGCTGAGCAGAGTTCTGAACCTTGGGTCGGATTGTTGCCATGCAATGCCTCGTCACCACCATACATACCCTGCGGTTGTCCGTGGAACTGGCGAATGTCACGAAAAGCACATTTAACCGCATCGAGATACATTTTGTCGGGCTCTTGCTGATAATAGATGACAGGCTCTTTGATACCTTGTGCCAGGTTGACACAGTGAATCGTATTGATACGTTTCAGGTCTCCCCGGTTCACCATATCTACAAAGCTGAAACTTTGTTGATGAATCAGTTTGCCGAGATCGAGTAGGAATGAATCACCGGTGATATTATAGAGCCAGTATACGGCCTGAAGATTATCGCAGGCACGGAACTCTGCCCAAAAAGTCCAGTTGCCGAGCGGCTTTTCCGGTAACGTTTTCAGTTGATAACGGAAATAGTCGGTCATAAACCGGATGACCCGTTGATCGTTCGTGGCAGAATAATATTGCTGGAGTATTTTCAGCATCACCATACGCGGCCACCAGTCGTGAGAGTTATCCCGTTGTATGCCGGCCTCTCCGGGATAGTCTTTGGCCGGACCGAAGAAACCGTCTTCCCGCTGACTTTTTAAAGCCCATTCTATCCAAGGTTGCACTTTAGCTTTCAGTTGCGCATCGTCCAGGATATATGCCAGAGGAAGTAAACCGTCAATCCAGTATGGTCCTCTTTCCCATTGATCACCATCGCCGCCGAGCCAGCCGTTGCGTTCGCCCATCACCAGCGGATACAGTTTGTCCATTTGCCCGGTTGCCCCGTTTTTCTGCCTTACCAACATTTCCTGCAACCATCCTTTTGCCTTAATGCTGCCTAACGGTAGTTCCATCAAAGGTTTGCGTACCAATGGATAGCGGTTGTTGGTATAGTTCTCGGGGGTATCGGCCCGGAGCCCGCTTCCCAAGGAAGAGAAGCAGAGGCCCAGTCCGATGAGCAGATATGTAAATGTATTTTTTTTCTTCATGAGTGTCTTTCGATTAATGCTTTATCACCGGGTATCTTTTACTCTCTTGTGTTCGGGAAAGCCGAAACCCGCAGTCTGGCTGCTCCCATCGGAATCAGGGTGATTTCTTCTTTTTCCCCTTTCGGAGCGTCCATTTCAGGAAGTTCGCTACACAAGTCGTATTGATCGATAACCCATGAAGGAACCTTGCGTCCGATAGCTTTTACCTCGATAGGTGTACTTGCGACCGTGAACGGGAAGTTGTCAGCCGGCCATTCTTTGTGTACTACTTTAAAGTCTTTCAAAGGTTCGTTCTTACCGAGTACCAATGCGTAGTTCCAAGGAGTTTTTGCATAGATCTCGTATGTCGGCCATTGGCTGGCGTCAGCGCCTTCCTGCCATTTAGAGTCACCGATAGCCGTAGCGCGGCTGTCCTTTTTCACATAATCTTCGTCAATTTTCAGTGACATTGTCAACGGACCGTAATCTACGCTTACACTGTTTTTGTTCACTTGCCATGTACACATCGAAAGTTGCATCGGCAGTTGAATCTCCACTTGGTCATTGTCTTTCCATTCGCGATTGATGCAGGCATATTGTCCGGCTTCGGGGTTAGCCGCTACTTTTTTGCCGTTAACAAAGATAGTTGCACCCTCTGTCCATGAAGGGATTCTCAGATAGAACGGGAAACTTACAGCTTTCGGAGTATTTACCGTAAACCGGATGGTTTCCTCGAAAGGATAATTCGTCTGCTCGTGAAGGCTTATTTCGTTTCCGTCACCCACTTTCACCGTTGCTTTGCAGGCGGCATACATGGCGGCCGCTACACCATTATCCGGAGTAGCCAGAATCAGATGCTCGGCATAATAAGGCCATCCCTGTGCGTGGTTATGCTGGCAGCAACGGCTGCTGAACGGGTTCATTGCCAGGAAAGGTCCCCGGTTGTCGATGCCCGGATGATGATTCTTTGAGTCGCTGACCGTTTGGTTAGGGCAAGTGATGTAACGTAATCCTTTGAAATCCGGCATCACGGCAGCCGGATAACTGTTGAAAGCCACTTCTTCGCAGTGTTCTGCCCAAAGCGGATCACCCGTCATACAAAGCATCAATTCATCGGAAGCCATCTGTTCTACCAATCCGCAGGTCTCTACTCCCTGACGTGGGTCGATAGAACCCATGCGGGCATTTTCGTCGGCACCGAACATACCACCCGGTACTTGTCCGAAAGTACGGCGTATCAGATTGTGTACATTATAAGATGCTTTCAGCATGGCTGAATCTCCTGTCATCATATAATAGGTAGCCGGTTCGCGGAAACATTGTGCGATGTTTACATTGTGCCAGTTCGGCAGTGCCGACGGACGGGTCCAGTCTGCTGTGTTCCGGTGTATCTTCTCAGCCAGTTCCAGTAAGAATTGATCTCCTGTGCGGTTATAAAGCCAATATACGCTTAACAGGTTATCTCCGCCACGGCTGTTTTCCCAATAGTCCTCCAGGAATTGTTCGTCCGGTACACTTAACTGCCATTTAAAGTAATTGGTCATCAGGTCGATTACCCGTTGGTCATTTGAATATTCATAATAGGATTGCAGACACCAGAGCATAATCATCTGTGCCCATAATTCTCTTTTTCCGTTCCGCTCGTTGATGGGACCAAAGTATCCGTCGGGTTGTTGGCTGGCGAATGCTCCTTCGAGCCATACTTTAGCTTCATCAATCATTTTCTGATCCTTTAATATATAAGCCAGGTTTCCGTATCCTTTCAGCCAATAGGGGACTTCTTCCCATCCGTGATCTCCTCCTTTGGTCAGCCAGGCATTATTCTCTTTGCCCAGCCATGCACTGATTTCATTCAGGTGACCGGTCAGACCGTCTTTCTGTAATTCGAGATATTTCTTCAACCATCCTTCGGGCTGAATACTTCCGACGGGCAGTTTAATGAAATTCATCGGTTTCAGTGGCAAGCGGTTTCCTACATAGTTTACGTTGGTTTGTGTACAGTCGGGGCGGTTCACGATGGTTACTGCCGACGATGATTGATCGGAAGTACACGATGCTGCCAGTAATCCGGCTGTAAATAGGATTCCGGCCAAGCCTCCTTTCAGACTTTTCATCTTTTTCATGTTTGGGTGTTTTTACTTATGGTTATTATTTAGGGGTTATTTCAATACAAATCAGTAGCTTCATCTGATATCATGCTACAAAGTTTGTGAATTCTGTATGAAATGTGCGACACAAACTATTCAATAAATAGCAATTACTGACCAATACGATGCGAAATGCGGGTTATGTGAATATTAGAAGTATAAAAAGAACAGATTCTTTTGTTTATTGAGCAGTATTTATCCCTTTATTCAACGAAAATGTTTTTTCTTTGTAGCATCTTAATAACAGAAAGCTATGAAAACAAAGATCTACCTGCTATTTATTACTACCTTATTCTTCTGCGCCGGTTGTGGCAACAAGAGCGGCGGACAGAAACAGGAGTCGGTAAGTGCGGCAAAGGATACATATGTAAATCCTTTGTTTCCGGAAGGGGCCGATCCGAGTGCTCTTTTCCATAATGGTAAGTATTATTATACCCATGGAACGGAAGATAAGATCATGCTTTGGGAAACGTCCGATATCACTGATATGGCTCATGCGGTTTGCAAGATAGTGTGGAAGCCTCAGGATCCATCCAACAGTTGTCATCTCTGGGCACCGGAGATTCACTATATCAATGATAAATGGTATATATATTATGCAGCCGACGACGGCAATACGGATAATCACCAGTTGTACGTACTTGAAAACTCTTCACCCGACCCGATGGAGGGAAAGTTCGAAATGAAAGGAAGTATCATAACTAATCCCGAATGGAATTGGGGGATACAGGCCACCACTTTCGAACATAAGGGAGTCCGCTATCTGGCCTGGTCCGGATGGCCCAAAAGGAGAAACAATGCCGAAACTCAATGTATCTATATTGCCAGGATGAAAGATCCGTGGACACTCGATTCACCCCGTGTCCTGATATCCAAACCCGAGTATGAATGGGAACGGCAGTGGGTCAATCCGGATGGCAGCCGTACGGCTTACCCCATTTATGTGAATGAAGGGCCTCAGTTCTTCCATTCGAAAGATAATAAGACGTTGATTCTATATTACGCTGCCAGCGGTTCGTGGTCACCCTATTACTGTGTCGGGATGTTGACTGCCGATGCCGAGAGTGATTTGTTAGATCCGGCTTCCTGGACAAAGAGTTCGGTTCCGGTATTTCAGCAATCGTTGGAGAATGAAGTTTATGGTCCGGGTGGACTCTCCTTTGTTCCCTCGCCCGATGGGACTGAATGGTATATGATTTACCATGCCCGTCAGGTGACCAATGGAGACACCGGGAGTCCTGAAACCCGTAATCCGCGAATACAAAAAATAGGATGGGATGCCCATGGAATGCCCGATTTGGGGATTCCGGTTCGTGCAGGGGTTGCCTTGCCGAAACCTTCGGGTACTCTTTTGAAATAAAATAGTCATTTAGAACATTTTTTCCTTAGTCTGACAGGTAGCCGCCTACCTGTCCCGGGGATCGTATTGCATCATTAATAGGTTAAACATAATTTGAAGACAATGAAAAAGAGCATTTTAATTGCAGTTCTGACAGCGTCGATAGCTACTTCCGCTTTTGCACAATGGAAACCGGCAGGAGACAAAATCAAGACAAAGTGGGCTGAGCAGGTGAATCCTGAAAATGTATTGCCCGAGTATCCACGTCCGGTGATGGAACGGGGAGAGTGGAAGAACCTGAATGGTTTGTGGAATTATGCCATCACCGAGAAAGGAGCTGCTCCTTCAGCTTACGAAGGTCAGATTCTGGTTCCTTTTGCCATAGAGTCCAGCCTTTCGGGTGTTGGTAAGAAAGTCGGCCCCGACAAAGAACTTTGGTATCAGCGTACTTTCACAGTACCCGCTTCCTGGAAAGGTAAAAAAGTGATGCTGAACTTCGGTGCTGTAGACTGGAAAGCTGATATTTGGGTCAATGACATTAAGGTGGGACAACACACCGGAGGATTTACTCCTTTTTCACTCGATATTACGGCTGCTTTGGCTACTAAAGGAGACAATAAACTTGTTGTGAAGGTATGGGACCCGACAGATCGCGGACCTCAGCCTCGTGGCAAACAGGTAAACCGTCCGGAAGGCATCTGGTATACGGCTGTTACCGGTATCTGGCAAACTGTCTGGATGGAGCCTGTGGCCGAACGTCATATTACTAATGTTCGTACGACTTCGGACATCGACCGTAAGAAACTCACAGTGGACGTTACTACCAGTACCAGCTGTCCTTCGGAAGTTGTCGAAGTAAAGGTTTTCGATGGTAAACAGCTGGTTGCTACCGGAAAAGGATTGAACGGCCAGACTATTGACATTCAGATGCCTGCTGATGCTAAACTGTGGAGTCCTGCTTCTCCGACTCTTTATTCTATGCAGATTGCCCTGTTGAGCAATGGTAAAGTGACCGATAAAGTAGATAGCTATACAGCTATGCGCAAATACTCTACCCGCCGTGACAAGGACGGAATTGTACGTTTGCAGCTGAACAATGAAGATGTGTTCCAGTTCGGTCCTCTCGATCAAGGATGGTGGCCCGACGGACTGTATACAGCTCCGACAGACGAAGCGTTGGTTTATGATATTCAGAAAACCAAAGACTTCGGATTTAACATGATCCGTAAACACGTGAAGGTGGAACCGGCACGTTGGTATACACACTGTGATAAACTGGGTATCATCGTATGGCAGGATATGCCGAACGGCGACCGTGAACCGGAGTGGCAGATGTACAACTACTTCACCGGCAATGAACTGAATCGTAGCGAGGAGTCGGAACATATCTATCGCAAAGAGTGGAAGGAAATCATGGATTATCTGTACAACTATCCTTGTATCGGTGTATGGGTTCCGTTTAACGAGCGTTGGGGACAGTTCAAGACTGAAGATATCGCGACATGGACAAAGAAGTATGATCCTTCACGCCTGGTGAACCCGGCAAGTGGCGGCAATCACTTCCCTTGCGGTGATATTCTTGACCTGCATCATTATCCCAATCCGTCACTTGACTTCTACGATGCCGGACGTGCTACCGTGTTGGGTGAATATGGCGGCATCGGCCTGGCACTGAATGAACATCTTTGGGAACCGAACCACAACTGGGGATACGTGAAGTTCAATTCACCCGAAGAAGTAACTAAACAATACGTTGAATACGGCAATGAACTGTATCGGTTGATTTCAAGAGGTTTCTCAGCTGCTGTCTATACACAGACTACGGATGTAGAAATGGAGGTGAACGGACTGATGACATACGACCGGAAAGTGATTAAGGTGAATGAAGCTCAGGTGAAAGCTATCAATACAAAGATATGCAATTCTTTAAATAAGTGATTAGAGTAGGGTGTCGATAGGTACACAGGTTTTTGATTAAGGTAAAGATTGTTGAAGGATACTATTTAGATTGAAACATACTAATAAATAAAATAATGAAAAAACTATTCACAATGGCTTTAGCAGTCGGTATGCTGTGCAATGCGCAGGCAGCCGACCTGTATAAGGCCTGTCTCTTATACACATCTCCGAGCCCACGAGACCGAGGCTGATCT
>ENA-OXIQ01000970-OXIQ01000970.1-human-gut-metagenome-genome-assembly--contig:-NODE-970-length-10988-cov-5.730906_pt1 | contig 10988 bp, 7 predicted proteins | sample MGYA00249819_ERZ652364 | MGnify/ENA primary metagenome ERZ652364 (study PRJEB26925, sample SAMN05826628) | human gut metagenome | biome: ENVO:2100002; feature: ENVO:00000062; material: ENVO:00002003... | reverse complement strand
TCCTCGCCCGCCGCCACGGCGAGGAGACGGCCCGGCGGACGCTCGCCCAGGAGGCCGCCGACTGCCGGCAGGCGCATGACACGGCCGACGGCCAACGCGACGCACTGGAAAAGACGGTGGAAAAGGCACGCCGGCTCGCATCCGCCACCGGCAAGGACCAGGTCGCGGACCAATCCGCCCTCGACGCTCTCGACGAACTCGCCGACGAGACCATTCCGGAGCTCCCCTCATGCCCGGCCTCGAACCCCGACGCCGGAAACGTCACGGCGGCCGGAGAGGAATACAAGCGCCGTGCCGAAGACCTGGCCGACGCGATGGACAAGGTCAACCGGTCCATCCTCGACAAGACCGTGCAGGACGCGAAGAAACTCCACGACGAATCCGCAGGAAAGGTCGCCGACGAACAGACCCGCACGGACCTCGCCAAGGCGATGGACAGCCGCGACGCGGACGCCATCCGCAAGGCCATGGACAAGGTGAACCAGTCCATCAAGGCCAAGGAGGACGCCGACAAAGCCAAGGAGGAAGAAGAGGCCCGGGCGCAGGCCGAGGCCCAGGCCGCGCAGCAGCAGGCGCAGCAGTCCCAACAGTCCCGGCAATCCACGCCGTCCACCGGCGGCACGACCCCGCGCCGCAGCAGCGGCTCCACGTCCGGCGTCACCGGCGGCCGGACCTACGGGGGAGCCACCGGGAAAACCACCACACCCACGCCGTCGACCCCGTCGAAGCCATCGGGCACCGACGGCGCGACCGTCGGCTGAGAACGAAAGAATAGGTGATGGACGAGCTTCCTTTGGCGGATGCTCCCTGATCCGCGTATCATTGTTTCCGAGCCATTGTAGACCGCTCAATCGTCGCATTGGCGACAGTTACACGGCTAAACGCGGCTGGTTCGTATTGCCGGCCACGTTTAGCCGTTTTTCGTTTTGACGGCGATGGCTGCTATCGGTATATACCGAAATGCCGATATACCGAAATGTTACATAAGGGTGTAAAATATTCCATTAGGAATTTACGGCGCGGAAAAAGGAGCGGTTGTGTATTATCTGCCGGAACAGTTCAAGAAGCTGGACGAGGCCCATGCCCTCACCGACTCGTTGCAGGACCTCGCCCCGAAGCTGTACGAAACCCTGAACGCGGCAAGGGCCGATCTACTGGATCGCTATCCGTCGGATCTGTTCTGGGACAATCAGAACAATGCGAATATGCCGCGTCTGATCAACCAGCGCTGCGCGAGAATCTGGAACGACGAAAGCTGGGTGCTTTCCGACAAATGCGGATACCTTCACCTAAGAGAAGGCTCGTCCGGTCTGCGCGCGATTCTGCGCCGCGTGGATCCGGTGACGGGCAAGCTGCCCAAGACGAATGCCACCAAAGCGTCCCGCGCATACTACATGCAGGCAACCTGCAAAGGGGCCGGGGCCCTCAAAAGGGTTTCGCAGGACGATCTGTTCGCGCCCGACGGCAAGGTGTCTCCGGATCTGAGCGACACCAAACTGATCCTGGCGTGGCAGGAAACGGATAAGGCCATTTCGGTCACGGCATACCGGCCGTTGGACGTCATGCCGTACGCGTACGCGGGACCGGCCAAGAAATACGATTTCAGTCTGGATCTGCTTGACAAGCCGGTGGAGGTAAAGGACTTCACCCCTATAGAGGACAACGACGACAACCTGCTGCCCAACCTCGTTTTCGACGACGCAAGCGAGAATGAGAACATTGAGATTCGGACGGAACAATAGAATGGGCTTCCCTCATTGCTCCGCCACTGATGGGAGATGAAAGCCATGACGGAATACAACGCTGAAAGAATCGTTCAGGCGCGTCATCTGGAAGGCATGACTCAAAGGGAATTGTCCGAGCGTTCTCACATCTCCCAATCGAAACTCAGCAAGCTGCAGAACGGCTTTATCGTCTTCAAGGAAAACGAAGCCAGAGCGATTGCCGCGGCGCTGGGTTTCCCAATGGCGTATTTCACACGTGAGGATCCCATATTGCCCATGACGGCGGTCACGTACCGCAAGACCAGCAAATCCAGCATGGGAGAGCTGGCTGCCGTCTCGATTGAGTACTCCGAGCTATGTGCCACGGTGTCGCGACTGGCTGGTCTTCTGGGCATGCCTGCCGGCAAACCCGCATGGATCCGGGACATCGCCCCGCACAAGACAGACCTTTCCGGTTCCGAAATCGATTCCATCGCCAATCGGGCGAGGACATGCATGGGACTGGACCCCATCGGCCCGGTCGGAAATCTGACCCGTAGCCTGGAGAGGCAGGGCATCGTGGTGGCTCCGATGAAAACCACAGGCGGAAGCGATGACGGGAAGACAAGGCTGACGAGCGAGGGCATCACATATCCGCAGTATGAGGGAATGCCGTGCATCGGATACTCCGCCGGCAAACGCATCGGCGGCGACCGGCAGCGCTTCACCAAGGCGCATGAGCTGGGACATCTCATACTGCATCGGTTCCGCAGGCCCGATACACCGCAGCAGATGGAGCGTGAGGCGCATCTGTTCGCGGGGGCGTTGCTGCTGCCCGCCGAAGACATGTCGCGCTCCATCCGGAGGAACGCTACGTTAAGCGACTTCCTCAAAGTCAAATCGGGTTGGGGAGTATCAATTGCCGCTTCAATCAGTCGGGCCCGTACGTTGGACATCATCAGCGCCGAACGGTATCGTTCCTTGCAGATCCAATTGTCCAGCCGTGGATGGCGCAAACAGGAACCCGTCAATGTGGGGGAGGAGCATCCGCTGCTGCTCAAGCAGATGATCCAGGCCGTTTTCGGAGTCGGCTCAAGCATCGGCGGAGAGCAGGCGATCAGTTCCTTCGACGCGGCCGGCAAGCTCGCCATCCCGTTCCGCTATCTTGACTGCTGGTCCGACGGCCTGGTTGAAGAGGGCATGGAATTCGGCTTCGTCGAGGACCGAATCGAATCGGTCGCCAGCGACCGTGTCCGTCATGGCATGGAACGGGAGCGCATTCCCGTCGGCTGAGTGCGACAGACCCGCATCGCCCTGGGATGCATAGCATGGTCGGGACGTGCCGCGGGCTTTTCAAAATATGAGGACATGCATAGCATGGTGGATAACAGCAGCCTTCTAAGCCTACTCACAGTGCTCAAACCAGGGGGCTCTTTCCGTATCGGGATGGATCCAGGCTGGCCTTGAAGGCGGGGCGGGCTCCGCCTTCAAGGTTCGCGCGCCCGCATATCGATGGGGGGACCATGAGCGATTTCAGCGAACGCGACAGGCAACTGCTGGCGATGGTCGGCATGACCGAAATGGAGCGAAGAATGCAAATACTGTAAAAATGGATAATTCCAACGATTTGAGGAGCTTCCGCCACCAAATTGGGCTTCCATTACTGTTCCTTATTTGTTACAATCAATCATTGTAAGGTTCCTTTTGTCTCGCGCCGGTTTTCCAGCGGCAGCGCGTATGGACATGGGTTCTTTGAGAGACGCGTAGGAGACGGGATATTCATCGGGTTGGCGCTGGTGCAATGGCGTTAACCTTTTTTATGAAGCTGCCGGCTTCCGGATCCGCGGTCAGAGGATGGCAGTCGGAGCCGTCTGCCTCTCGATTTTCTTGTATGGCCTCTTGGAACGATTGCTCCCATGTTCGTAAGTTGATTCTCAAATTATCGGCGCGCTCTTTGGTAATGGTGCCGGCTTGGGTGGCTTCATCGAGGCTGGCTTCCGCAAGTTCGCGTGATTTCCGGTATACGCTCCAGCAAGCTTCGCATTTGTGGCCAGCGAATGCGCAATCTTCAATGGAAAGGTCGACTTGTGAGGGGGAGTCGCGGTATAGCAACATGAGGTCTGTTTCCGGATGGTAGCCCATGCACCTCAGCAGATCGAAGGCTTCCACGGCTTGGAGTCGACGCGAGTTGTGTTCGATGTTGAACAACGTGGTCTTGCTCCAGCTGTGGCCGAGCTTCTTCATGGCTTTCGCGACGTCGTACATGCTTAGGTGCTTGTTCTCGCGAAGCTCTGTGACGTTTGCCCCGACGTTGATGTTGAGTGCGCTTAGTTGCCCGGTTGACGCCGTTTCGGTGGCGGATGGTTCGCTGGTCATGCGGCCTTCCTCCATCCCTCGGAGTGTTTGAGCGTGGATTTCGGTTTGGCGATGGTGGTTCCGGGCCATGCCTTGCGGCTGAGGAACGGGTGGAGTCCGCGCAGGTTGTAGATGCATTTGTCGTTGTCCAACTGCGCGAGCTCGTCGGGCGTGAGCAGTTCGCGGCCGGTGCGCTGATAGTTGGTGGTGTGGCTGCCGGACACGCCCTTCGAGTCGCTGGTGGTGCGGATGTCTATGGTTTCCTTGCCGAGCAGCTTGCTGAGCCATTCGGTGGTGGACTGCTCGTTGCCGCCGAGGAACAGCACCGAATCGCAGTTGCCCACGATCGTCTCCCACGAGTCCTTGTACATGGTCTTCAATTGGGCGATGGTTTGGAGGATGATGCTGACGCTGACCTTGCGCGAGCGGATTGTGGCGATGAGCTTGTCGAAGTTGGGGATGCGTCCCACGTTGGCGAACTCGTCGAGGAAGCAGTGCAATGGCGTGGCGAGGCATTCGCCGGGGTAGGTGCGGCAGCGGCGGATGATGCTGTCGAACAGGCATTGGTAGAAGATCGCGGCCAAAAAGTTGAATGTCGGGTCCTCGTCGGGCAGGGCGAGGAAGATGGCCGTCTTCCCGTTGGGATGCTTGTATCCGCCCTTGTGCTCGTCCTGGTATCCGCCGATCCGGTCGATGCCGAGGTTGTCGTCGGAGAGGATCTCCCTGACCGGGCCGACTGTCAATGGGGCGAGGCGCACGCCGAGGCTGATGATGATGCCCTTCTTGGTCTCTCCGGCGCCCTGGGTGAAGGGCCGGTACTGGCGGGCGGCGAACTTCAGGCCCTGGGCGAGACGCCATGCCTCGCGCAGGTCCGGGTCGTCGTGGTCCGCGTCTTCGCGCTCCCATTCGGCGCGGGTCTCGTCGTAGATTTCCGTGGCGGTCCGGGCGACGGCGTCGACCTGGCTTTCCTTGGTCTCGTCCTGTTCGCTGGCCTCGAGCAGATCGCGCATGTCGGCGACCGCGTTGAGGGTCTGTCCGGCGTCGATGTGCAGGCAGTCCTTGAGGATGTCGTCGGGCAGGTAGTAGACGAACGCGGTGAGCGCGGTCAGCAGGCTGCGTTCGGATTTGGTCCAGAAGTCGTCGGTCTGGTGCTCCTTGGGTGTGGAACCGTTGGTGTTGTCCATGATGTTGGTGACCAGGCGCATGATCGCCACGTCGGGTTTCGTGGGGTCGATGTAGCGCATGGGGTTGAATTTCGTCTCGCTGGTCAGGTCCACCAGGTCGAGCTGTTTGACCGTGTATCCCATCTTCTCCAGGTCCTTGCCGGTGCGCGCGTAGAGTTCGCCTTTGGGGTCGGTGCAGGCGTAGTTCATGCTGCCCTTGAGGATGTTGGGGATGACGTGGGTGGCGGTCTTGCCGGATCCGGATCCGCCGATCACGGCGGTGTTGAGGTTGCGTCGCGTGGCCCGGGCGTCGAGGCTCAGGCCCTCGGTGGCCGTCATCTGGAGGTTCTGACGGGTGTCGTTGTCGGTGTATGGGGCCATCTCCCGGCTGGTGGACCAGCGTGCGGAGCCGTATTCCTCGCCGTCGCGCCAGTTGCGTTTCATGCTCCACCGGTAGAGGTGGAACAGTCCGACGGCGCACGCGCCGCCCAGTCCGCATAGGAGGCTGGTCCGGTCGAATCCCAGGGCGAGCGGATGCTGGAGCATGGTCGTCATGCCGTCCATGATCCGTTCGATGCTTTCGCCGGCGGCGAGGCCGGCCTGGACGCGGGCGGCCGCGAGGTCGGCGATCCAGAATCCCGCGAGGATGGTCAGTGTCTTGATGACGATTCCTCTTATTCGTTCCATTGGTGTTCCTTTTCTACTGTTTTCTTTCGTCGAGGTTCGCTTTGAGTTTGGTCTTGAACCGCTCGTACAGCGTCTTCCTGCTGGTGATCCGCCCTTCGTGCGGGTCCGTTCCGATCTTGGAGTCGTCCCCGCCGGCCGCTTCCGTGTCCGTGTCGGCCGGCGGGGATGGGATGGGTGTGACGATGGTCATGCCGGCCGGCGTGACGTCGATGCTGAACGGCCGGCCGCCGGCCATGATTGTGGACATGAGCCGGCCGACGTGACTGTTGATGTCGATCCATTCGCCGGTGCCGGTCTTGTCCGGTCTGATGGCGCTGACGGTGGTCCGTGTCATTGCTCCCCGTCCGGCTCGTCGTGGCTGGGATCGACCGCGAGGCTCGTGGCCTCGATATCGACGCCGGAACCCTCGTCTCCCGCGGTGCCTTTGACTATGAGGCGAGATCCCCTGTGCGCGTTGTCGCGGATGTTCGCCGAGTGATCCTCGCCGCTGGCATGGATGGTGATCTTCGGCGCGTCGCTATCCGGGTCGACCAGGGTTTCGAGTAGCCAATCGTCTTGTCCGCCGTGCGGCTGCGGGTCCCTGATGAGCGTGCCCTCGAACCAGATGACGGGCTCCATGGTGGGATGTTCCTCCGTTGTCATGCGTTCCTCCTGTCGATAAGGTGGGGGCGGCGTGCGAAGCCGCGCGCCGCCCCCGGTGGGTGTGTGGGTTTACAGTCCCAGTCCGTGGCGTTTGGGCGCGGGTTGCTCCCGCTCGGGCGCCTTGCGTTCCGGTTCCGTCCGGTCATGGTCGCGGTCCAGTTCCGGCATGGGCACGTCCAGCTGGTCGAGCCGGCTCAGCGTCCAAGTGGACAGCTCGCTGTCGTATGAGGCGCGGGCGAGGATCTCGTCGCGGTTGTCCCAGACGAGCTGGTCGGCCTTCTGCTGGGTGACGCCCGTCCAGTCGCCCTGCTCGTTGATGCGCATAAGCGGGTCCTTCCGCGGGTCCCATCCGCCCATCTCGCGTTTCTCCGCGATGTCCGCTTCGGTGAGACCGTCGCCGGCGAGCTGGACCGCCTTGTCGGACGGGTAGGTGAGGTAGGCGGCGATGTCGTTCTCGGGGTCGTGAGCGTTGACCTCGTTTACGATGCCGTGGAGGATCCCGACCGCGGTCGGGTCGGGGGAGTCGTACCGTTCCAGGATGTGGCTCGCATGCAGGCAGGACGCCTTGCGGTGCCGCTCGTAGAGTATGGCCGGATCCTCCTCGACCTTCGTCACGAGATATCCGGCGTCCTCCCTCGCCTTCATCGCCTGGTCGCGGTCGAAGGCGGTGCTCAGGTATGCGATGTGTCTGTCGGGGTCTCCGGGCTTCCGCCACCGGTAGGCGTATTCCTCCGGCGGCCGCGTGGTGGCCAGGTGGCTCGTCTTCTCGGATGCGCGGGCCGCGTGGAGGCCACCCGCGCGTTCCCATCCCTCCACCGCCTTGGCGAGTGTTTTCTCGGCTGCGGGGTCGGCTGGATCGATGACGGTGTGTTCGCGGTCGGCCATGTCGTTGTCATCGTATTGCCATTCCGCCTGTGGGCGGTTGGCGTAGGACACCTCGATCCGGCCGGCCAGACGGTCCGTGTTCTTCCATGCGGGGTTGTCGTGGAAGTCGAATTGGATGGCACGTCCGTCCGTGAGCCGGGCTTCGAGGTAGTGGCCCATGGCGTTGCCGCCTTGGGTGACGCCGTCGATGTTGGGGTCCTGTTCGAGCAGTCGTCTGGCGTTTTCCATTGTCAGTGGCATTCCTGTGCTCCTTTCCTTGGTTTCCTGGTCTCTACTTTCCGTCTCCCGGGGTTCGTCGGGTTTGGACGTCAGTCGTTCGAGTTCGGCTTGTTTTTGCCGGTATTCGTCTTCGTGGGCGAATGGTTCGGCCAGTGTCTCCTGCGCGGCGGCGAGTTCCCTTTCGGCGTCCGCTAGCCGTTCCGTGAGCTTGCCGGGGTCGGTGGCCATGTTCCTGACGATCCGGTCGAGCTGGCTGACGATGCTGGATGGTCCGGTCAGGTAGGGGCCGGGCATCTCGATGCCGGATTCGTGTTCGTGGATGGCCTTGACGGCCAGGGTGATCCGTCCGGTGGTTGCCGCCCTGCGTGCGATGACGGGCAGTCCGTCGTATTCGGCTATCGTGTCCCCGTCGTGCGCCTGGTGGGCGGCCTGGTGGAGGAGTCTGCATGCGGTCTGCCGGTCGCCGACCGGCTGGCCGTTGATGGTCATGCCCTCCCATCGGCCGTTCATACGCGCGGTCTGGTGGATGCTCAGGGCCTTGGAGGCGAGCGGCTTGTCGTCGGCCTTCTCCCGGATGGTCCGGCGCAGGAGTTCGACACGTGGCTGGAGCTGCTGGCCGATGTCCCTGCGGGTGTCGGCCTTCTGCTGCGCCCATGAGGCGCGCAGGAGCTTCAGCTGGTTGATCTCGTTCTCCAATGTCATGCGGCGTTGGATGTCGGGGTCGCCGGTGGCCAGCGCCTTGATGTTGGCGAGGGTCACCACGTCGGCGTCGAGGTCCGCGGCCTCGCGGGCGGGGCTCTTCGAGCTCATGAGCTGGCTGATGAAACGCTGCTTGCGTTCCACGGTCTGGTAGCTGTATGCGTCGAACGTGCCTTCGGTCACGTACCGGTAGTCGCGCACGTGGTCGTACGTGTTGCCCTGGCGTTGGATGCGTCCGAGGCGCTGTTCCAGGTCGGCGGGCCTCCACGGGCAGTCGAGGTCGTGGATCGCGGCGAGGCGTTCCTGCACGTTGGTGCCGGTGCCGAGCTTCTGGGTGCTTCCCATCAGCACGCGGATCTCGCCGGAGCGGACTTTCGCGAACAGCTGCTCGCGTCTGGCGGGGTTGTCGCCGGCGTCGTGCACGAACGCTATCTGCTCGGCGGGCACGCCCAGTCGGATGAGCCGGTCCTTGAGGTCCTGGTAGGCGTTCCATCCGCCCGACGCGGGCGTGCTCGAGTCGCAGAAGACGAGCTGCGTGCCCAGGTGTGGCGTCTCCTCCTGCCAGATCCGGGCGACGTTCTCGGCGCATGCCTGGATCTTGCCGTTCTCCAGGGGGCGGTCGTTCTCGTGGCCTTTGAGGAGCTTGGGGTCGAGGGCGATCTTTCGCCCGTCGCCAGTGATCCGCAGGAGGTTGTCGACCTCCGGCGGCACGTCGCCGTCGCGCACGAGGTCGGCCCTGTCGGACAGTTCCTCCATCTCCTTCTTCTGGCGGTCGGTGATCGGCACGGGGACGGGCACCTGCTCCAGTTCGGGCAGCGGCAGCTGGATGTCGTCGTTGGTGATCATGTCGGTGAACTGCTTCACCGCGTTCATCAGTTCGGGCAGGTTCTGGAAGCGCGCGAACCTTTGCTTGACCTGGAATCCGTTGCCTTCGGGCTTCAGTTCCACGGTGGGTACTACCTGGCCGTAGGCGCCAGCCCATGCGGCGAACGTGTCGAGGCCCTGGGCCTTGAGGGTTCCGGGCGCGAGGTAGCGCTGCATGTTGTACAGCTCGCTCATGGAGTTGGAGACCGGCGTGCCGGTCATGAACGCGATGTTGCCTCCGTGCCCGGCCTCGCGCAGCCATTCGCATTTGTCGAGCAGGTCCTCGCATTTCGCGGCGGACGACAGTTGCATGCCCAGGTCGGCGGATGCGACGGGCACGCCGAGGTTCTTGAAGTGGTGGGCCTCGTCGACGATGAGCATGTCCACGCCCAGCGATTCGAACTCGATGCCCGCCAATGCCTTGTCGTCGCGCGACTCCTTGCCGTCGCGCAGGCGCTGCATGGCGGTCTCGGCGCTTTTGCGCGCCGCCTCCAGCCGTTTGACGGTCGGGTCCTTGTCGCCCCTGGCCTTGGCGGCGGCCTCGACGGCCTGGGCGAACTCGTCGACTCGGGCGCGCATGTTGCGCAGCCGGCGTTCCTTGCTGACGTGCAGCTGGCTGAACCGGCTTTCCGGCACGATCACCGCATCCCAGTCGCCGGTGGCGACCCGTCCCCAGAATCGGCGCACCGATTCGGGATTGCGTTGCGCGTCCTTGTCCATGACGAGGATCCGGCCGGCCGGATAGAGCCTGAGCACGTCGCCGGCCCACTGGTCCACGAGGTGGTTGGGGACCACGAGCATCGGCTTGGACGCCTTGCCGAGGCGTTTCGCCTCGTGGGAGAGGGCGACGCCCTCGAACGTCTTGCCGGCTCCGACGACGTGGGCGATGAGGGTTCCCTCGTCGCTGCGCAGGGCGCGGGCCACCGCGTCCTGCTGATGCGGACGCAGGGCGACGCCGTGGGCGATGCCGGGCGTGGTCAGGTAGGATCCGTCGACGTGGCGGGGGCGCATGCTGTTGAATCTGCGGTTGTACAGGTCGGTGAGCCTCTGCGCGCGGGCGGGGTCCTTGAACACCCATTGGTTCCACGTGTCGCGGATCGCGTTGGCCTTCTCGATGGCGGCCATCGTGGCCTTCTGGTCCTTGACGCGCTTGGGTTTGCCGGACGCCGTGGTCTCCGTGGGGGAGTCCTTGGTGACGGTGATCTGCGCGTTGTTCAGGCACGCCTCCAGCAGTTGGAACGGATTGCGGTCCTCGGTGCCGTACGTCTTCGCGGCCTTGTAGTCGATGTCGCCGCCGCCCGAGTAGCCGACGCGCCATTGTCCGAGCTGGGGGATCCAGTCGATCGAGTATTGGGCGAGCTTGCCGGGCGTGAGCCCGTGGCCGTGGACGTTGAACGTCTCCATCATGAAGTCGTGGACGTCCCTGGCGGGGATCCACGGGGCCCCCAACGGCGCCTTGATCTGCTCGGTCTCCAGCGGGGTGGGCTGTACGCGTTCCAGCAGATCGGCCACGTGTTCGAGCCGTTCCGCGTCCGTCTGGTCGGCGCGCGCGGCCTCGGCGTGCTCCGGCTGCTCCCGCCATTGTCCGAGCTGTTCCTCGCGGCGTGCGCGGAACGCCTGGTAGTCGTCGGGGCGCGCGTCGATGGCGCGTGGCGGCGCGCCGTAGGCGTCGTGTGCCGCTCCCTGGCGCAGGTCGGGCAGGTCGCGGGCGATGCCCCAGATCCTGTCTCTTATACACATCTCCGAGCCCACGAGACCGAGGCTGATCTCG
>ENA-OXIQ01000952-OXIQ01000952.1-human-gut-metagenome-genome-assembly--contig:-NODE-952-length-11115-cov-6.174231_pt1 | contig 11115 bp, 9 predicted proteins | sample MGYA00249819_ERZ652364 | MGnify/ENA primary metagenome ERZ652364 (study PRJEB26925, sample SAMN05826628) | human gut metagenome | biome: ENVO:2100002; feature: ENVO:00000062; material: ENVO:00002003... | reverse complement strand
GAGATCAGCCTCGGTCTCGTGGGCTCGGAGATGTGTATAAGAGACAGCACTGACAGCAGAGATCAGGAAATTAAAAGCATAATCCATACTCTCTATTATTCATAAAAGTTAAAAGACTCACTGCCCTGCTGACCATCGATGCAGGGCAGTGGCTCTATATGGCCACTTATCAGTTCCAGGATCTTAAAGGAGATCAGAACACGAAGCCTTACATCCGGGTCATTTAAGTCAAAGCCTAATGCTTCCTGGATCTTTCCCAGACGGTAGATCACGCTGTTTCTGTGCATGTGCATGATCTTTGCAGTAGAAGAAATACTGCGCTCCGTGAGCAGATAGTTGCGTAAAAGGGAAAGATTGTCATAATGCTCTTCTGAAGGATTTTTCAGTTCCTTCAGTTTCTGGATATACATATCTTCTAATGCATAACGTTTCTTATATTCATCCAGCATTTCATAAATATAATAATGGGAATAGAAGTAAATGCCCTTATCCGGATTTAACATGGTGCCGTAGCGGACTGCTGTAAGTGCCTGCTGATAAGCAATATTTAATTTCATAAGAGGAAAGCTGGCAGTGGAAAAGCCGGCATATCCGTGGCAGATCTTTAATACTTCGCTGAATTCACCCATGGAGTCATTGATCTCTTCCATGACCTTTAAGCTGGGGATATTTCCCTGAAGCAGCAAAAGGATGGAATCGTGATAAAGGACTACGCGAAACAGCGGGAATTTTAAGCAGCTTCTTAAACGGTTCCTTACATAGTCAGCCTGTGGGAGGATGAATTTATCCCATTTGATCACGCAGAGACGGTAGGTGGCTTCTATTGGGAGACGCAGTGTACGGGCTCTGTCCTGCATAAATGCTTCATCTTCCTGGGTGTGGTTGATCAGATCGCTCATAAAGGACTCAAGGGGTGTTGGAGTGGAAGCATTTTCTTCGCTGTTTTTCAGATAATAGCAGCGGATCATTTTGGCAAAATGGGAGAAAAGCTCAAACTGAGTGGCAGTTGGCTGGCTTTCAATAAAGTAAATGGTGATAAAACCAAGAAAAATGCCGTTATCTGCATGCATGGAAAGAACCATGATAGGGCAATTCATATAGTTGGGCGGATTTAAGATAGTAGGTGTTTTATACTGGAATCCTTTTGCCATATAGCCCATCTGTGCCAGTCCATCCGTAAGATCTTTGGAATAGTAACCGTTTTTCAGAATGAAATCCAGCTTTTCATGGCCAGGTGCTTCTAGTAGGTTGGCGCCGATGACATTATAGGAAGAATTGACCATGAGCATGACATTTTTTCCAAAGAAACGGCCGCCAATGGAGAAAAGGGACTGGTAATTCTGCTTGCTAAGGATAGCATTCTGCAGTTCGGCATCCCATCTTAAAATGCGGTGAAAGCCGGTGTAAAGAGTGTTGACTACGGAAGCAAGAGAATGGTTTTCAGGGATCAGGATCAAATTTGCCTGATAGTTTTCTATATAAGAAGAAACGTCTTCTTTTTTTCCAATACAGATGATGCAGAAGTCTTTTAATTTTTCTGTATCAAAGGAAGAAATCTGGGTAGTTGTTCCTATGTAAAGAATGGATGGATCGTCGGTAGGATTATCCTGATCTAAAAGCTGTACACCGGAAAAATGAAAATCACATGTTTCAGGCAGAATGGGTACAGGATCATAGTCTTTTAGAAGATCAAGAATAATACACTGAGCCAGCTTCATGGTAAATCCCCTTTCGTAAATAAATTAACAATGATAATGTGTGTAAAATACCCCATAATTTCATGAGGACAGAATACAACAAATACAGTATAGCAGAAACTGTGCAAAATTTCATGGTTATTTTGACCACAACAGCATATTTTGAAACACCCCTTTTTTGTAGGTGTAAACGTGTGAGGAATGAAGGGAATCTGTTATTATATTCACATAGAGATATGAAATACAAACATGCTCCTGGAACGCAGTTTACAACCGGGTTTTTGGAGTCCATAAAATATTCAAGGAGAAAGGTGGTAATCGTATGCTGGATACAGCGGCAGCAGGATTGGTATTAACAGGTGAGGATAAGGAAATCGTGGATATGGTCCATGACTTCGTTTTAAAGGAGGTTCGTCCAAAGGCAGCAGAGCACGATATTTCCGGTGAACTGGACTGGGATGCTTACAACAAGGCATTTGAAATGGGTCTTGTATGTGCAGATCTGCCGGCAGAGTACGGCGGCCAGGGACTGAGCAATGTATCTGCAGCATGGATCCGTGAGGAGCTGATGTATGGTGATGCAGGTTTTGGATTAACATGTGGAACCAACAATCTGGGTATCAAGCCGGTTCTGATCGCGGGAACGGAAGAGCAGAAAAAATGGTGTGTAGAAATTTTAACAAGCGATAAGCCGGGAAGAGATCCACGCTGGCCAAAGAAACGCAGCGGATTTGCAGCTTTTGCTCTGACTGAGCCGGAAGCAGGATCCGATGCAGGTGCATGCAAGACTACAGCTGATAAGATTTTAGATGAAGATGGAAATGTAAAAGAGTATGTTTTAAACGGACGTAAGTGCTTTATCACCAACGCATGCTATGCAGACTTTATGTGTGTAGTTGCTTCTATTGACAGAAGTCTTGGATACAAGGGACTGACCATGTTCTTAGTAGATGCACATCTGCCAGGCATCAGCATTGGCAAGCATGAAGATAAGATGGGTATCCGTCAGTCTGCTACCTGTGATGTATTATTTGAAGATGTACATATCCCTGCATCTGCACTGATTGGCAAAGAGGGCGAAGGCTTTAAAATTGCCATGAAGACTCTGGAGCAGGGCCGTGCAGGCGTAGGAAGCGGCTGTGTAGGCATTATGAAGGCAGCTATGGAAGTATGCGTAAAATATGCCCAGGAGCGTACTACCATGGGCAAGCCAATTTACAAGAACCAGGCTATTTCCTCCAAGATCGCAGATATGGAGATCGCCATTGAGACCAGCCGTGCTATCGGTATGAAGGTAGCAGCACTGTTAGATGCAGGTGATCCTTTAGCAGCAACTTTAGGCCCGATCGCTAAGTGCTACTGCTCAGATGCATTAAACCGCGTTACTACAGAAGCAGTCCAGATCTTAGGCGGATACGGATATATGCGTGATTACCCGGTTGAGAAGCTGATGCGTGATGCGAAGATCTTCCAGATCTTTGAAGGAACCAATGAGATCCAGAGAGTAGTTATCAGCGGCAATGTGATCCGTAAGAACAAAATTAAATAATGCTCAGGATACATAGATGAAAGTGAGGCTGCCGCAAAATAGGAAAAATGTTTTGCAGCAGCCTTTATGTTCAGAGGAAGATGAGGAGGTTACTTTTATGTTAGATGAGTCTGCAGTTGGTTTATCCGTAGAGCAGGATTTTTCCTATACCTGGAGAGATCTGATCCTTTATAATTTAAGTGTTGGGGCAAAGCAGGAAGAGCTGGAATATGTGTATGAAAAGGGCTTGAAGGCAGTACCTACCTTTGGTGTGATCCCGTGTACAGCTACTTTCGGAACAAAGCCTTACTCAGAGCAGCCTATGATGCCTACAAAGAAGATCGAAGGACTTCGTTCTGACGGCACCTTACATATGGATCATAAGCTGGTGATCCACAAGCCTATCTCAAAAGAAGGAAAACTTCATCTGGAAAAGGTGATCAGCGCCGTATATGACCGGGGAGAAGGAAAAGGAGCCAAGATCAACGTAGATATTATTGCAAAAGATGAGGCGGGAGATCCTGTATTTACCAATACAATGGGTTATTTAAACCGCTGGGCCGGTGGTTTTGGCGGGCCGAAGGTACCTCACAGCACCGTAGTGATCCCGGAGAGAGAAGCTGACTATGAGATAAAGGATGCATATCCGGAGAATGCGCCGTTACTGTATCGTCTGACAGGTGATACATACCCGCTCCATGCAGATCCTGCATTTGCAAAAAAAGCCGGTTTTGACCGTCCTATTGTTCATGGACTTTGCAGCTTAGGCTATGCCTGCCGCATGATGATCGATGCATTATTCCCAGGAGAGCCGGAGCGCATGGTATCCATTGAGAACCAGTTCCGCGCAGTAGCACTGCCGGGAGATCATTTTACCCTTCATGTATGGAAAACAGGGGAAAATGAAGCATTATTCCGTATGGTAAAGGACAGCGATGGAAAAGCGATTCTGGATTATGGACGGATGACCTGGAAATAAAAGAACATGGCAAACTAAAAAAGGGGGCTGCCGGTTGAACCGGTGCTCCCTTTAAAGTTATTTTCTATGGATAAACAGATTAGTCATGCTGGCGGATGATTCCTTCAGACAGATATTTCTCAATTTCTTCATCAGAATATCCGGTTTCTTTCAGGATAGATACAGTGTGTTCACCAAGCATCGGTCCGCGGTTAAATTCCGGGGTTCCCATGCGTTCGCTGCGCAGGCAGGTGCGTACCAGGGTTGCTTCCTGGCCATTGTCGTATTTCATCTTGTAGACGAAATCATTGGCAATTGCCTGTGGATCCGTAAGGACATCTTCGTAACGGGCTAAGATCTCGCAGCAGAGGCCTTCTGCGCTGAACATGTCATACCATTCTTTGGCAGTTTTTGTAGCGAATATCTTCTCAAAACGTTCGATAACAGGACGGCAGATATTTACATCATTAAACTGTGCCCTGGTAGCATAACGGGGATCACCGATCATATCGTCTGCACCAAGAAGGTGATAGAAAATAGGAGTATCCCTGTTAAATACAACAACCTGAGGCATGAACCAGCGGCCGTCACTGCATTTGAAAGGAGCACCAAAGGGACTGGAATTTTCTCTGCGTTTTGGCATTTTAAAACCATACTGGGAACCGGAAACAAGGATGTTTGCCAGCCATGCTGCAGTTCCGTAAAGGCTTAAGGAAACGCGGTCACCTTTTCCGGTCTGTCTTGCGCTTAAAACAGCGGAAACAGTAGCAGCCATCATACCAAGGGCACAGGTGGTATCACCAAAGCCCATAGGCATGTAAACAGGATAGGTATCATTGCTGTCTCCATATACAGCCTGGCTGTACATAAAGCCGCCTCTTGCCCAGAATGCAGTGTTGTCATAACCAGGTCTTCCGGCTTCTTCGCCCTTTGGACCATAGCCGTCTAACTGACACATAACCAGTTTTGGGAATTTTTCTTTTAAAGTATCATAATCAAGGCCCTGTTTGCGCAGTGCTTCTGTTCTTAAGTTGGTTAAGAATACATCTGCATCTTCTAACAGGCGGTATACGATCTCCTGGCCCTCTTTAGTCCTGGTGTCAATGCTGACAGCACGCTTGTTGGCGTTTAAGTTGTCAAAGATCGGGTCGAAATCATCATCTGCAGGAGCACCGATGGACAGCGGCCATTTACGGAAATTGTCACCGCCTTTTGTGTTTTCCAGTTTGATAACGTCTGCACCCCAGTCAGCCATCATACGTCCGCAGCTGGCAGAAGCTACCATAAGAGATAATTCCACCACTTTGACGCCTTTTAATGGTTTATATTGTTCCATATGCATTCCTCCGTTACATTAATTTTATTTAGTAGTTTGTTTCTTTGTCTATATAATATCAATCCAAAAAGAGAAATCCTATGGAATGGATTACGAAAGTAAAGAGAGCATGGGTGAGAAATTGTGGTTGTTTTAACCAGATTGTCTAAAAATAAACGGACTTTGACATGGCCTTTTTTGTATGAATTGCAGTTGTTGGAAAATGGGGGATTTTGGTATCTTAAATACAACAGAAAAAGGGTGAAAAAGCCCTGGTCATCCGCCGGGGCGGATGGTCAGAGAAACATAATACGCAAAGGGGGACTTATTTATGCATTACTCACCGCAGAATGAAGAATGTCCGATGGCATTAAATCCATTTAAGGCCTGTGTAGCTCCAAGACCGATTGGCTGGATCTCCACTGTAAGCAGGGACGGAATTGATAATCTGGCGCCTTTCAGCCAGTTCCAGAACCTTTCCTACGATCCGCCTATGGTCATGATCGCTATTAACCAGGGGGGAGACGAGCCGGATCATGTACACCGCAAGGATACTGTAAACAATATTGAGTCTACAGGCTGCTTTGTATATAACGCAGTTCCGTATGATCTGAAGGAGCAGATGAACATTACAGCCAGCGGTTTTGCGCCGGAAGAGGATGAATTTGAAAAAGCCGGACTCCACAAGGCAGAGTCTGTAAGAGTGGCAGCAAAGCGAGTAGCAGAATCACCCATCCAGTTTGAGTGTGAATACATGCAGACCATCCGTATTCCCGGGACTATGGCAGGAGGAAAAGGTACTGTGGATCTGATCATTGGAAAAGTAGTGGAGATCCATGTGGCAGATGAGATCATCCTTCCAAACGGAAAGCTGGATTACAGGAAACTGCGCCTGATCGGCAGAGCCGGATACTGGGATTACGGGGTAATGGAAGATACCTTTGCAATGAAGGTTCCGGGAGTCAGCGCAGCCCGTATGGCAGCCATGGAAGGCAGAAAGCCAAATGAGGCAGACCTTGAAAAAGACAAAAAGGAAAACAGCCTATGATCAGCTTCATAGGAATGATCCTGGGGCTTTTACTGTTTGTAGTGCTGGCATTTAAAGGTTTTAACCTGATCTTGTCAGCAGTTGCCAGCAGCTGTCTTATGTTTGTGTTTTCCGGGATCAGTATTTTAGACGGCTTAAAAGAATTTTATTTGCCGGGACTGGCAGGTTTTTTACAAAGCTATTTCCTCCTGTTTTTCTTAAGTGCCCTTATGGGAAAGCTGATGAGTGATGGGGGAAATGCAAAAAAGATCGCCTTGTCCTTATCAGGGCTGATCAAAAAAAGCAAAAACAACCAGAAGTTTTTCTGTGTGCTTTTAGTTCCGGTTTTGTATTTTATCTTATGTTATGTGGGAATTTCCGGTTTTGTGGTGGTGTTTACGGTACTACCTATTGCAAAGACCATTTATGAGGAAACAGATACCCCCTGGCGGCTGTACTGCTGCGCCGGGGCACAGACTGTAAGCGCCGCTTATCTGGCCGGTTCTATTCAGGCGGGCAATGTATATGCTACGGATATCTGCGGCACAACCACCATGGCGGGCTGGAAGCTTTCCATTGTTGCAGTGGTCACATTCTGGGCGGTATCCCTGGTGTTTTTATGGACCATGTTAAAAATAACACAGAAAAAAGGGGAAGCGTTCCTGCCATCGGGAGAAGGAATCCGTATGGCCAATCTGGATGAAGGTTTATCGGAAGACTGTCTTCCGGGACTGCTTCCAAGTATCCTTCCTTTAGCTGTAGTGTTGGTGCTGAGTGCCGGATTTCAGGTATATGTAGTAAAGGCATTATTTGCAGGCTGCATCCTTACTGTTATTACAGGACATAAGAACCTGCTGCCAAAGCTAAAGACAAGCCTTTCACAGGGCATCACTGCTGCCTATGGCCCCATTTTAAGTGTTTCCGCTACCTATGCCATTGGCGCAGTGGTAAAAAACATAGAAGGTTTTACCTATTTTCAGAACATGCTGTCTGCTCTGCCTCATCTGATGAGCGGAAGTCTTATGGGACTTTTAGCAGCCTTTATCATGGCATCTGTAGCAGCACCGATCCCGGCTTTCGGTTCCCATATGTTAGATCAGTACACACTGGCAGGACTTAGTGCAGGCAATGCCCACCGCATGATGATGCTTACTTCTTTTACCAGTATTGCGCCTCATAATGCGGGAATACCCAATGCAGCGGCAGTGCTTCGCATGCCCTATGCAGAATGTCTGAAAATGTATATGATGTCAACTTATATACCAGGCTTTATTACTTTGTTTGTATCTATTTTATGTATTAAAATGGGGATCGTCTGACCGGTGATCTTCGTATAAGATCAGGCACAGAAACATCCCAGGAGAACATTTTTAGGATCAGGAGGAAAAGATCATGAGCGCACACAAACCATTAGAAGGAGTGAAAGTGGTGGAACTGGCCAGTTTTGTGGCAGCGCCGACAGCAGGAAGAATGATGGCAGAAATGGGAGCGGATGTGATCCGCGTGGAAAGCACTGCAGGTGATCCATGGCGTTTTTACGGTGCCAACTGTGGACTTCCCATTACAGATGAGGAAAATCCTCTTTTCGACCTTTATAATCTGGGAAAAAGAGATATTCAGTTAGATACCAAGACACCGGAAGGCATGGAGATCCTGCTGCGTCTTCTTGGTGAGGCAGATGTATTTATTACGAATAACCGTTTAAAATCCCTGGTAAGATCTGGTCTGGATTATGATTCTTTAAAGGATCGTTTTCCAAAGCTGATCTACGGTCTGGTAACAGGATATGGACAGGCCGGGCCGGATGTAGATGCACCGGGATATGACGGCGTTGCTTTCTTTTCAAGATCTGGCATGCTGGCAGATATGGCAGAACCTGGGGGTTATCCTGCAAGCGCACCGGGCTGCGTAGGAGATGGAGCCACAGGAGCTGCTTTGTTTGGCGGTATCTGTGCTGCTCTTTTAAATAGAGAACGTACCGGAATGGGTGATTTTGTAGAGACCTCCCTTTTTGGCAATGCAGTATGGCTTTGTGGTACTATGTCAGCTTTTGAACAGTACGGATATCATTATCCGAAAAAGAGATCTGAAATGGGAGCTTTGTATACCTTTTATAAATGTAAAGACGGAGAATGGCTCCATCTGGCCGTTACCCAGCATGACCGTTACTGGAAGCCGCTGGCAGAGGCGCTGAATGTGCCGGAGCTGGCAGAGGATGAGAGGTTTAAAAATGCAGCCCTGATCTCCAAAAACAGGGCCCAGCTGATCCCGCTTCTGGAAAAGGCTTTTAGTCAGTTTGACTATGATGAGATCGCTGTCAGATTAAAAGAAAGAGATATCGTCTTTGACCGCATGCGCCACTACAGGGAGCTGGCAGCAGATCCTCAGGCTGTGGCAAACGGCTTTGTAAAGGAGTATATCTATGAAAGCGGCCATCCATTTATGATGTCCATGCCGCCGGTTCACATGAGAAGTGTGGGAGAAACCGGCCCGGGACGGGGGCCAAAGCCAGGAGAACACACAGATGAGATCTTAAAACAGCTTGGCTGTTCAGAGGATGAGATCGTTCATTTAAAAGAAGCTGGAGCCGTAAAACAGCACTCTTAAAAGCTTTTGGTTAATATAACCATTACTTTTAAGAAAGCACTTATAAAAAAATTGTATGAACCGCTGTATCTTTACAGCGGTTCAAATGTTATTTTAATAACAAGCAATGCATTCATGCGGGGAAACCGTGTGTATTATATAAAGTAAAGGAGAGGCAGATCAATGAAAACAAGAATGACAGAACTTTTAGGGATTAAATATCCGATCATGCAGGGGGGAATGCAGCATCTGGGAGTTCCTGAACTGGCAGCTGCCGTATCAGAAGCAGGCGGTCTTGGAACCATCAATGTAACCATTTATCCGGACCCGGAAGATTTAAGAAAGGCCATCAAAGAAGTAAAGGCAAAAACAGATAAACCATTTGCAGTAAATATTTCCCTGATCCCAAGTCTCCATCCGGGACAGGAGCTTTTTGACCAGGTTAAGGTGATCCTGGAAGAAGGAGTCACAGCAGTAGAAACAGCAGGCGCAAGCCCTCAGGAGCTGGCAGATGTATTAAATGCCCATAAGGATCAGGTAAAATGGATCCATAAAGCAGCTTGTGTAAAGCATGCAAAGAAAGCAGAGAGCATGGGTGCTGATCTTATTACCATGGCTGGCTTTGAGGTAGCAGGACATCCTCATACAGATGGTGTGGGAACTATGGTACTGGCAAACCGCACAGCAAGAGAAGTAAAGGTTCCTGTACTGGCAGCAGGCGGTATTGCAGATGGCAGAGGCTTACTGGCAGCATTAAGCCTTGGATGCGAAGGTGTTGTAATGGGAACACGTTTTGTAGCAAGTAAGGAATGCTGGATCTCTGAAAACCATAAAAACTGGATCGTAAATGCAAATGAGAACCAGACTGTTCTTTGCCAGAAATCTATTAAAAACATGGTCCGCGTTGCAAATAATGAAGCAGCAAGAAAGTGCCTGGAGTTAGAGGCAAAGGGAGCCACCTTACAGGAACTGATGCCTGTTATATCAGGAAAACTTGGCAAAGCCGCTTATGCAGACGGAAATGTAGATGGCGGTATGTTCGCTGTCGGACCGGCTGCTGGCCTGATCCATGACGTAGAAAGCTGCAAGGAGATCATTGACTCCATTATGGCAGAGGCAGAGGAAGGTTTAAAGCGCTTAAACAGCCTTGGTTTATAAGATAATAAGCCTGTTATGAAAATAACTGGAAAGTAATTTGGAAAGGAAGAAGATAAATATGGGAAAAGCACTGGAAGGAATCCGCGTTCTGGATTTTACAACAATGGCAGCAGGACCTACTGCAGCAGCAATGTTAGCTGATTACGGCGCAGAAGTTATTAAAATTGAACGTCCGGGAAGAGGAGAAGACGGCAGAAAGTTTCCGCCTATGGTAGACGGTGAAAGCCTTACATACTGCTGGTTCAACCGTGGAAAGAAATCACTGGCAGTGGATATGAAGGATCCGGAAGGACTGGAACTGGTAAAGAAACTGATCCCTACTGCACAGGTGATTTTAGAGAATTTCCGTCCCGGAACCATGAAGAAATTTGGTCTGGATTATGAAAGTGTATGCAAGGTCAAACCGGATATGGTATATGTTTCCCTTACCACTTATGGACAGACAGGACGACTTATTTCCAAGCCAGGATATGACATTATCGCGCAGGCAATGTCCGGTATCATGAGTGTTACAGGTGAAGCAGACGGAGCACCCCAGAAAAGCGGCATCCCGTTAGGAGATATGGTTGGTGCTTTAAATATGTTTGCAAGCACCATGACTGCTTTATATCACTGGAAAGATACAGGGGAAGGCCAGTATGTAGATGTATCCTTACTCCGTTCCCTGTTATATATGAACACACCTCTGATCCACTGTAATCTGGGCAAAGAGCGCATGAGCAAACGCCAGGGAAATCATCATCCTACTATGTGTCCATATGGAGTATTCCACTGCAAGGACGGTGATATCGTTATGGCCTGTCTCTTATACACATCTCCGAGCCCACGAGACCGAGGCTGATCTCG
>ENA-OXIQ01000936-OXIQ01000936.1-human-gut-metagenome-genome-assembly--contig:-NODE-936-length-11233-cov-7.264001_pt1 | contig 11233 bp, 10 predicted proteins | sample MGYA00249819_ERZ652364 | MGnify/ENA primary metagenome ERZ652364 (study PRJEB26925, sample SAMN05826628) | human gut metagenome | biome: ENVO:2100002; feature: ENVO:00000062; material: ENVO:00002003... | reverse complement strand
CTGCATATCGTCGGCAGCGTCAGATGTGTATAAGAGACAGGTATGATTTGATAAAGGTGGCAAAATATTTATCTATGGGTGATTTTGGCATTCTATCAGTGGGATTTATTACGTCTTTTGTTGTTGCATACGTTTCTATTCTTTGGTTTTTGAAGTTTTTGGCTACATCGACTTTGACAGGTTTTGCTTTCTATCGTTTTATTGTAGCGTTTGTTGCGCTAATTTACTTTTGGTGAAACTTGCCCGCTTGCTTTGAACATGTTATCATTAATCCCATAGCGGTAAGATTTTAGTTTGGAGAAAGTTCATGAGAGCATTTATTCGTATTCAGCATTCTGGAGACTTCTATGATCAGAATTGCTATTCTGTTTATCATGGATGCTCTAAATTGGATATTTCCATTGTTAGGTATAAAGCAATATATTCAGTGACGGATAATGCACCGACAGATTTGGTCGTTGGTGCTTTTTCGGATGTGAAGGTTGCGTTAGAGCGGTTAGGTGTAAATTTACTGCCGATTGATTATCCGGATGAATTATTGCCTTTTACAGGAAGAAAAATTTGGAAATCGACACTATTTACGATTACCAGTCATCCCGATTATTGGCATGTGTTTGTAAAGCCGGTAGAAGATGTAAAACGTTTTCGCGGAACGATTTTAGATAAATCGGAAGATTTGATTAAATTAGGCGGAGGCCTTGAAGATATTGAAGTATGGTGCAGTGAAAAGGTAAATTTCCTTGCTGAATGGCGTATTTGGATTTTAGATGGAAAAATTATAGGTATAAATCCGTATAGAGGCAGATGGGATTTATATCCTGATCCTAAAGTGCTTCAACAAGCTGTTAATGCTTATCATTCCGCGCCTCGTGCATATGCTCTTGATTTTGGGATTACGGATAAAAGAGAAACTCTTTTAGTAGAAGTAAGTGATGCATATGCTTTGAGCAGTTTTGGCCTCGATTCCGTTTTATATACTAAAATATTAATGACTCGTTGGCAGGAACTGACATCTACAATTAAAATTTCTGTTGAATAAAGGATGCTTGATTTTACGGAAAGGAGAAACGCTGACAAATATTTCCTTGTCAGTTTTTTTGTCTACTTTCTGCTTTTTATAGATAAGGAGGAACTGTGAGAAAATTTAATAATGAGTTCCTTCAGCGGGTAAAAGACAGCACAAATCTTATTGATGTAATACGTGCTTACGGAATTGATGTAAAAAAGAAGGGAAGTAGATATTGGGCATGCTGCCCCTTCCACCATGAGAAAACGCCATCCTTTTCTATTTCACCTGAAGATGGATTTTATTATTGTTTCGGTTGCCATGAATCAGGTGATTCCATTAAATTCATAGAGAAAATGGATCAAATTACATTTCCTGATGCTGTAGAACGTTTAGCTGAAATGGGGCATGTGGAATTGCCGCCGGATGAAATATCCGAAGAAGATAAAAGAGAAGCAGCACTGGTTCATGAGCTGTATGAAGTAACTGAACTTGCGGGAAATTATTTTCATAACTGCCTGTTGCGGACAAATATAGGAAAAGACGGGCTGGCTTATTTTAAAAAGAGACATTTAGATGATAAAACCATTGAAACATTTAAGCTGGGTTTTGCTCCACCCGAATGGGAACGGCTTTATTGCGATTTTACCAAAAGGAAACATATAAGTCCGGATATTTTACTTCAAGCGGGGCTGGTGGGCCATAAGAACGGAAAATATTATGATACTTTTCGCAATAGATGCATGTTTCCTATTATGGACTTAAAAGGAAGGATTGTTGCATTCGGCGGCAGAATTATGCACAGCGAAGAAAGTGCTGCCAAATATTTAAATTCTCCGGAGACGGTTATATTTAATAAACGCAGGTTGTTATTTCCCATCTATCAGGCACTTCCTGAAATTCGGCGGAAGCGTCAGGCAATTATGGTGGAAGGTTATATGGATGCCATTTCTTTACATGCTCATGGAATTAAAAATGTGGTTGCATCATTGGGAACGGCCTTTACTGTTGAGCAGGCAAGGCTCTTAAAAAAGTATGCTGATGAAGTTATTTTCAGCTATGACATGGATGCTGCCGGACAGAATGCGACACGTCGTGCGCTTGAGATAGCCGGTTCAGTAGGGCTAAAATTAAGAGTAGCACTGCTTGGGGAAGGAAAGGATCCTGATGAATTTGTAAATCTTCATGGCGGAGATGAATACCTAGAAGTTATTGATCAGGCAGTACCTGCTCTTGACTACTTATTCCAGGCTTTGCGGACTCAATATGATGGTGCCACTTTAGAAGGGCAGCAAAAAATTTTAAATGAAATGTTTGCAGTTCTTGCAGTACAGGATAATACATATCAATTCAATTCGTTTATCAGGAAGATGGCACGTACGCTTCATATGGATGAAGGCCTTATACGCAGTGAGGCGATTCGGTATACGAAGAAAAATAATTCCCATGTATATATATCACCCAATGTATATGGCGAGGAAAGAACTGGTACCGTCAGCTCCAATGATGGGCGTCAGCGAAGGCTGGAACAGGAACTGTTGAAGTACTGTTTGGTTTCACATATATTGCCGGAAGGCTTTGATAGTTTGGATAAGTATTCCTTTGCCGATGAATTTCTTGGAAGATTATATGACGTATTGAAGCAGGCCGGCAAAGGAAATATTACTGTAGAGTATGCAGAGGCACGGTTGGAACGATCTGATCTGGAACAGTTGGCGCAGCTGATGATGACAGATTATCATGGTGTGGCAGAACCATATGAAGAGTATATCCGCCCTATGCGTAAAATTTATCTGCAGAACGAGTATAAATTTCATACACAGCGGGCGGCGGAATTAATGGAGAGTGATCCGCAAAAGGCAAAAGAAGAGCAGTTAACCTGTATTCGATTAAGTGAGGAAATTCGATTGATCGGCGGGTGAAAATGCAGTATGAAATTTATGATAAAGGGGGGCTTATGAAGAAGAAAAGGCAAAATTTAGAGCTTTGGATGGGAGAACTGAGAGATAAGGTAAGGAAAGATGGGACAATTTCAAATAAAGATATCATGCTTTTCTTTACCGAAAAGAATCTGGGACAGGATGATCTTTCAGCGGTATATGAGCTGCTTCATGAAAGCAATATCGACATCAATTTCGATGAAGATGCATCCGATGAGGACCTGGAAATTTTAGAAGATGAAGAAACAGATGATGAAAAGGATATTGTCGAAATTTCTGATGTCATGGATACTTTTGATTCTATAAATATAGATGATCCGGTAAAGATGTATTTGAAAGAGATTGGAGCTATTAAGCTCCTTACAGGATCACAGGAAATAGAGCTTGCCAAGTTGGTGGAAAAAGGAAGCTTTGATGATGCAACTAGTCGGGATAAGATGGCTGCTGATGAGGCGAAAAAAGCGCTTTCTGATGCGAATTTAAGACTTGTTGTTTCTATTGCAAAAAAATATCTTGGCAGAGGACTGCAGTTCTTAGATTTAATTCAGGAGGGGAATTTGGGGCTCCTCAAAGCTGTAGATAAATTTGATTACACCAAAGGTTTTAAATTCAGTACATATGCAACATGGTGGATAAGGCAGGCAATTACGCGGGCTATTGCGGATCAGGCGCGTACGATCCGCGTACCTGTCCATATGGTGGAGACTATCAATAAGTTAAATCGTATTTCTCGTCAGCTGCTTCAGGAGAAAGGCCGGGAGGCTACCAACGAAGAGTTGGCAAAAGCCATGGGAGTAAGTGTTGCGAAAATTCGGGAAGTAAAAAAAATTGCCCAGGATCCCATTTCGCTGGAAACACCAATTGGAGAAAAAGAGGACTCCCATTTAGGCGACTTTATTGAAGATCATGAGGCAATTGCTCCCGATGATGCGGCGGGTTCCATTTTACTTCGGGAACAGATTGATGAACTGCTGCGAGAATTGACAGATCGTGAACGACAGGTACTTGAACTCCGATTTGGATTAAAAGATGGAAGGCCACGAACTTTGGAAGAAGTGGGAAAATATTTTGATGTAACCCGGGAGCGTATCAGGCAAATTGAAGGGAAAGCATTAACAAAACTGAAGAAGTCTGCAAAATCATTGGCCAATGTATAGAAGTATTGACGGTATTCCTATTTGCTGATAAAATATCATGTATTGGTGAAGGGGGCCTATAGCTCAGTTGGTCAGAGCCGGCGGCTCATAACCGCCTGGTCCCAGGTTCGAGTCCTGGTGGGCCCACCAATAGATATTTAAGGTTGAGCTCAATGCTTGGCCTTTTTTGTTACAGAAAAGAAATTAGAATGAAACTTACACCTCGTCTGCGAGCTGTAGCGGAATTGGTTCCGTGTGGTTCGTGTATAGCTGATATAGGGACAGATCATGCGTATGTACCTATTTCTTTGATTCATAACGGAAGAATTAAATATGCTATAGCGGGAGATATACATGCAGGTCCTGCGCAGCGGGCTCGGGAACATATAAAGAGGGAAGGTCTTTCAACGAAGATTAAGGTGTGCGAAGGTGCCGGATTATCTATTTTGGAAGAGGATGAAGTAGATGGTGCAGTGATCGCAGGGATGGGCGGATTTATGATTCGTGATATTTTAAAGCAGGAATATGTTATTGCTGAAAGTATTAAGTGGTTTATCCTGCAGCCACAAAACCATACATCCGATTTATATATTTGGCTGCAGCAAAATGGATATAAAATTGAACAGGAAGTTCTTGCTGAAGAAGGAACGCAGCTTTATGAGATCCTTTATGTGACACATGGGCATATGGACCCTTTTTCAGAGATAGAAGCTGAAATAGGAGTTACTGAGAGCCGATATAAAGATAAACTCTTTGTTAAACATTTGAAAAAACTTATCAATCAAAGAAAAATGATATTGAATGGTATTGATATTGAAAGTGCAAATGTCATAAATACGGCAAAGTACCAAAAGGCATTAACGGATGAGGTTATTCTGGAGAAGATATTATGGAGATTTATGTAAAAGATATTATGCAATTGTTGGAAGATTGGGCACCCTCCTCATTGGCGGAATCATGGGATCATCCCGGTCTTCAGGTGGGAAATCCGAATCAGCCTGTACATAAAATTCTGGTAGCTTTGGATATGACCGAACTGAATATATCCTATGCAATTGATCATGGAGTGGATATGGTCATATCGCATCACCCATTTTTATTTAAACCTATTCATGACATAGACCTTTCCACTTGTAAAGGACGAATGATTGAAAACTTGATCAGACATCGGATCACTTCTTTTGCAGCACATACCAATTTAGATTCAGCAATACAAGGCGTAAATGATGCATTGGCTGAAAAATTGGGATTACAGGAATGCAAGGGATTTGTTCCGGTAATGACGTATTCATCTTATAAGTTCACTTTATACATAACTGCTGCGCATGCTAAATTATTGAAGAAGAAATTAGATAGTTTAAGAGGGAAAGATATTGAGAGCTACTATGTTGTTGATGATGCAGATGATTTTACAGAAAATATACGAGTCGAATTCCGCGTGCCCGGTCAGTTGGTAAAACAGGTGAAAGATATGATTTCATCTTTAGATAAATCAGCTAAATATGATGTATATAAGCTTGTAAATCATGGTTATAAGGAAACCATGGGGCGTATCGGAAAGTTTCCGTTCCCTATGTCGGTAGAGGAAGCGCTCTCTTATATAAAGAATAAATTGGAGATTCCTGTATTGCGGTATGCCGGTAATAGGGATCGTTTGGTAGAAAAAATAGCTATCCTTGGCGGGGCAGGTGCCGAGTTTGCAGGGGTGGCAAAATCAATGGGGGCAGACCTGTATTTGACGGGGGATTTAAAATACCATGAGGCACAAGATGCAGCGATGAATGGATTAGTTATCGCTGATGGCGGACATTTTTATACGGAACGTGTGATTATTCCGTACTTAGCAAAACGTTTGCGTGATGAATTTAAAACCCGTGGTTGGAATGTTGGAGTTTTAGAAGATGTTAGGGCAAAAGATATATTTCATTGTGTATAAAAGTTGAAATAAGATATATAGGATGGTATACTGTTAATCGCGAGCAGGAAAGATGATTGCGGGCCGAAAGGCGTGAGGAAAGTCCGAGCTTCGCAGGGCGAGATGCCGGATAACATCCGGCGGGGGCGACCCTAGGGAAAGTGCCATAGAAAAGAAAACCGCCGTGAATAACGGTAAGGGTGGAAAGGTGCGGTAAGAGCGCACCAGCAGGCGGGAGACCGTTTGGCTTGGTAAACCCCATCTGAAGCAAGACCGAATAGGGAAGGAATGACGTTGCCCGCTGACCTTCCGGGTTGAGTCGCTTGACCGATAAAGTAATTTACTCGGCTAGACAGATAATCATCACCATGAAAATGGTACAGAACTCGGCTTATTGATTGCTCGCAAAAAGATAAAGGATCGCTTTTAGCGGTCCTTTTGTATTACAAAAAATATGACAATTTGACAATGTACTTTGAGGGTAATAAATTGTGTTATTCGTAATGAGATTTGTATTCAATCAATTATTTTTCATTGGAAAGAGATACTACTTTATTAAAGTTATCCAAAATTGTTTGTGATGGTTTTTCATCCATAAGGCTGATTAAAATGATAGAGATTGTAGAAAAGAGAAATCCTGGGATTAATTCATAAAGACCAAACCAGTTAAACTGTTTCCAAATGAGGACGGTGATGCCGCCAACAATGATGCCGGCATAAGTTCCTTTTAAAGTCATACGTCTCCAGTAAAGTGAAAGGAGAACGACTGGTCCGAAGCAGGCGCCAAATCCTGCCCATGCATAAGATACTATGGAGAAAATATAACTGTTCGGGTCGGATGCAAGATAGATTGAACATAGGGAGATTAACAAAACCGTAACACGGCTTATAATAATAAGCTCTTTCTCAGAAGCATTTTTATGGAAGAAGGGCTGATATAAGTCTCTTGCTACAGCAGAAGCCGTTACGAGAAGCTGAGAAGAGGCGGTACTCATAATTGCTGCCAGTACGGCCGACCATATAAGTCCCGTGATGAACGGAGGGGAAAGTGTTTCCGCCATAATGATGAATACACGTTCAGCATTGGCATTTTCGAGAGGCATAGGCAGGTAGGCTTTTCCTACGATACCAATAGCAACAGCGAAAGTCAGAGACAAAAGAACCCAGGACACCGCGATTTGCGTAGACTTTTTTAATTCTTTCGGATTGCTGATTGCCATAAAGCGGACTAGGATATGGGGCTGCCCAAAATAACCGAGTCCCCAGCCCAATGAGGAAAGAATCATGATAATAAGGGACATTCCTCCCAGTGATTCAGGGAAAAAGGAGAAAAAGTCTTTCCCTTCTCCCGCGAGAGAAGCCATTGTCTGTGCTGGCCCGCCTAATACGATCGTTGCGGCAATAGGGATATATATGACGGTGAAGAACATCATCGTTCCCTGAATGAAATCTGTCATGCTGACAGCGGAGAATCCACCTAAAAAGGTATAAAATACGACAACAAACGCTCCAATAAGAAGTGCGGTAAAATAGGGCAGCCCCAAAATTGTATTAAAAAGTTTCCCTGCAGAAACGAATCCGGAAGACGTATAAATAATAAAAAATAATATAATAAAAAGCGCGCAAATAAAGCGAAGTCCGCTTTTGTGATCTTCAAAACGGTTGGAAAGGTAGTCGGGAATTGTTAGGCTATTATTGGCTACTTCTGTATAATGGCGGAGTCGTTTAGAAGTCAGTACCCAGTTTGCCCAAGTGCCTACTATTAGTCCAAATCCGGTCCAAAATGCGGAAAGTCCATTCAAATAGGCAAAACCAGGAAGTCCCATAAGCATCCATCCGCTCATGTCAGAGGCTTCAGCACTCATGGATGTCACCCACGGGCCGAGTTTGCGGTCACCTAAAATAAATTGAGATAATTTTTTTTGTCGGCGTGAGTAATAAATGCCAATCCCCATCATGGCGGCTAAATAGAGCATGAATGCCGCCAAAATTCCCATATTGTTCTGCAAATTCATATACAGAAGCCCCCTTCTATTCTGCAGTTATAGTTATATCTATTATATTGTTTATTCATGATACTGGATAAGAAAAATAATGTAAAGCATCAATTACCTTATAACAGGTGAATGATAGAAATCCAATCTGCCGGTTCTGTATGATTTATTTTTCATGCAATAGGATTGGATGTCGGTTGCCCGCAAATCGATGCTAAAAGACTCTAAGGCTTTTTTTTCTTGCAAAGTACGCAGAGCTTTTGCTGCGCCTGTGATTACAGGGAGATTTGATTTGTTGAGGATAAAACTTTTTGTGTTTTTCAAAGCAAGGAGCCTGGCATATTTGGGGAAGGAGGAATGAGAAAAGGGAGAAGGTACCAGTTCTGATGAAAGTAAAAGCGATGCTGCAATTCGTTTAAGACGGCTATAAAGGTAGCGCTTGCTTTTTATTGCCTCAAATACATCCGGAAGAGACGCCTGCTGGATTTCTTTGTACCATTTATTTTCTAACCCTTCAGAAAAGAGCCGGGAGTCTCTCAGTGACTCTTTTTTTGTTAGCCGCCCTAATAATAGACATGCGTCTTCGTAACGGGCGTAAGAGAGAATATGCCCTGTGTTCATAAGGGTATGGATTTCAGTTTGTATTTGTTCAGGAAGCAGAGGATAAGACTCTCCTGCTATAAAATGCTTTCTGGCAGTTGTGGCAGAGGCGGGATAATGCGTATTTCTTTCTATGACGATAAATGATAAAGGCAGGTTTTGCTTTAATGCGGCCTGCACATAAAGGAATCCAAGCAAATTATTGGGGCGTGTTAATTCTCGTGAGATTTCAGGATATCGGATTTCCATGGATTTGGTGACAGCAGAGGCGTAAGAAAGTCCCTTTCCTAAAAATTGGTGAAAATATAGATTGAAATCGGGCTGCAGGGACCATTGCGCAGCGTTATAAAGTGTATCCGAATTTAAGGATTCAGCGCCAAAAGCAATATGGGTACACCCCATATTGTGAAGCAGTGAAACCGATGAGGCAGCAAATTTGTCGGCGCTTTGCAATACACAAAGTACAGGAAGTTCGATTACGGCATCCACACCAAACATAAGAGCCCATTTTGCACGTGTCCATTTATCAAAAATAGCAGGTTCTCCACGCTGTACAAAAGAACCGCTCATCGCGGAAATTATAGGAGCGTCCGGAAATAAATTTTTAAGGCTCCGGAGCATATGGGCATGGCCGCTGTGGAAAGGGTTCCATTCAGCAGTAATTCCAATATACATGATGTACCTCCAATGTATTTATTGACTATTTTACCATAAGTATGTGGGATTTCCTGTAATCAGGGGAATGGCATATGCTATAATTATTTAATGAAATAATAAATCGGGATAATTTTATTTATAGAAAAGGAATAAATGGATATATATCATTTTGTTCAGAGGAATAGTTTAGGTTTTCTTATATGTTTTGTCCTGCTTTTGTCGGGGTGTAGCGGTAATAATGTGAGAGATAAGTTTGTCTTTGGGAAAAATAGAATTAGTTGCAATAATACAACTATTACAGTATTAACACCTTTTGAACTAATTGCAAATGGAAAACAGGCGGAAATCTCAGACAGAAATGCTGATAAAATAATGGCAGAAGGGCATAATCAACATATACGCATCTTTGTTATGGGGGATAAGAATACAATAAATGAGAGCATATCTGCTGCGGCAGAAAGTGCAGAAACCCTTTTGCGGAACAATAAGCGAGTTACTAATTTGAAGGTAGAAAAAGCCGACGATAAATTTAATAATGAAGACGCTAAAGTTTTGAGATTCTCTTATGTGGAAAAAGCAAGAGAGGAGAAGACTGCACTAACGGTTAATGAATATATTTTTTTACAGGATGAAGTTATTTGGCGTGTAATTTACCAATATCGGACAGAAGATCCGATTGGGAGAGAACTCTCCGCACAGCTGGCAGGGAGAATACAGATTGGGGCAGTATTTTAGGAAATGGGGGAAATGTGATGCGTTTCGGTGGACACGGATTATTTTCTTTGTTACTCTTTTTGGTATGCGGAGCTTTGATTGGTGGGATTATTGGGCAAGTGCTCAGCCAGGTCAGCTTATCCGGAATGATACCGTATTTGACGAAAACATATGAGATTTTTGATTTTAAGGATATTTATTTGAATTTAGCGGTCATAGATGTTCATTTTGGTATCCGGTTTGCGCCCAATTTAATTAGTATTTTCGGGATACTTTTGGCAGCTTGGGTATATAAAAGATTTTAATGAATTTATTGTTATTACCCGGTCTATATTATGTTATTTTGGCCGATCAAAGGAGGGGCTATAAATGATGATTAAAGAAATGCGGAGCGAAGATAAACCGCGCGAAAGATTTGCCAAGGCTCCCGATACGGCTAGCATGGTAGATTTGGTTGCTATCCTGTTGCGAACCGGTCGCCATGGGTGTTCTGTTATGGATATGGCGCAGGAAGTGGTAGAGCAAATTCGGTTGTCCACGGATGTCAATGGATTTGATAATTTGGATTGGCGGGATTTAATCTCTGTGAAGGGTGTTGGACAAGATAAAGCGATTACCGTATGTGCAGCAGTAGAGTTAGGGCGAAGGCTGGCGCAGTTTCATAATAAGAAACAGTTGGAGAATTTTAGTTTCCCCGAAGCAGTGGCATCATATTTTATGGAAAAATTAAGACATGAAGATCAGGAACATTTCATTGTCTGCTTTTTAAATACCAAGAACAGATTGCTTGGATATAAAGAAATTTGTGTGGGAAGTTTGGATGCTGCGCCTGTGGATATAAAGGAGGCTATGAGATGGGCTCTTCGCTTTAAGGCCCACGGTATGATACTCGTACATAATCATCCGTCAGGATATCCGGAACCTTCAGATGCGGATATTAATTTAACGAGACAATTTAGAAGGGCTACTTCGTTTTTTGATATACGGTTATTAGATCATGTTATAATCGGTGATGGAGAATTTGCCAGTTTAAACAAAAATGGACTGGTATAGAAAACATAGTTTAAGAATTGTAATTAAAGGAGTGCATATTATGGCAGATAGGGAAAATGAAAAGAAATATTCCGCGGAGACGAAAGGGTATACGGATAAGATTTATGAAGTAAGGTTCATGCCGGTACTGGAAAGGAGTGAGTATCAAGCTGGACCGGAACGTGAGGGACCTGTCTCTTATACACATCTGACGCTGCCGACGATATGCAGTGTGTAGA
>ENA-OXIQ01000934-OXIQ01000934.1-human-gut-metagenome-genome-assembly--contig:-NODE-934-length-11253-cov-13.039561_pt1 | contig 11253 bp, 13 predicted proteins | sample MGYA00249819_ERZ652364 | MGnify/ENA primary metagenome ERZ652364 (study PRJEB26925, sample SAMN05826628) | human gut metagenome | biome: ENVO:2100002; feature: ENVO:00000062; material: ENVO:00002003... | reverse complement strand
TCTACACACTGCATATCGTCGGCAGCGTCAGATGTGTATAAGAGACAGCATTAGGCATTCCCATGATTGATGTTAATCATTTGACTGGCCATGTTTTAGCTCATTTCATTAAAGCAGAAGGTGAAGATAATGTGCAGCCGGAATTTCCTTTCCTCTGCTTGCTGGTTTCCGGTGGAAACTCACAGATTATCTTGGTGAAAGCCTATAACGATATGGAAATTTTGGGGCAGACCATTGATGATGCCGCCGGTGAAGCCATTGACAAATGCTCGAAGGTAATGGGATTGGGATATCCAGGTGGTCCGATTATTGACAAACTGGCTCGGCAAGGTAATCCTAAAGCCTTCTCGTTCAGCAAACCGCATATTCCAGGGTTGGATTATAGTTTCAGCGGACTTAAGACCTCGTTTCTTTACTCTCTGCGCGACTGGATGAAGGACGACCCCGATTTCATCGAACATCACAAGACGGATTTGGCGGCATCACTGGAAGCTACCGTTGTAGATATCTTGATGGATAAGTTGCGCAAAGCTGCCAAACAATATAAAATAAAGGAAGTGGCTGTTGCAGGAGGCGTTTCTGCCAATAACGGATTGCGTAATGCTTTCCGTGAGCATGCCGGGAAGTATGGTTGGAAAATATTTATTCCGAAGTTCAGCTACACAACGGATAACGCTGCCATGATTGCCATTACCGGATACTTCAAGTATATGGATAAGGATTTTTGTCCGATGGAAGCACCTGCTTATTCACGCGTAACTTTAGGATAATATATAATAAGGTATGAAGTTGGAAGAAAAGGTAGGAGAGCTGCTGAAAGCAAAGAAATTGTCCCTTTCCACCGCAGAAAGTTGTACGGGTGGAGGGATTGCCGCTCTGATTACTTCCGTTCCCGGCAGTTCGGAATACTTTAATGGTAGTATAGTGGCGTATTCCAATGAAATAAAGATGTCTTTGCTGCATGTATCTGCCGAAACTTTGGAAAAACATGGAGCAGTAAGCCGCGAAACTGTTACAGAAATGGTGAAAGGTGCGATGAAAACGCTGAAAACAGATTGTGCAGTGGCTACTTCCGGTATTGCAGGTCCTGGAGGTGGGACTCCGGAAAAACCGGTGGGTACGGTGTGGATAGCCGCTGCCTATAAAAATGAAATCGTTTCCATGAAGCAGGAGGGAGACGAGGGAAGAAAGGGAAATGTGGAAAAAGCAATTCAAAATGCCCTTTTGTTGCTTTGTGAGAAGCTGAAATGAGGAAAAAATGCTATCATACAGTGAATTATTTTAAGAAAAACTTGTTTGGTAACGATAAAAGTGCTTACTTTGCGCTCTGTTTGAAATAGGCAAAAAAGAAAACTATAAAATTAAGATAGAAATGTCAAAGATTTGTCAAATTACCGGAAAGAAGGCCATGATTGGCAACAATGTTTCACACTCAAAGAGAAGAACAAAGAGAACCTTTGATTTGAACTTGTTTAACAAGAAGTTCTACTATGTAGAGCAGGATTGCTGGATCAGCCTTAGCATTTGCGCTAATGGTTTGCGCATTATTAATAAGAAAGGACTGGACGCTGCTTTGAAAGATGCGGTAGCTAAAGGTTATTGTGATTGGAAAAGCATTAAAGTTATTGGCTAAAGTAGAGGAGAATACTGATTATGGCAAAGAAAGCAAAAGGTAACAGAGTACAGGTGATTCTGGAATGCACAGAACACAAGGATAGCGGTATGCCGGGTACTTCTCGTTATATTACGACGAAGAACAGAAAGAATACCACAGAGAGATTGGAGTTGAAGAAATACAACCCGATTCTGAAGAGAGTGACAGTACATAAAGAAATTAAATAATAAATCTATAACTTATGGCAAAGAAAGCGGTAGCAACCTTGCACGAAGGAAGCAAAGAAGGACGTTCTTATACAAAGGTTATCAAAATGGTGAAGTCTCCTAAGACTGGTGCTTACATCTTTGATGAACAGATGGTCCGTAATGAAGATGTTCAGAACTTCTTTAAGAAATAAGATAAATACAGTGGCTGTAAAGCGCTGATGACTTATAAAGATCCCCTTGTCGGTATTTCCGGTAAGGGGATTTCTTTTTAAAAAGAGGACGAAGTTTTTAATATTCGTCAGTTTTGTTATATCTTTGCTGAAAATGCGAAGATAGGCTGCACCTCGGCATAAAAAATGAACGGGTTCATTTTATTCTGCATCCGGTTTGCACTATCTTTGCAGGGAATGCGAAAACAGGTTGCATAAAAATAATTAGTGTATGGGATTTTTTAGTTTTTTCTCCAAGGAAAAAAAGGAAACATTAGATAAAGGATTATCTAAGACCAAAGAAAGTGTGTTTGGCAAGATTGCGCGTGCCGTGGCAGGAAAGTCAAAAGTTGATGATGAAGTATTGGATAATCTGGAAGAGGTGTTGATAACTTCGGATGTGGGCGTGGAAACGACACTGAAAATTATTGAACGTATCGAAAAGCGTGCAGCAGCCGACAAATATATGAATGCCACTGAGCTGAATCATATTTTACGTGATGAAATCGCAGCGTTGCTTACAGAGAATAATTCGGAGGATGTGGATGACTTTGAAGCACCGATTGCGAAGAAACCATACGTCATTATGGTAGTGGGCGTCAATGGTGTAGGGAAGACTACTACGATTGGCAAACTGGCTTATCAATTCAAGAAAGCCGGAAAGTCTGTTTATCTGGGTGCTGCCGATACTTTCCGTGCTGCTGCTGTGGAGCAGTTGGTGATATGGGGTGAACGGGTAGGTGTACCTGTTGTAAAGCAGAAAATGGGTGCTGACCCGGCTTCTGTCGCTTTTGACACACTGAGTTCCGCAACTGCCAATAATGCCGATGTGGTAATTATAGATACAGCAGGACGCCTTCATAATAAAGTCGGTTTGATGAATGAACTGACGAAAATCAAGAATGTGATGAAGAAGGTTGTTCCTGATGCTCCGAATGAGGTGTTGCTTGTGTTGGATGGCTCAACCGGACAGAATGCATTCGAACAAGCCAAGCAGTTCACTCTGGCAACGGAGGTTACGGCAATGGCTGTTACAAAGTTGGACGGAACAGCCAAGGGTGGCGTAGTCATCGGCATTTCAGACCAGTTTAAAATTCCGGTTAAATATATTGGATTGGGTGAAGGAATGGAAGATTTGCAGGTGTTCCGTAAAAAGGAATTTGTTGATTCACTGTTCGGGGAGAATGCATGAAACGGAAGACTATAGATATCATCACTTTAGGATGTTCTAAAAACCTGGTGGATTCGGAACATTTGATGCGTCAGTTGGAGGAAGTGGGATTCCATGTGACACATGATGCGGAAAGACCGAAGGGACAGATTGCCGTAATCAATACTTGCGGTTTCATCGGTGACGCCAAGGAGGAATCCATTAATATGATTCTGGAATTTGCGCAGGCCAAGGAGGAAGGAAACTTGGAGAAGCTTTATGTAATGGGTTGCCTTTCGGAACGTTATCTGAAGGAATTGGCCGTTGAAATTCCCCAGGTGGATAAATTCTATGGTAAATTCAATTGGAGAGAGTTGTTGCAGGATTTGGGAAAGGCCTATCATGACGAGCTGCACATAGAGCGCACATTGACCACTCCCAAGCATTATGCCTATTTGAAGATATCCGAAGGATGTGACCGTAAATGTTCTTATTGCGCTATTCCCATCATTACGGGACGGCATGTGTCGCGCCCGATGGAGGAGATACTTGACGAGGTGAAGTATTTGGTTGCACGGGGTGTAAAGGAATTCCAGGTTATAGCCCAGGAGTTGACCTATTACGGAGTAGATTTATATAAGAAGCAAATGTTGCCCGAGCTTGTTGAGCGGATTTCGGATATTCCCGGAGTGGAGTGGATACGCTTGCATTATGCCTATCCGGCACATTTTCCGGCTGATTTATTCCGTGTGATGCGCGAGCGTGACAATGTATGCAAATATATGGATATTGCCCTGCAACATATCAGTGACAATATGCTGCAAAAGATGCGTCGCCATGTGACGAAGGATGAGACGTATAAGCTGATAGAACAATTCCGTGAGGAGGTTCCCGGTATTCATCTCCGTACTACACTGATGGTGGGGCATCCAGGAGAAACTGAAGCCGATTTTGAGGAGCTGAAAGAGTTTGTCCGTAAAGTGCGTTTCGATAGAATGGGGGCTTTTGCGTATTCGGAAGAAGAAGGGACGTATGCCGCTGCTGAATATGAGGATTCTATTCCCCAGGAAGTGAAACAAGCGCGCTTGGATGAGTTAATGTCTATTCAACAAGGCATTTCAGGGGAGTTGAGTGCGGAGAAAGTAGGCAGGCAGATGAAAGTAATCATTGACCGGCTGGAAGGCGAATATTATATTGGACGTACAGAATTTGATTCTCCCGAAGTGGATCCTGAGGTTTTGATTGAGCGTGGAGACAGGGCGTTGCATATAGGTAACTTTTACCACGTAGAGATAGTAAATTCCGATGATTTCGACCTTTTTGGACGAATAATTTAAAGATTTTTCCTTATCTTCTTGCATATGTGAAGAAGATTTGCTAATATAGCACCGTAGTTCAATTTAAAGGCTTACATTTTGAATAACAAAGAGTTTACTTCTGAATTGTCGCGGAGGTTAGGGTACACATTGAAAGATACTTCTGAGCTGGTTGCTTCATTGCTGGCAGATATGACACGGCAGTTGGAGGAGGGGAATATTATCTCTATACAAGGGTTCGGTACATTCGAAGTGAAAAAGAAGGCAGAGCGTATATCTGTGAATCCGACTACAAAGCAACGTATGCTGGTGCCTCCCAAATTGGTGTTGACCTATAAGCCGAGTACATTGTTAAAGGATAAGTTTAAGTAACCGGCTTTTAAAAAATCTCCCGTATTATGAACGAGAAACTGAACATACAAGACCTGATTGACACGCTGGCTGAAAGGCATGGCATGAGCAAGAAGAATGCGGATAGTTTTGTGAAAGAATTCTTCCAGCTGATTGAGGAGTCTTTGGAGAAGGACAAATATGTGAAGATACGAGGTTTGGGGACTTTCAAGCTGATAGATGTCGGGAGTCGTGAAAGCGTTAATGTGAATACGGGGGAAAGGTTTGAGATACAAGGGCATACAAAAGTGTCGTTTACACCGGAACCGGCTTTGAAAGATATTATCAATAGACCATTTTCGCATTTTGAAACTGTAGTTTTGAATGACGCTACGGTGCTTGAGGACACCCTGCAGGAAAATGACAGTGAAGATGATGAAGATACTGAAATCAAAACTCCGGAACAAGAGGTGGAGGAGAAGGTTGCCTTAGTGGAAGAAGCCACGATAGAAGAACCTTTGGTGGAAACTGTAGTCGAAGAGCCGTTAGTTGAGCCCGAACCGGAAGTTGAAGAGGAGAAACCGGAAAAAACTGAACCTGAAGCAATGCCTGAAAATATAGTTGCTGTTGAACCGGAACCGTCTGAGCCAGTGATAAAAGATACGGCAGATTCTTCGACTATGAAATATTTTATAGGCATCGTTGTATTTGTAGTGTTGTTGTGTGGTGGTGCCGTAGCTTTCATGTATTATCCGGACTTGCTTGACAAACTTACTGCAAAGCCTCTTGTAGAAGAGGTTGCAGACTCGGATGTGAAGGAATCTGTTACTGAAAAGGTGGATGTCCCTGCCGGTCAAGACAATATTGCCTTGACAGACAGCATTGTTTCAAAAGATGTTGTAGTTCCTGCCCGGACAGATACTGTGGCAGAAACTGTTGCTACAACAACTCCTGCGCTTACAACAACTCCTGCGCTTACAACAACTCCAAAGGAAAATGTACAGGCACAGTCTCCCGCTCCTAAAAAAGAGCAGAAAAAGACAGTTGCACCGTTTGAGCCGGATTCTGTGGGGTATACGATTGTGGGAACAGAAACCACTTATACCATCAAGGAAGGGGAAACGCTGACTAGGGTAGCGCTTCGTTTTTATGGGACAAAAGCTCTTTGGCCTTATATCGTGAAGCATAATCCCGGCGTAATCAAGAATCCGGATAATGTACCTTATGGTACCACTATCAAGATACCGAAATTAGCCAAGAAGCAGTAAAAAATTACTGCTTCTTTTTTGTTAAATACTAAACTCTATGAAAGTAGTTTAATCTAAAAGGTTTCGCATAGTTTTTTAATAAAAATTAGTTGGTATGGTTAATTTATTCCCGTACTTTTGGGAGCGAAAAAAATAATTGCCGGTTCAAAACCGGATAAATGAAGAAATTAAACATTAAAAAATAGATTGATTTATGGCTGAAACAATTGACATCCGCGAACTGAATGAGCGGATTGAAAGACAAAGTGCTTTCGTTACCAATCTTACCACAGGTATGGACCAGGTCATTGTAGGACAAAAGCATCTGGTAGAGTCGTTGTTAATTGGTTTGTTGTCCGATGGACATGTGTTGTTGGAAGGTGTGCCCGGTTTGGCAAAGACTTTAGCTATCAAGACGCTTGCTTCGTTGATTGATGCGCAATACAGCCGCATTCAGTTTACGCCTGACTTGTTGCCTGCCGACGTAATAGGTACAATGGTTTACAGCCAGAAGGATGAAACGTTCCAAGTAAAAAAAGGTCCGGTCTTCGCAAACTTTGTTTTGGCTGATGAAATCAACCGTGCTCCGGCCAAAGTACAGAGTGCTTTGCTGGAAGCCATGCAGGAACGTCAAGTTACTATCGGCAATGAAACTTTCGGGTTGCCCAAACCATTCCTGGTGCTTGCCACACAGAATCCTATCGAGCAGGAAGGTACTTATCCGCTGCCCGAAGCGCAAGTGGACCGTTTCATGCTGAAAGTCGTAATAGACTATCCGAAGCTGGAAGAGGAGAAACTGATTATCCGTCAGAATATCAATGGTGATAAATTTGAAGTGAAGCCCATTTTGAAGGCAGACGAAATTATTGAAGCTCGTAAAGTGGTTCGCCAGGTGTATCTGGATGAGAAAATAGAAAAATATATTGTTGATATTGTATTTGCTACCCGTTATCCGGAAAAATATGATTTAAAAGAACTGAAAGACATGATTGGTTTCGGCGGTTCGCCCCGTGCTTCCATCAACTTGGCCTTGGCTGCCCGTAGCTACGCGTTCATCAAGCGTCGCGGTTATGTCATTCCGGAGGATGTGCGCGCTGTGGCACACGACGTACTTCGCCACCGTATCGGCTTGACTTACGAGGCGGAAGCCAGCAATATGACATCTGATGAAATCGTCAGCAAGATACTGAACAAGGTTGAAGTGCCCTAACGCATAATAGAGGTTTTCGTAAACTTGAGGTTTACAATCCTATACCTGAGGTTTAGCGTCGTAAACCTTAGGGTTGAGTACCGAAAACCTCACCCCTTTTCATAGGGAAGTTTCTGTTATAAACTAAATTGCGCTTGTGTGCTTAAATGAGATTATTAAAATAAATCAATGGAAACAACAGAACTTTTGAAGAAAGTCCGTCAGATTGAGATAAAGACGCGCGGATTGTCCAACAATATCTTTGCCGGGCAGTATCACTCTGCCTTCAAGGGTAGAGGTATGGCATTCTCCGAGGTGCGCGAGTATCAGTTTGGCGACGACATACGCGACATTGATTGGAATGTGACCGCCCGCTTCAACAAGCCTTACGTCAAGGTGTTTGAGGAGGAGCGCGAATTGACAGTGATGTTGTTGGTAGATGTTTCCGGTAGTTTGGAGTTCGGTACGGTAAAGCAGATGAAGAAGGATATGGTGACGGAAATTGCCGCTACACTGGCATTCTCTGCCATTCAGAATAATGACAAGATTGGTGTCATCTTCTTTTCGGACCGGATTGAGAAGTTTATTCCGCCCAAGAAGGGACGTAAGCATATACTTTACATCATCCGCGAACTGATAGATTTTCATGCGGAAAGCCGGAGGACGAACATCCGTTTGGGATTGGAATATCTGACGAATGTGATGAAACGCCGTTGCACGGCATTTGTCTTGTCCGACTTCATCGACCAGGAAAGTTTCAAGAACGCCATGACCATTGCCAATCGTAAGCATGACCTGGTTGCCGTTCAGGTGTACGACCGTCGTGTGGAAGAATTGCCACCCGTAGGACTGATGAAGATTAGGGATGCCGAGACGGGACATGAGCAGTGGATTGACACCTCCTCGCGTGCCGTGCGCCGTGCCCATCATGATTGGTGGGTGAACAAGCAGGCGGAATTGAATGAAACGTTTACCAAGAGTAATGTCGACAATGTGTCGGTACGTACCGACCAGGATTATGTCAAGGCATTGATGAATTTGTTTGCGAAACGAAATTAATCGGAAAATGAAAAGATATTTATTTCTGATAGCGTTATTGATAGCATGGTCGGGAAGGGTAGTAGCCCAGTCGGTAACGGTAGATGCTACGATTGACTCTTTGCAGATTCTTATTGGAGAGCAGGCAAAGATAAAGCTTCAAGTATCTCTGGATGCCGATAAGCGTGCCATATTCCCGGTATATACCGATACGCTGGTGAATGGGGTTGAAATTATTGATGTGGCCAAGCCGGATACGCAACTGCTGAATGATGGCCGGCGTGCATTGATAACTCAAGAGTATACAGTTACCTCTTTCGACTCGGCTCTTTATTATCTGCCGCCTATGGAAGTGACAGTGGATAATGAGAAGTATCGCTCCAAAGCGTTGGCCTTGAAAGTATATTCGGTGAATGTCCCGTTAGACCCGGAGAATCCGGAACAGTTCTTCGGTCCCAAAACAGTGATGCAAGCGCCTTTTGCCTGGGAAGACTGGTATGGTCTTATGGCTTGTGGTGCGCTGATTATCCCGATAGGGATATTACTTGTCTATCTGATAATGCGCTTCTTCGACAATAAGCCTATTATCCGTAAGGTGAAGGTAGAACCTAAGCTGCCTCCCCATCAGTTGGCTATGCAGGAGATAGAACGTATCAAGAATGAGAAGGTATGGCAGAAAGGGGAACCGAAGGAATATTATACGGAATTGACTGATGCTCTTCGTACATATATAAAAGACCGTTTTGGTTTCAATGCTTTGGAAATGACTTCTACGGAAATCATAGACAAGTTGCTGGAAATGAAAGATAAGGAAGCAATATCGGATTTGCGTGAATTGTTCCAGACTGCTGATTTGGTGAAATTTGCCAAGCATAATCCATTGATGAACGAAAATGACGCTAACCTGATTAATGCCATTGACTTTATTAATGAAACCAAGGAGAAAGAAGAGGAGAATGCCAAGCCGCAGCCTACGGAGATTACCATTATCGAGAAACGTTCTTTGCGTACCAAGGTTTTGCTGGGAACGGGTATTGTAGTGTTGGCTGTAGCCCTTGTCAGTTCATTGATATATATCGGATTGGAGTTGTATAATTATTTTGCTTAATACAGGAAAAGTGACTTCAATCGGATATACATGAGTGAAAAGTGAGGGATGTTTGGAGCGAAGCTGAATTGTAAATCGTTAAATCGTACATAAATATGGTTTTTGCCAATATTGAATATTTATTTTTGCTGCTGTTGCTTATACCTTATATAGTATGGTATATTATGAAGCGGAAGAATAGTGAAGCTACGCTTCAGATTTCGGATGCCCGTGTGTATGCCCATACCCCTAAAAGCTATAAGAACTATTTGTTGCATGTACCGTTTGTATTGCGGATAATTGCCTTGATACTGATTATTCTTGTTTTGGCACGTCCGCAAACCACCGATAGCTGGCAGAACAGTGAGATTGAGGGTATTGATATCATGCTTGCTATGGACGTTTCTACCAGTATGCTGGCCGAAGACCTGAAACCTAACCGGTTGGAAGCGGCGAAGGATGTGGCGGCAGAGTTTATTAACGGACGTCCGAATGACAATATAGGTATAACTTTGTTTGCTGGAGAAAGCTTTACGCAATGTCCGTTGACAGTAGACCATGCCGTATTGTTGAACTTGCTTAAAGATATGAAGTGCGGGCTGATTGAAGACGGAACGGCAATCGGTATGGGTATTGCCAATGCCGTTACCCGTTTGAAGGATAGCAAGGCAAAGTCGAAAGTCATTATTCTGCTGACGGACGGTGTCAATAATAAAGGTGATATTTCTCCTTTGACGGCTGCTGAAATAGCCAAGAGTTTTGGCATTCGCGTTTATACTATTGGGGTAGGAACCAATGGTATGGCTCCTTATCCTTATCCGGTAGGCGGAACAGTGCAATATGTCAATATGCCCGTCGAAATTGATGAAAAGACTTTGACACAGATTGCCGGAACAACGGAAGGTAACTATTTCCGTGCCACCAGCAACTCGAAGTTGAAGGAAGTGTACGAGGAGATAGACAAGCTGGAGAAAACAAAATTGAATGTAAAAGAATACAGCAAGCGCCAGGAAGAGTACCGCTGGTTTGCGTTGGCTGCTTTCTTGTGCGTATTACTGGAGGTACTGTTACGCAACTCTATATTGAAGAAGATACCGTAAAAACGGAGAATGTCTTTTAGTGTATCAGTCATTGCGTAGCCAAATTGTAAATTGTAAATTGCTAAATTGTAAATAAAAAGATGTTTCGATTTGAAGAACCTGCATATTTGTACTTGTTGCTGCTGCTGCCTTTATTGGCGGCCTTCTACTTGTACTCCAATTATCGGAGGAGGAAAGCCATTCGTAAATTTGGTGACCCTATACTGATGGCACAGCTAATGCCGGATGTTTCCAAATACCGTCCGGATGTGAAGTTTTGGTTGGTTTTTGCGGCTATCGGGTTGTTCACGGTACTGCTGGCACGTCCGCAGTTTGGTTCCAAACTGGAGACGGTAAAACGCCAGGGAGTGGAAGTGATGATTGCGTTGGATATATCCAATTCCATGCTGGCACAAGACGTACAGCCAAGCCGCTTGCAGAAGGCAAAACGGCTGGTGGCGCAGTTGGTAGATAAGATGCAGAATGACAAGGTCGGTATGATTGTTTTTGCAGGTGACGCATTTACCCAGTTGCCTATTACGAGTGATTATATTTCTGCCAAGATGTTTTTGGAGTCCATCGACCCTTCGCTGATTTCCAAGCAAGGTACGGCAATTGGAGCTGCAATAAATCTGGCTGCCCGGAGTTTTACACCTCAAGAAGGAGTGGGACGTACTGTTATTGTCATCACCGACGGTGAAAACCATGAAGGTGGTGCCGTAGAAGCAGCTAAGGCCTGTCTCTTATACACATCTCCGAGCCCACGAGACCGAGGCTGATCTCG
>ENA-OXIQ01000924-OXIQ01000924.1-human-gut-metagenome-genome-assembly--contig:-NODE-924-length-11333-cov-12.094432_pt1 | contig 11333 bp, 15 predicted proteins | sample MGYA00249819_ERZ652364 | MGnify/ENA primary metagenome ERZ652364 (study PRJEB26925, sample SAMN05826628) | human gut metagenome | biome: ENVO:2100002; feature: ENVO:00000062; material: ENVO:00002003... | reverse complement strand
TAGCGCATCTGCTTTGCAAGCAGAGGGTCGCCGGTTCGAACCCGGCTAGCTCCACCTTCATTCCCTTGGAATCTCAACGATTTCAAGGGAATATCTCTTTTTGCCTCAGCACCAAACAGTAGACACTGGTAGACATGACTAAAGTACCTGACAGGCCGTTAGTACCTACTACTACTCTCGCCGCTGAGTTTCCCACTGCTGGTACTTGGCCTCCATGACGGCCGCCACCTCGTCAATACGATCAGGCCACAGCTCGGCATAGGTGTTCAGCGTCTCGGTAGCCGAGGCGTGTCCCATGATGCTCTGAAGCGTTTTCACGTCGCAACCTGCGCCGATGGCGAACGAAGCATACGTGTGTCTCAAGCTATGGATTCTCAGCCCCTTCACGTCGCCATAGCCCGCCCCTTCTTTGGCTGGGTACCATACGCGTGTCCGCCATGTGTTCAAGTGGATCATCCCACCGTGGAGCGCAGTGAATAGATAGTCGTCATCGGTGCGACCGTCGCAGACCTGTTCGAGATCGGCAGTCAGGAAACCTGGGATGGGCACGATACGGTTGCGCCCGCTCTTTGGTTTGCCTTCGATTTCGCGCCCCTGCCTGTCAGCAGTGATCGTCTTCGTTACCGATATGCGCATCCTTGTGAAGTCAAGGTCGCCGATGCGAAGAGCCAAGGCTTCGTTGGCCCGCAGGCCTGTATATGCGAGGAAGAGGATGAGCAGCTTGGAGACCATCGGGTTTTTGACGTCAACTTGCGCTGCGGCCTCAGCGATATCCGCCACCTGCTGATGAGAGAGGAACACCCGATCGTCGGTTTCGGCATCTTGGGGAAGTTCGACGTCGGCAGCGGGGTTAGACAGTATCCATCGCCGTTTAGGCGAAGACGCATAGGCCATCACACCGCCGAAGGCATCCTTCACTACGCCTTTGATTGTCCGCCGCTTCATCGGCTGCATGGTCGTCTTACGCTTGAACTCGTGCGGGGCTGTTCCTGATTGGAGCTCATGTACCCATTCGCTGACTTCCGATTCTTGGATACTGCCGATCGGGCGATCCCCCCCACTTAGGAAGCACGTACCGAGTCATGTCGTTCTCGTATCGAAGATAGCTACGACCGCGCAGGTTGTTCTTGGATGCGAGCCATTCCAAGGCGACCGCTTGGAATGGCCTGTCGGCATCGGCCGGATCAACATACCGACCTGAGCGAATATCATCCTCCATGGCTGCCGCGAACGACTCGGCATCGGCTCGGGTGCTGAATGCCTTGCTACTGCGCTTCTTAGAACCGTCGGGCAAGGTTGCCCACCAAGACACCCGCCATCGCTTCCCGTGTCCATACCGCGCCGTCTTAAACTTCTCGGGCACCTTGGCCTTCTCCGGCGTCTTCATATACGCGGCCAAGCTCTTCGTTACAGAACTGGGAACTGGAATCTTCACCTTGCTGCCATCGGGCAACGTCTCCCGTGGCTCGGTCAGCCAGAGGTCTTCAATCCAAGCTTTCGACATTGCTTTTCCTCACACGTGCAACGAGTGCTTCAAAGGAGACATCCCAGTATTTAGGCTGAGAAACCGAGATGGCATCTACGTCAAACGACTGAACACAACGCCCTGCCTCAGCTACAGCATCGAGTATTCGGTCAGCCATTTCATCTGGAATGCAATACGCATATCTGCCTAACCAATTCAAATTCTTTGCAATATCATTAACCGTGTTCACAAGCACCTTGAATACTTTTAGAGATAGTTCAACCTGTTCCTGTTTTGTTGCTGAATATTCTCCACGTTTCGGTTGTGGTGTTTTAGAATACCCACCCATTCTAAAACGTCCTTTATCTGTATAAATCCAGAACTGGCTATTATTCCATTCTCTCAATGCCATCCGATATTTATGTTCAGCTACTGCTGAAATATCGACTAAACCATGAACCGGATAGGTCTTTAGCATCCACTGGAGCTTGTTAGTATCAGCCAATAGCCTTCCCGCTTTTTTAAAATCTGTATCTTCTGCCTGCAATTCGAAATCATCTAGACGTTGTTCACCATAGATCTGCAAATTAGTTTTCCCATCCGGGAACAAAGGATTGTTCTCAAAAGGCTTTTGAACATCCACAAACAAGTTCACGAGAGGCACCCCCAAGGCAATCGCTATATCTAACGCATCAGACAGTTTTAGTCGCGTACGGCCAGTCTCAATGTTTTCAAGCACATCGGCTGTGACAAGACTATTCGGCACAAGTTCCTTGACTCTCTTCGCCAAGTCCTCGCGAGACCCCCTAATTTTGCCATCTCTGTCAATAGGCGCCCATCGATGCCGCGCCCGTCGAACACAGGCGCCTATATACTTCTCTCGATCGTTTGTCAAGTTCATATATGCATGATACCGCAAAACTACGGATTATGTTCATTCCCTTACCGATACCTACGTTGATTCCGGCAGGCTAAAACCATGAACACAAACGCGACACACTCCGAGATGCCAACGCTCCTCACCCCGGCAGATGCGGCGACCATACTGCATGTGCCGGTGAAGACGCTGGCTCGCTGGAGGTTCGAGAACTCCCACCTGCCGTATGTGACGCTCGGCAGGAAAGTCCTGTATCGAGAGAGCGACTTGGTGGACTTCGTCGCGCGCAATGTTCATGAAGTGATCCAGTAACGGCCAACCTTAAGGAGGTACTCACAATGGCCGACGAAATGAAGGAACTCCGCGGCGCGGTGTTTGACCTGATTCCCGATGGGGTTTCGGTCGTCGCGCTCGACGAGATTGAAGTGGACGACATGACCCCCAAAACGAGGAACGTCAAGGACGAGGACAGCAACAAGCAGCACCGCGTTGACGACGAGCGCTTCGGTGGTCTCGTCTACAAACTCCCCGGCGTGGCTGTCCGAGATTGCCGCCGCAAGCGCATCCGCGACAAGGTGAGTGTCTTCGTCCGGCAGCGTCCCTCCGCCGCGATCCCGGAGATGACCCAGCTCCGACTCACTGGCCGCGTGCTGCTCTCCCCCTACGCCGTGGACGACCTGGGATTCACCATCGTCGCCGACGGCGTGGAGTCTGCGTCCGCTGGCACCAACACAGGAAGGCACTCCAATGAATGAGACCGGCATCAGCATCCCTTGGTGGAGTTGGCTCGCTCTCATTGCTGCACTGGTGGCGTGTGCCATCGTCGCCAAGATCGCAAGGGACATCCGCGCGACGAAAAACATCATCGCCGCACGCACCAAGAACACCCAGCAGGTCGAGGATGAAGATCGGAAGCTTGTTCGCTACGGCAAGCGACTTGGCGGTCACTACATCGCATGGCCGCGCGAATGGTGCAACCAAGAGGAAGCAGCTGGACGCGGCGCGATGACTGTCAACGAACTGTGGCCAGACGAGACAGCTGAGCCAATCGCGCACCGACGTTTCACGTGGGTGCAACGCACTAGGAGGATGTAGCCGTGGGACTACAGTTTGCGGGGCGGTGGTTCGGACGCTGCCCCGCCTCCACCTTGGAGAGCATCTGCCTCGCTGTCGATACCAACGGCTGTCCCGTTTATATCGATTGGTGCGAGCGGCATTTGCTCACTATCGGCGAAAGCGATTCCGGGAAAGGGTCCGTCCTTGCAAATCTTCTTGTCCAAGTTGAACCGTTTGCGCAAGCTGGACTGGTTCGCCTGTACGGCATTGACCTGAAGGCGATGGAGCTAAGCATGAGCCGCGCAATATTCCAGACGGTCGCGATCGATGTGGAATCCGCAGCGGAACTTGTATCGTCATTCCGTAATGCCATGAACCAACGTGCACGGGACATGGCCGGAAGTGCCCGGATGCACACACCGACGCCGGATAACCCTAGAAACATCCTCGTGATCGATGAGCTCGCAGAGCTGTTCAGACAGGACGCAAAGGTTTCCAAGCAGTTCCAGCACGATCTCACAGCTGTCCTTGGCATGGGTCGCGCGACGGGGAATTTGGTCTGGGGCTTCAGCCAAAACCCCCGCAAGGAGGCGATTCCGATTCGCGATGACTTCAACGGTCAGACGATCGCTATGCGCATGGGCGAGTCGGAGGCAAAGATGATGCTCCCCTCAGCCGCACTCCGAGTTGGCGCCGCCCCTTGGGCCATCTCCGCCGCTTCGCCGGGAACAGGCTGGTTGTGGAACTCCGCCGCAAAGAAATCCCAACTGTTTCGCGTGGATTGGATTGACGACGAGACCCTGCAGGGGCTTTCCGCGACCGCCGAAGCGTAGCTTCAGCGAAGCGTTCGGCGGTCGTGCCGCCGCTTGCGGCGGCTTGGCGGGGGCAGTGTTACCCCCGCCAACTTTTGAGCAGAACAGGAAGGAGTGAAATGCCATCGACTGCGCGCGACTGGATGTTGACGATCTCTGCCGAAAAACACACGCGGCAGGACGTAGAGGAACTGCTGGATATTCTGGGGGCATACATCTTCCAGCAGGAGGAGGGAGGCAAGAGCGACTACCCTCATTTTCAGGCATTCCTGCAACTTCAGACTCCCGTCCATATGGGGACGCTGAAGAACAAGTTCAAGAAGGCCGGCTTCAACGACGCGCACATCGAAATGCGCAAGGGCACGGTACAGGATTGCGTCGATTACTGTTCCAAGGAGGAGACACGTGTAGACGGTCCCTGGCGGGGAGGAGAAATCAACCTGAAGGATCAGCAGGGCAGTCGTTCCGATCTCGCTGAGCTACGTCGGCAGATCATGGACGGCGCCAGCGTCTCGGAGGTGTTGTTGAATGACGACGCGTGCCAAGCTGCTCGCTACACTCGGTACCTTTCCGAACTTGCGACAGCGCGCGACCGGGTGAAATATGGTCGTCAGCTTCGCGACATCACTGTGCATTATCTGTGGGGTGATCCGGGTGTCGGGAAAACGAAATACATATATGACAACAATCCCATCGAGAACATCTACCGCGTGACCGATTATCAGCATCCGTGGGATGAGTACGAGGGGCAATCGATCTTGGTACTAGATGAGTTCGATAGCCAGTTCAGCTGGGACCAGCTCTTGGTTTTCTTGGATCGTTACCCTGTCATGCTTCCAGCACGGTACAACAACCATGTGGCATGTTTCACGACGGTCTGGATCATCAGCAATGAACCGCTAAGCAAACAGTACCCCGAGCGTACGGGAGAAAAACGCAACGCGTTGCTGCGAAGGATCAGTACAAATCAGCGCATGTTGAAGGGTGGGGAACTTCAGGCGGGCGAGCTCGGCACCGAGCATCCGGAGATGGGGCTGCTCGTAAAGGAAGAGATCACCGTCAATACTGAAGATGACTTATTCAAAGCCTCCGAGCAACTCAGCAAGGAATGAGCACCTATACCTCCCTGTACGGGGTGCCATCCCACGTTGCCCCCGAGATACCGACCGCCACAACCGGGCATGTACCGGCTTCGCCTCGGTTGATTCGATCGATCGCCTTGGTAAGGCTTGTGACGGTCGTGGTTGTCAAGTCGAGCGGCAATGCCAGTCGTCTGTCTTCCTCGGTGCGTGCCTTCCGCGCTTTGCGCGTCGCCTTGTACACTTCGTCAATGGTCGCACCCAGATGAGGTGCCCATAACTCGATGGCTTTGTCGAGCAGGTCTTCACGGTGTTTGGTGATGATCATTGCAGCGTCGATCAGGCCGGCCTCATGCCATGCGCGGTAGGCTGCAAGATCACGATCAAGGTTGCCGTCCTTGGCGTTCCATTCGATATCGACAAGCACACGGCCTTTCCGATTGTCCACCCAATAGGAAGCCTCGCTCATGGTGCCTAGGTCTTCGTCCGGCACACCCGATTCCCTGAATGTGATCCTGCCTTTCGTCTCAAGTTCGTAGGCGCATTCTTTCCATCCCCGCTCCCGCAGCGCGCGGTTCAGTGTCTCCGCCATCTCGGAGTTGTTGCCGCCTGCCCTGAGCAGCAAGTTCGCGGAGAAGCTGAAACTGCCCAGCACATCGGTGATATCTGCCCACTCTTCGGGCGACACTGCCTTCATCACAGCGCAGGCGCTTCGTACCTCATGGAACTCGTAGCGGGAACGGATGCCGCTTGCCAGCACGTCGGGATCGTCGTAGGAGTGTGTCGTGAACGCCATGAACACAGTATAGAACTACGACACGGCACCAAAAAGATCTATTTAAAGATCTATTTGTGTTATTCTGTTGAGGTGACTGAAGAACTGTACGCACCACTCCCCACCACGGCGGGTGGCTTCAAGACGATTCTGGCCGATCCACCATGGCGTTTCCAGAATCGAACGGGAAAGGTAGCTCCCGAGCATAAGCGTCTGGGGCGCTATGGGACTATGTCTCTGGATGAGATCAAAGCCTTGCCAGTTGACGACATAACGGCGAAAGACGCCCACCTGTATCTCTGGGTGCCCAATGCCTTGCTGCCCGAAGGCATCGAGGTCATGCAGGCATGGGGGTTCCGCTACGTGTCGAACATCGTCTGGGCCAAGCGTCGCAAGGATGGCGGGCCAGACGGTCGAGGGGTCGGTTTCTACTTCCGCAACGTCACAGAGCTTCTGCTTTTCGGCGTGAAGGGGCATATGCGCACCCTTGACGCAGGTCGGCGTCAGGTGAACATGATCGAGACACGCAAACGCGAACACTCGCGGAAGCCGGATGAGCAGTACGACCTCATAACGAGCTGTTCGCCCGGCCCCTACTTGGAAATGTTTGCCCGCTATCCCCAGCCACATTGGTCAGCTTGGGGCAATGAGGCAGACGAATCCGTTACTCCGCAAGGCAAGGTGTACAAGGGCTACACGGGAGGGGAGATCGAGAACATGCCCCCGCTGGAGAACCACGAACGGCTGACTAGGGAAAGCGAGCTGGCCGTAGGGAAACTGCTGCGGGATGAATACGAGTCCGGCAGATCGATCAAAGACCTAGCCGCCGAGCACGACTATTCGATAGCACGCGTCCGCCGTTACCTCAGCTTGGTGGATACGCAACTTCGTCCGCAAGGACGTACCCCCGCGTTGCAACACAGCTAGCGCAGCCAGACAGGACACCGCCCCGATAGCTCGGGGCGGTGCTTTATATTGGTAGACATTCAGTAGACATGACTATGGGATTCCATGCATTTCAATGCGTTCTCGGATAGGCTGCAAATCTTCTAAAAACGGCTAGATTTCAACCTTTTGAAGATTCATGCATGATCTTGCTCTCCCATGGGTTTTCTGAGAATGCTAACAGAGGGTCGCCGGTTCGAACCCGGCTAGCTCCACGGTCAGGGTTTTCAGAGAAATCTGGAAGCCCTTTTTTCACGCCAGAACAGCGGAATACCAACGATTTCAGGGCATACAGCGCAAACAGAGATTGTACGAAAAAGTACGCCAACGTCAACATTTCAGGTACCCGACGAGGTACCCGGAATGGGTACCCAACGAACGATACTGGAACCATGCGCACCGAAAAAAAACATTTGGGTCAGTCACCCACCGGACCGACCGGGATTCCCACAGGGCCAGCCCGTCCGAGTTTCAACACCCGGACGGGCCTTTCTTGTTTGCAAGTGCATGGCCGCTACTGCTTTTTCTGTGGTCTGCCATACTTGTGCACTAACGCGGCCAAAAGTATTGCTACGAAATAGATGTAGACGAGAAATCTGCTGAGAGACCCGTTGAATATCAACATAACGGCTACTGGCACTATCAGCGCCGTCGTAAGAATAACCGAAAGCTTTATGTTCTGTGTTCTAAGGCACGACCACACAAACAATATCAATGCCACAACGGCAGTAATCAGATACGCGACTGCGAATGGGGTCATGGCCCCGCGCTTGATCTCCGTTGCTCCACTAATTGAGCAAGAAGCGAACAGCCATGCACAGAGCCATGACTTCCAATCCCACTTTTTCATCACAGTAATTCCTTACAACTGCATCACATGATTTCAGATTTCAACGGTGGGAATTCCCAAGCCAGTGTGAGGCATACTCCCTTTCCTTGAGCAACTGCGCCGATGATTTTTGTGGCGAGATCAGCAAAGAATCCGATGCCCAAGACAGCGACGCCTCCAGCGATTATGGTACCGACGGGCCCACTGATTGCCGAGGCAACTGCGGTGAATGCTGCGGCAAGAGCCGCCGGGCTAACCGAGGAAGCCGCGAAAAGCGCTGCCGCGAATCCTACGGTGAAATCTATGTAGGAGATGTATACGCCGCTGCAACTGGCATAGGTCGTTGGAAGCGACTCTATGTCTTGGATGTCCTCCGTGGGTGGATTGAGGACGTTATCGACCAGGAACACATATTCTGCATCGGAGAAACCGTAATCGGTCTTCAGTTGCTCCTCTGACAGCGAGATGGTGAGACGATCGCCTTCAAAGCTGAAATATTCACCGACATCAACGATTTTCCAGAGCAGGTTCTCGAGTTCCGTATCCACTGACGGTACTGCACAAGGAACGTAGCCATCGGACTGAGCATCCGGGACACTTGCATTCGCAACGGGAGCCACCACCAACAATGTCGCCATCGACAAGATACAGGCGATGATTCGTGCGAGGTATTTCCTTACTTTTTTCATTTGATTCTTCCTTGAATCGTTGATTTACCCGGCTCTTCCGATTTTGGTGTGTAAGGGCCGTGCGGTTTCATTCGTTGTGTGAAAGAAAAAGTGAAGGATACCATGCGGCTTGACGTTGAGTTTAGCACGTTCGACGGATGGGTGTTGCGCCCAGTGCGACGGGGTCGAGGAGATCGGCGTGGACGAGCACGTGTGGCGACACACCCCGTTCGGCAGTAGGTATGTGACCATCATCGTGGACCTGACGACCAGGAAGAAAGGCGGGACGGCCCGCCTGCTGGACATGGTCGAAGGCAGGAGCGAGAAGGCGTTCGCCACATGGCTCCAGGAACGCGGCCAGGCGTTCCGCGAGCGTGTGAGGGTCGTGGCGATGGACGCGTTCGCTTTTGGCGATGGTGTCGGCCCGGCGGCGCAGGGCGAGCGAGACCAGGTCCGTGTCCGCCGGACCGGTCTCTGGACGTAGGTCGATCGAATCGGACGCGGCGAGCATGGCGTTATCGAAGCCTGCTGCTTTCGTGGCTCGGGCGATGGCTTTGAGGCTGTCATGCAAACGTTGTTTGTCGGACTGGTCGAGCCATGCGCGCACGTCCTCGGGGAAATCAGGACGTATCGGTGTTTCCTTCCACGAGCCCGGGCAGGCCGTGAGCATCGGCATGACCAGGGCCGGGTCCTGCAGCGTGCTGGATGCTCCGCCGTATCGCCTAGGATATTCGGCGATCATCTCGCCGGACGAGGGATCGGTGATCCGCACGCTGTCCCACCCGGCCGCGGCCAAAAGTTTCCCGCCGTGCCACTTGCCGCCGGCGAGGTACCGGTTCGAGTTGATCTCGATACGCCCGTACCTGTCGGCTTTCCCGCTTTCCCAACGGATCGGGTCGAAACGTGTGGATGGCAGGGGCATCAACGCTTTCCGGTCCTCGTCGAAGCATTCCATAATGGGCACGTCCAATAGCTTGTAATGGCATCGGGTCCGGGCCGGTTCGTCGCAGCGTCCGGGCATGACACGGGCGGGTTGCTCGTGGGACCCGGCCTCGAGGGGCGGGACCATGAGGCTGCGGCGTGGGAACCCGGCTAGCTCCACGGTCCGGGTTTTCGGCGGAGTCCGGAAGCCCTTTCTCATATCAAAACGGCGAAGTACCAATGATTTCAAAGTATACGGTGAGAACGGCGAACATACGGAAGTCCGTAAATGTCGGCGTTTTGGCTATCCACCGAGATACTCAAAAATGGGTACCCGATGAACGACACTGGAACCATACGCACAGGAAAGAAATCTTTCGACTCCGTCATACCAGTTCTGGTGCAACAGAGCCTAACAGAAACCAGCGTTTTACATACGATGTAAAACGCTATATACATGATGTGTTGTTTTCTATAGACAAGGGATATATGATATGAACGTCTTCCAAGGAAGGAGCCAAAGATGAGCGGAACGACAACCACCGTCAACGTCCGAATGAACGCTGAGCTGAAAAAACAAGCCGAGGAACTGTTCGGGGAGCTGGGCATGAACCTGACCACCGCAGTCAACATATTCATCCGCCAATCCCTGCGACAGGGCGGCATACCGTTCAACGTCTCGTTGGATGAACCGAACAGGGAGACCGTCTCCGCCATGTTGGAGGCGAAGCGAATCGCAAGGGACGGGAACGTGAAAGGCTACCGGGACCTGAACGCCTTGTTCAAGGACTTGGACGCATGAGCGGCATCCGGTACACGGTCAAGACCACGTCCAGATTCAGGAAGGACTTCAAACTCGCCAGACGACGCGGACTGGACGCCGGCCTTTTCAAACAGGTTGTATCCATTCTGTCCGAGGGCGGCACACTGCCCGACCGGTATCATGACCATGCGCTTACAGGCAATATGACCGGCTTCAGGGAGTGCCATATCACACCAGACCTGCTGTTGGTCTATCTCATAGAGAAGGACGTGCTGGTGCTCACTCTGACCCGAACGGGCACCCATAGTGATCTTTTCGGAAAATAACGGGATACGGACAAAGGAAAGCCGGGACAGGGGCCCGACCAAGGCAGGGTGTGTAGCAAGGCACCCAATGTCGTGATACACCGAGAAAACGGCGAAATAGCAACAAACACCGGGAATCCCTGGCTCCACGGTCAGGGTTTTCGGCGGAGTCCGAAAGCCCTTTTTCATGCCAAGATCCAGCAACACCAAGGTTCCGTCAATTGTGCCGGCGTCCGGTCCACAACCATGCGATTGCGCATCGCACTCAACCTGCGCCATAACGTCTCTTCCGCGCTGCGCTGAACGCTTTCCCGTTATCCGAGCGCCCTCTATGCAACACAGGGTCGGGTGCATAGAATAAGAACGTCTTATCTATCTATCGAATCGAGGAGAACAATGCTCACTGACGAGTACGTCAAGCGCGTCTACAACCAGGTCGTGGCCCGCGATGGCGATCAGCCCGAATTTCTGCAAGCCGTCTACGAAGTGCTCGACACCCTTCAGCCGGTCGTCGCAAAGCACCCGGAATACGAGAAGAACGGTGTGCTCGAGCGCATCGTCGAACCTGAGCGCGTGGTGAAGTTCCGCGTCGCCTGGACCGACGACGAAGGCAAGGTGCAGGTCAACCGTGGTTACCGCGTGCAGTTCAATTCCGCCATCGGCCCGTACAAGGGCGGCCTGCGCTTCCACCCGACCGTCAACGAGAGCGTCATCAAGTTCCTCGGTTTCGAGCAGATCCTGAAGAACTCCCTGACCACGCTGCCGATGGGCGGCGGCAAGGGCGGCTCCGACTTCAACCCGAAGGGCAAGTCCGACGCCGAGGTCATGCGCTTCTGCC
>ENA-OXIQ01000872-OXIQ01000872.1-human-gut-metagenome-genome-assembly--contig:-NODE-872-length-11671-cov-475.768251_pt1 | contig 11671 bp, 21 predicted proteins | sample MGYA00249819_ERZ652364 | MGnify/ENA primary metagenome ERZ652364 (study PRJEB26925, sample SAMN05826628) | human gut metagenome | biome: ENVO:2100002; feature: ENVO:00000062; material: ENVO:00002003... | reverse complement strand
GGTCAGCAGTAGCTTCTTCACTTAGAAACAATTCAGAGTAATTCGACTCTTTGACTGATTTTACAGCAAATTCTCCTGTAATAAACGGGGTCATTTCTTCGATTAGACGCGCTTCGCATTCTGTAGCAGAAAGTGCATCAACTAAATATAATTCATTTACTTTCTTTACTTTGCCTTCTTCTGTTACTTTTTCATAGCGTATTACGCCTTCATACCAATTTTGCATAACTTTATTTGTTTTTTAGTTTATAAAAATACTACTTTTTTCTCTAATAAGCAAGCTTTTAACGAACAATAATGTTTTCGTCTTCGCTAACTATCAATTTAATGAGTTGATGATTTGTTTCGATATTTACATCGCTATTTATAAGATTTACATCATCTACAAATACAGGCAAGCTAATGTCATAATATGAAGCAAAAGCATTTGAAATATCAAGTCCCACTAAAATATTTTCGGCTCCATTGCAGGTGCTCACCAAACTGCCATCAGATACAGTTATTGTACAGCTCGGTATCCATTGCCCAGATTTGTCCTGTTGCATCATAGAAATATTGCATCTACTAAAATATTTATTTACTTTATTAGAAACAATTTGAGCACGTTCTTCTTCATAGGATTTAATATTCGCCTCTATTTGTTCCTGCACAGCCAAACTATCGGCAACTTCGCGCATTTCTCTTTTTAAAGAGGCAATCGTTTTTAATTGTCTCTCTCTTTCATCGACAAGCCCCATTGCTCGGCTTTTCTCTTCAATTTGCAGAGTCAATGATTCTTTCATATTTAGCAGATTGGTATTATCTACTGCTGGGACTTCTGTTAACCCATTTTGAATTGCATCAGCTTTGTCTTTTAGTTTTTTATATTCATCAGACTCTTCAAATTTCAAAGTCTCTTGCTCCGCTTCTTGCAGTTCCTTTTTCAGTTCCTCTATGTCAATATACATCGGACTTTCGGTATCCTCAGCTAATAGAGCTTCTATGCGTTCTATTTCTTCAAGTTTTTCTTGTTTTCTTTCATTGTTTTCTTTCCCTTTTTTAATAATATCATTTACTGCATTTTCTCTTTTTTCATAAAAATCTTTTCTTTTTGCTTCAAGCATTGATTCAGGAAGATCTTGTCCGCAGAAAGAGCATTTTTCGCCGTTAAATTCTCTTTTTAATAACTCGTCTTTTTCAATTAATAGCTTTTTGCGATATTCATCGTGCTCTTCTACCTTTGCTTTTAACCGAGCTAATTTAGCTTCATTAGACTTTCTTTCTTCTTGCGCTTTATCCCGTTGTCTTTGAATATATTCGTTTTCTTTTTTGGCTTCCTGTATCTGTCTCCTGATTTTGTTCGGCTTTTCATTTTGATTGTATTCAAAATCACCTTTTTTATTTCTAATTTCCGAATTGATGTTAGATAATTCTTGCAATTGTTTGTTCCTCATCTCAATATAAGGTTCGGCCATTTTTGAAGCTGATAATATTGCATTATCTATCTCTACGATTTTGCTTTTCAATTCCCCTATTTCTTTTTCTAAATCGCAAACATTAGATATATCAGGCAAATGTTGTTCAAGTGTCTGTATTGTTAAAGGGAAAGAACTCAATTGCTGCTTCATCGGGCTTATCTTTGTCTTGACTTGTGCCTTCAATTCATCAATTGAGTATTTTTTCAGAAGAAGAAATAAATCGCTGTAATTGGATTTGAAATCACTCTCCTGAATGTCCCCAGCTAATAAAGAAAGCATTTCGCGTTGTTGTTTCCATTCTAAACTAAGAAAATATTCGGTATTCAACATAACCTTTAATGGCTCTATCTCGCACAATAATTCGGAAACTCTCTTCTTGTATTCTCTGGCTGACACTTCAATTCCATCAAAATAGCAGACGTAATCATCAGATCCTTTTAATTCATATTCTTTATTTCCTCTTCTTCTTATCCATCCTTTTTTTGCTTCTTTTTTAAAAGAAAATTCATTCCCATCAATTGCAATAAGAGCTTCGACAGATGCAACAGGAGAATCTTCTGCCGTATAATTGTGGTTGTTGTCAAAAAGATTGTAATTTGCGCGGTTGCTTGAATCAACCCCTGTCATTAACCATAAAAAAGCATCTTTTAAAGAGCTTTTACCACTTTTGTTACGTCCCATAATGTTAGTTACTCCATCTGATTTAAATGAAATAACAAGATTTCTTCCTCTCCAATTTTGGAGAATTAACTTTTTTAATTTAATCTTTTTCATTTTGTTGTTAAAATTTTATTTTTCAATGGCACTTATCTCCAAGTTTACACTTGTCTATTTTGACGTTGCGCCGAACCAAACTTGATTTTAATTACGTTTATAATAGCGTTATACTGATTTTCATAGACTGTTCCAGCATGGGTATTTTTTACTTTTTTCTCAAATTCTTCAATGCTACCACGAAAACAACCACAAGTTATTTCAACGGTGTTATCACTTGTCAGATAAGCGTGCGTGTGTCTATTGGAAGAACCGAAACAGTCAAAACCGCAATGGTCTGCATCGCTTTTGAGGCATGCATTGCCGAACACCAGCGCATTGCCGGACACCTGCGCATTGCCGGACACCTGCGCAGTGCCGTACACCAGCGCATCGCCGTACACCCTAGCATTGCCGGACACCTGCGCATCGCCGGACACCCACGCATCGCCGGACACCCACGCATTGCCGAATACCACCGCAGTGCCGTACACATGCGCATCGCCGAATACCCTAGCGTCGCCGTACACCCGCGCATCGTCGGACACCCAAGCATTACCTTCTTGACTTAGGTTTTCTTCTTTTTCGATATATCCTCCAAGTTCTCCTTCTTTTGCATACTTGAACGTCTTCGTACATTTGATTTGGTACAACTTTGTTCCAAGCTCGTTTACTACATACTTTTCTGTTAGTTCAAATTTCTTTTCCATGATTTTTGTTTTTAATTGTTAGTAATTACTTTTAGTTATAAGGTGCAGGGGCGTATATAGGTGCCTAAATATTTAAAATCTTAATCCTGTTGCATTTTGATATTCTTTTTCGACTCTTTCTGCTCCAAGTAAGAAGCAATTTTCGTTTTTTTCTATGCAAATACATTTTCTATTTGTATAAAGACAAGCAATAGCCGTACTCATACTTCCGGCAGCGAAATCAAGGACTGTATCTCCCTCTTTCGTATATGTTTGTATAAGATACATTAACAGCGCGATGGGTTTTTGGTTAACGTGAATTGTTTTTCCCTCTGATTCTGCTGTTTTGAAATATTTTACACTTCGTGGATACCTTGTCCCTTTGTTTTCGTTTCTAAAAGTAGGATTTGGCACATTGTTAACTCCCGTCCAATTGCTTCCTCTTTTAGTGCGATTTCCATAAGGTTCTCCTTCCTCCATAATTGGATAATAAGGAATTTTACCTTTACCAAAAATACTGATTAATTCATGCGCTTTCAAAGGTTGTTTTTTAGCGAGTAGAAAGTTACTTGCTTTCGATTTCTCCCAGACCCAATCATATTTAAATTCACTTAAATTGCTACAACGAAGAAGGCTGCTAAACGGTTCGCTGCCAAATAAAGCCGTAGGCGCATTTTCTTTCCTTATTCTTTTAATCTCCTTCCACATTTCATCAAAAGGAATAATTTTGTCCCACTGAGATGCTGTTGTGCCAAAAGGAGGATCGCATAGAATTAAATCAATACTTGAACTTTGTAGGAGAGGCATTACTTCCAAACAATCATAGTTGTATAAACTGATGTCCTTACCGAAAAATATGTTTTTCATAAGATTATAGTTTTATACTATTGATTAGCTCTAAGAAATGCTCTTTCCCTTTAGCCGTTATTAATGTTTGAGTTCCGGTCTTTTCTCCTCTTACCCATTCTTTTAGCTCGAAGTAAGTTCCTACATATTTGGCGACTGGTTTTAAAGTCCCTTTCTGATCCCTGTATATATACTTCTTATCAATCAATAGAAAGATAAATGCCTTTTCCGATACGCCTAACAGCTTCGCTGTGTCTCTAAAGTTAGTAAGACCGCCTCTATCTACTATTTCATCGAAATACTCGGCTTTAGGCTTCATGTCTTTGTTCTCAAGTTGCAACCGTTCATTTTCCTCTACCTGTATAAGGAGCTCCTTTAAAGCCTCTTTGTACGTCTGTGGTAGTTTTGGCTGCATAGCTTTCAATGCCTTTTCCATTTCATTGAAGCGGTTTATATAAGCCCTCTTAAATTCATTATAGCCTTGTATGTTGAACATATAAAGAGTAAACCCGTCTTTCGTTAAAAGATATTCCGTTTTGCTTCTATTATACGAATCTAAATAGGAACTTTCAATAAAATTACATGGGTCGAGATTTAGACCCATCCTTCTAATACCCTCTAAAACATGCTTATGTTCCTTTCCAAGTTGGTTAGCAATTACTCTGCTACTTACAACGTTTACACCGTCTTTGGTCTCAATCTTTACATTAATTAATTCGTTCATTCCTTTTCTCTTTTATTGCTCTTGTAAAACATATCTATTGTGTCTCCAAAGACTGCTATTAGTACAGCCAATACGATAGAAGTTACCTTTATATCATCCAAGTAATCAGGATGTATTCTTGTAGCTATTATATGTGCGGAAATTAGCATAATTGTTCTCATAGTCAAATATAGTTTTCAACATTATACTTCTTTCTTTCTTCTTCTGTTAATTGCCTTCTCTCTCCGCAACATTTGCATTGCATAGTGGCATAATATTTAGGAAAGGTAGGCGTTAGCTCCCAGACATGCTCTCCGCCATTAAGACAATCAGCTTTGTCTACTTCATAATAAAAGCTGATGTTGGTAGTATAAACAAATTCTTTATCGCAATGATGGCAATATTGGGTGTGAGTTTCACCTTCTTCATAACCATAGCCATCTTCATGGTCAATATTTAAACCTTTGCCGCAATATGGGCATTCTACATCAAATTGTTCCATTGTTATTGTATTAGTTGTGATAATCGTATATCTAATTGATTGGCATCCATTGTTTCATTATTAGCTATTCTAATGGTTTTAATTCCAATAGAATTAAAATTGTAATCTCTCACATCATCATAATCTTCTTGATATAAAGAATCGTGATATTGTCCATCTACTTCAATAGCAATACGTTTAGAAGGAATATAAAAGTCTAAAAAATAGATTTTTCCATTTATGATAAATGGTGCTTGATGAACGAATTTTATCTTTTTCTTAATTAAATATTCACCAAATAAATTTTCATATTTATTTGCTTTAGCTTTTAATGATTCTCTCGTATCTTCGATCCATTCTTTTTTGCTTTTGGGAAGATTGCAGAATTGCCCAATGATTCGATAATCTTCTATGTAGTTAGCCTTGTTGTATTCTTTAAGTCTATTACTAACTACCTTTTTCTTGAATTTGTTTTTCTTCTTTCTCATATATATTAACTTTTCAACATAGTATATAATAAGCCTTTATCCCCTGCATCTATATAGCGCAGCCTTCTACGCTAATAAATCAAGAGATGTCGGAATATTCAACTTCCTACACCCAACTAACACACTTCCGCCCCTGCACTTCTATCACGTAGAAGATTTGTATTTTCGTTCATAACAATAATGCTGATGCAGTACCATGTTTTGTCAGGCTTAGACTCAATGGATTTTCGGCACACCATTGTTATGTTGTTGTTGAGTTTATCCCATTTTCAGTATTGAATTACCATGTTCAAGGTGTGGAGATAATGAACCTTTTGCCGTTTAGAACAAAAAAGCCGTATCTGAAACTCTATCAGTACGGCTTTATTGTTACCGTGTTAACAGGCGTTGCATAAACACAACGGTGGCAATTGCTAACATACGGTTATATAATCTACAAAATAATACAGTCTAAAAAAAGCTATTTAATCATATATCATCCATTGCCACATTTCAGAATACATCAGCAAATATCCGAATTCTTTTTGAATTATCAAAGCATTGTTTGTTATTTAACATTTATTATCAAAATGATTAATAAGTTCTTCTACTGTAGCCTTGTGATAACTTCCTGAAATAATAGTGGCATGATTCCAATTTTCATCCCAAAAGAACATACTGCCTTTGGGTTCTGTGAAATAATGATCGTTACCAATAGAATCGTCATAAGAAACGCTAAGAGGGGAATCTGTTATAAACCACTGCATGTAGTTACTATCGTCCCTCAATGCGGCTATAGCAAGAAACAAATCCTCTTCGACTCCACAATCAATAAATTTCCCGCATAAAAGGCTATGTTTATCAAAAGGAATATCAAAAGCATTTGCCATCACATAGTGAGGAATGTCAAAACCCTTTTCTTGGGAATATTGATAAGCCCATATTATATGGCAATTATCCGTCCAGACAGGAGAATTTTTGATATACCCCAATTCTTGTAACCTCTTACGAAGTTCCTCCGTATTTTTTCTAATAAAACAAGGCGTTGTAAATCCCATAGTTAGTCCTCCTTTCAGTTACATAATTAATCAACCAATTCAAACTCATATACCCATACGTAGGGATTAGACTCCCATATACCTTTACCGGATACTTTGTCTATGAGGAAATGATATGCGTCTTTTGCGCTGTCAGTAGCATATGCCCATGTATGTTTACACCAAGAAACATAGTATCTCGGTGTCCCATCCGCATCAAACTTTTGCACGACACCCTCTTTCAAACAATCTTCATCGGAAATGTCTTGCAACCGTTCTACCTTAATGTTGGTAATACGGATATGATGTGGCATCAGATCGGATCTAACAAACATTTTGTTACCCCACCCTGGATATAATTTCAGTCCAGGTAACAGTTCTAAATAAGCTGCATTTTTACCATTTCGGTGAAACTGGTCAATATCCATATAGCATTGCGCAATAGCAACCACTTCGCCTACTTTGTATTTTGGAAGTATTTGGCCTCCATCAAATTCCCTTTCGTCTGCATCGTACATACAAGGATAATCAACTATTTTCCTGTCAGATTGCTGGATATGCACATTGAATCCTGCAACCCATTTACCTCTAAAGGTTCTCGGACAAGTTATTGCCCTTCTCGTCATCGTCTTCCGACCGTCAAGAACAGCCTGTGTAAGTTCATATTTATCATTAAAAAGTATCTTTTTCATAATTCCTCCTTGATTAACTCTGGATTATCGTAGATATTTCCTTTTAGTTCATATTCATATAAAACAGTTCCGTGCGCATGACCATCATTCCAATCCGAAGAATATACAAAACTGGATACAATGTAACCTTTATAAGTCTTATGTTTTATACCAAAAACTCCGTTATCAAAACTTACTTCACCTATAAACCCATAGTTGTATCCATTTGTAACTATTTGTTCAACAATGTCACCTTCATATATTTTTTTTCCGTTCTTGTCATGCAAGCCGGTGAACTGCCCAACAGTATTCTCCTGTACACACTCATTAAATAAGTCCATGCCAAAACCATGTAATTCTGCATACACCCATTTACCATTATTTGTGCTTTTCCCTCTGAATATTATTTCTCTGTTCATGATTAATATTTTTTCCCGTTCAACATAGGTCTTAATTCATTATATCTTTGTTTCTGTTCAATATGCCAGAGCAAATCAATATCAAGATGCTTAGCAAGCCCGAAAATCTTAATTAGAGAGTAGGATATATCTCCATCAATAAGATTTTTAGTAATATTGAAAATGGATTCTGTGAATGTTTTGCCAATGAATATACGCGAATATTCTTCAAGCACTTCATCATCCAGACAATCGTTTTCTAACTCAATGTTACGTAGCCCGCATAGATCTAACAGTCGTATAGCAGCATCGGCAAGTTCATCGTGAAGTGAATCTTTTACATTATTTTCAAACGAGCACTTAAATCGTTTTTCTTCCTCTACTAATGCAGGATAACGATTGTATTCCATTTCAAAACGTGACTTACATCTATTCCCTAATCTTCCTTTCCTGTCAGCTTCTACAGCTTCGGAAAGCTCTGTGATCACTAACATTAAGCAATGTTCATTACTTAATTCCTTATCATGAAAGCCATGGTCGTAAGCTATTCTATAGGCTTTGTCACGAAGTTCGTTTAAATTCATTATTTTATCAGTTATTAGTTAATCTGTTTCCTTGATAATACATCCAAACATGCAACCTAAGTATTTAATTCCGAGTTCGGATACGTAATAGACTATTTGTTTTTCTATCTCAAACTCTCTTTTTATTGCATATCCCAAAGATACAAGTTCCTCCCAATCATCATCCGGATGGGAAACTATGTATCTATTTCTGTAAGCCTCATATCTTCGTTTCTTTACCCTGTCATGGCTAAACCCTATAGCATGTTCCATCTTTTCTATTTGTCGTAATGATAACTTTATATCGGTCATAGTTATTCTCCTTTCTTCTTTTCATATTCCTCACAATGCAAATTATAAGCATAGGCAAACATTTTCAAAGTAACAGGCTCAAAAGCAAAGTCCGCTTGTTTGCCATCTACTACAACAGAAACACATAAATCTCCATCACAAAAATCAATATATGCCATAGCATCGTCATTCCCTTTGATAGCAAAGGTTTGTGTCTGTACACTATCCATGGTTATTAGTATTTAAATTTTAAACTTTCATTCAGTAGGCTATCTCTTTGCTCTATTGAATGTTCTAACGCTTTTATTAAAGAATGCTGAGAACAATTAATTAATAGAGAGGAAAATAGCGCAATGACTATAATGAAGACGATTAACTTACGAATCTTAATTTGAATCATTTCAACACTGTTTGAGCACACAATAATCCCTTCGCCACCACCGTCAATATCTATGTAGGACTTTTCCCTAACGAAATATTTGCAACCATAACAAGATTTTGAACCAACCTTCTTTTGGGAGAATGGGCACTTAGTTATGTAGTTATTCCCATATACAATAAAATCTATTTCCGTCATTTCTATTTAGTTATACGTTAAACACTTTTGCAACTATTGGTCTTAGAATATCATTGTTGAAATTACATTCTTCCATCAAATCAAGGCATTCATAAGGATTATCTTTTTCCCATGTTCTTTAATATTCACGTGCTGCTTCTTCTAATGTCTGTTTCATATTACTCTGTTTTACGGTTTTCTCTTAATTTTTCTTCAACATATTAAAGGGTTTCGGTCTCTCAGACTTAATCCCATCTTTAAAATCCATTATCAACTGATAAAGTTGGTTTCTATAAATATCACCTTCTTTATAGTCAGTCTTATAAATAAGTTTTCCTGTAGTAATTTCACTCTTATAAGTATTCAGCGCATTAAGATATACTGCTCCCCATTCTGTCAGTTCCACAGTAACAGTATCATTCAAATCTATCTCTTCCATAATTCATCTTTTATTTATGATATTAAACCAATTTTATTTTCATTTTGACATCAACTGGTGTGTCTTTCATCGTCTTGAAGGCATCAAGAATCCTCTCTTTTACTAATCGAGGTGGTTCGGTCAATATTTCTCTTTCAATTAATTCGACAGGTATTTCTTTCCCATCGTATGTTATCAAACGAAGTTCAGTTATTACATATGGTTTCATTTAATTGGGTCTTAAATAGTTATTAAAATTCCTAAATTTAATATTAAAATAGATCGGATTTTCCGATCTATTACATGATGTTATAACCCAAACACTTAGTGTAGGGTTGTATATAAATGCCATAGTTATTTTAGTTTGTTATCTTTCCAATGCCTCATCCAAAGAAACTTTGTTAGGCGTTTTCAGGTAGTTATAACCGCCATTTCTAACTATCTTCATGTTTCCAATAAAAGCAGTCTCAAAACCAAGTTCTTTCAATTCTAAACATTTCTTTTTACTCATTTGATTAGAAATGACATGGGATTGACCGTAAGCGTTTGGTTTTTTCTCTTTAGCGTAAAGATTTACAGCTATCTCTCCGCCTCTTGTACGGAATATAGAATTATATTTAAGAGGAATGAAGACTCCCTCTTCTTCTATTCCATTTATTTCTTCCCTTGTGATAATGGCATTATTGAATGAAGTCAACTTTAATAATATTTGATAGTCTACCATTTATTCCTCCTTTTTAAAATTTAGTTTTTCAAGCTTTTCGATCTGCTTTTTTAAAGAAGCAATTTTTTTGATTCTCATTTCTTCTGCTTTCTCAATTGCTTGTGATTCAATAGTAAAAGCGTCTACACCAATGAAATAGCAATTATAACCTGCACGTATATAATATCTATTACCAATAGAAGATCTATACAAATCAGTATCAACTTTTTCTATGCCTGTAGATAAGGCATACTTTGTTATATATACTTTAGCCATGTAGCCTCCTTATCTCGTTAAGTTCTTTACACTAAAACATGCTAACCATATAATTACGCATGCACCAAATAAAATACTTCCCATGATTTTTATATTTAATTGTTAACGACTTTATTTTTCAATTCTGCAATATCTGTTTTTAATACTTCTATTTGCTTATACACTTCTTTGTTAATTCCGCTAAAATAATCAATAGTGACTATAAGCCCTATAATAGTAATTATAAGGGCAGTTGCAAGAGCATAAATTTGATGTTTCATATCTATATCGTTTTAAATTAATCTTCTGTAGAAATATCACAGTGACAATCCATATAATCGTCTTCTGTATCAAATACAATATTGTTTACTTCTTCCCACATAATTCATTTGATTTTACTTGTAATTCAAGCGTTTTCGGATGTTTCATTTGCGTATCTATAAATTCGATTACATAGAGACTTTCTTCATCACATCCAAAAAGATTACCTATTTTATAATAATTCTTTAGTTTATACCTTTTATCTGGGTATTTAGTTCTAAAATATTGTTCTATACTTCTTTTTTCTTCATTCATATTTACCCCTCCTATTTCATTAAACGTTTTAATTTACGATACATTGCAGCCGCACGAATGTTATTATACTGCATTCCTGTAGCTGTCTTTTGTCCCAAATCATTGAGTTTTTGCGCTATATCCTGCCATTCTTCTATGTTTTTAGGTTCTCCCTTATCTTTTATCCATTGATTTATAAAAGTCCAAAAGAACGCGTTATTTACATTTGCTTTTGCATTCTCTTTTCTTTTGTTCGCGGATTCGTTTCTTATTTCATTTAAAGACGTTTCTCTATTTGTTCCTGTATTTTTCCCCCAAAGATTATCCGTTCCGCCTATTGCTTCGTTTCTCGCTCTTTTTGCAGCAAGCCCGGCTTTTGTTCTTTGTCTTATGTTCTCAACCTCGATTTCAGCCGCTAAAGATAAGGCAAATAATAAGGCTTTTCCGCCTATTGATTTGTTTTCTATTACAGTACCGTCTTTGCATTGAATCAATGTTATATCTTTTTCTCCGGAATAACCAACAATTTGAAAGAGATCCGACATACTTCTACCTAAACGAGATAATTCTGATACATAAATAACAGAACCTTTATCACATGATTCTAATAACTCATGCAACTTTCTTTTTGTATGCTTGACTGTACCGGATATTTTTTCCTGTACAGTGTATAAATCACATGATTCATTTATCCGCCTCAAATATTGTCTTATACATTCAAATTGTTGTGCAAAATCTTGTTTATCGGTTGAACACCTTAAATATATTGCTTTCATTGATTTATTGTTTATACGGTTATTACAACTTGAACTTATTATTTGCACACCC
>ENA-OXIQ01000868-OXIQ01000868.1-human-gut-metagenome-genome-assembly--contig:-NODE-868-length-11707-cov-9.296430_pt1 | contig 11707 bp, 10 predicted proteins | sample MGYA00249819_ERZ652364 | MGnify/ENA primary metagenome ERZ652364 (study PRJEB26925, sample SAMN05826628) | human gut metagenome | biome: ENVO:2100002; feature: ENVO:00000062; material: ENVO:00002003... | reverse complement strand
GTCGGCCGAGCTCGGCGCGCGAATACTGGTTGGTGGGGAACAACAACCTGAAGATAAGTTGGCGGTTCTTGCGGCGCACATCGGCGGGGGAAGCCTTGGCCGCATGGTCGTCGGTCGTTGTGTTGAGACCGAGATATGACATGTTTCCTCCTGCCTGATGGTGAGCGAGTGGACGGCGATTGTTGTTCCATACACAGCTTGGACGGTGAAGCGCAATTTCGTTGTTGAAACTGTTATGAAACTTCACTAATAAATTCCAGTGTACCTGTGTGAAGCGTCAGGAAACACCGTGAGTGTTCATAAGGTCCAAAATTGTTACTATCATTAACAAATAGCGAATCACCAATCGGCGCTACGCCGAGCGGTGGTTGGAACGCCGCGCGGTACCCGGACGTGACAAGGATGTTGCCATTATCCGCAAGACGGGCGGCGGTACAGCGACTCGCATCGGGCGGGCTGCACGGAACTGGAGGAAACCGATGCCGGAAATCATCATTGTCAAGAACGAAGCCGAGGCCGGCGAAATCTACGGCCGTTGCGTGGCGGACCTGATCAAAGCAAAGCCGGACGCCGTGCTGGGCCTGGCCACTGGTTCCAGCCCGCTGGCCGCCTATCAGGCGCTCGCCAAGATCGTCAAGGACGAGGCCATTGACGTTTCGGGCGTGCGTGGTTTCGCGCTTGACGAATACATCGGACTGCCGCTGACCCATCCTGAGTCCTATCATGCGACCATCCATCGTACCGTGGTCGAGCCGCTCGGCCTGGACCCAGACAAGGTCCATGTGCCCGGCGACGTACTCAACGGCACTCCGCTCGAAGACGGCGACAAAGTCGCGCTGGCCGGCCCGGCCTATGATCGTGCCATCGAAGCCGCTGGCGGCATCGACGTGCAGATCCTCGGCATCGGCACCGACGGCCACGTCGGCTTCAACGAGCCCGGTTCCTCGTTGGCCTCCGGCACTCGCGTCAAGACCTTGGCCGAACAGACCCGCATCGACAACGCGCGCTTCTTCGACAACGACATCAACCAAGTGCCCACCCACTGCATCACGCAGGGTATTGGCACGATCATGAAGGCCCGTCACCTCGTGCTGCTGGCGTTCGGTGCCGGCAAGGCCGAAGCCATCGAGGAGACGGTGGAAGGCGGCTTGTCCGCGTTCTGCCCGGCTTCCGCGCTGCAGATGCACCCGCACGCCACGATTATCGTGGATGAGGAGGCCGCCTCTCGTCTGCGCCACAAGGATTACTACCGCTACGCCTACACCCACAAGCCGGCCTGGCAGGGCATCTGATCCGATTCGTTCGCCCTATTGCTGAGCTTCCGAGCCTGCAAGCGGTCCATCGGGCCGCCTGTAGGCTCGTCTTGAGCGCAAGACGAGCGGACGGGAAACCATGTGGAGGAGTTGAACATGTCTGATAGGGAAGAGATCGTTTCCCGCGTGACCACGGCGTTGAATGGCAGGCCGTCCCCGGTGGCCATCCGCAATGCGCGCAAGGTGGATGCGCGCGGCGAACAGCGTGGATATTGGGTCGTCTCCGACGCCTCGGGCGTCATCGTGGCATCGGGCACGGGGGAGGAGGCCTTCGAACATTACTGTCGTGCGGTGGGGATTGACCCCGCCGACCGTGGCACGGTCATTGATGCCCAAGGCCGTATCCTGACCCCCGGCTACGTGGACATCCACGCGCACGGCGCATGGGAGAAGAGCTTCGATGACGGGTCGGATGGCATCGACGTGGCACGGGCCGGCCACGCCGTGCACGGCACCACACGTCAGGTGCTCTCGCTGATCACCAATCCGGTGGATGTGATCTGCCGGAACATCCGCACCGTCCGCGCCAAGATGGAGTCCGGCCGCCCCGACATCCTAGGCTGTCATCTGGAAGGTCCGTTCCTGGCTCTGGCCCGCAAGGGCGCACATGACCCGGAATGTCTCAAGGATCCGGTACCCGACATCGTCGACGACATGCTTGAGGCTTCAGGCGCGGCGAACGGCAAGATTGGCTGCATCCGTCAGATCACCATCGCCCCCGAACTACCCCACGGCATCTCCGCCATCCGCCAGTTCGCCGCTGCCGGCGTGGTGCCGGCCGTGGGCCACTGCGACGCCGACTACGAGACCGCCAAAGCCGGTTTCGACGCGGGCGCGGGCATCATGACGCACATGTTCAACGCGATGAACGGCCTGCATCACCGCGAACCCGGTCCGATCCCGGCCGCGGTGGAGGATCCGCGCGTCACCATCGAACTCATCAACGACGGATTCCACGTGCAGAATCCGATGGTCAGGCTCTCCTTCCGGTTCGCGCCTCACCGCACGGCCTTCGTGACCGATGCGATGGCCGCCACCGACTGCCCGGACGGCGCCTACAAGTTGGGCGCGCTGGATGTGAACGTGGTCGACGGCCATGCGCGTCTGGTCTCCAACGGCGCCATCGCCGGCTCCACCCTGCTACTGGAAGTCGCCGTGCGCCGTGCGGTGTGCGAACTGGGCTTCAGCCCAGTGGACGCGGTTGAGGCGGCCACTCTGACACCGGCCAAGGCGTTCGGCTTCGACAAGCCGAATCCGGTGACCGGGGCGCCGCTGGGCCTCATCGCCCCCGGCTATGCCGCCGACTTCAACCTCGCCGATCCGGCCGATTGGACGGTCGAACAGGTGTGGTGCGCAGGTCGTAAGTTGCGCTGAGGCCGATTGCGCGCGGTGCGCGCGGAAGGCATGTCGGAAGTTCGTCGACGATTCGGCGGACCGATGGCATGACGCCCGCGCACACCGCGCTTATGCGTATGCCGTGAATCCCCGTTCGGCTTGACGTGCGCGATGGCAGTGCCGCCATCGCGCACACCGTCGCGGATCGCGCGTCTGTGCAACAAAGCTAACATATTGGAAACGCTGACCGTGTCGTGTCACGGTTTCCGAAACCCCAGTGATTGCAAGGCTTATGACGATGTTCTTCGTTGTCTTGCAGCGATAATCCCGCGGTGATTTCATTTGCCGAGAAACATAGTGTACATTAAGAAAACGTACAGAGAAGTACAGAAGCGCATTCGCGCAGGAGAGTGAAGTGGCGTCCGTCGCTTCGGCTCTCCATATGACGGACAACAAGGAGGTTCGTGATCATGACTCACTTCAGCACTGTGAAACGCGTCATCGCCCTCGCCGGTGCCGGTGCCATGCTGTTTTCCGTGGCGGCCTGCGGTGGGGGAACCGCTTCCGGTGGCGGCAAGACCACACTCAAATTCGCGGCGTTCGAGGGCGGCTACGGTGCCGACATGTACAAGGAGGTGGTCGCCGCATACGAGAAGCTCAATCCCGACGTCAAGATCGAGCTGACCACATCCAAGAAGATCGAGGACGAGATCACGCCGGGCATGAAGGCCGGCAACTATCCCGACATCGTGGAGCTGGGACAGGGCTCGACCTCCGGACTGACCGAGACGCTGCTCAAGGACAAGGCCATCGAGGACGTGACCGATGTGCTTGACATGAAGGTCCCCGGGGAAAACAAGACCGTCAAGGACAAGCTCGTCGACGGCGTGATCGGCCTGTACACCAACCCCTACGGCGGAGACAAGACCTACCTCATGCCCATGTACTACTCACCCTCCGGCTTGGTGTACAACAAGACGCTGCTTGAGCAAAACGGTTGGAAGATGCCCACCACATGGGACGAGATGTTCAAGCTGGGCGATGAGGCCAAAGCCAAGGGCATCTCGCTGTTCACCTACCCGACCGCAGGTTACTTCGACGCCTTCTTCAACGCGCTGCTCGCCGACATCGGCGGCGACCAGTTCTACCAGGACGTGATGACCTACAAGAAGGACGTGTGGAAGACCGACGAGGCCAAGGAGGCGTTGGAGACCACCTATAAGCTGGTCACCGAATACCTCAACCCCGACACCGTGGGCTACGCCAACGCCCAGGACTTCACCAAGAACCAGCAGTCCATCCTCGACGGCAAGTCCCTGTTCATGCCCAACGGCACCTGGATCGTCAACGAGATGAAGGATGCGCCGCGCACCAGCGGCTTCGAGTGGGGCTTCGCCCCGGTGCCCACCGTCAAGAATGGCGGCACCCGCTACATCAACACCACGATCGAAGCCGTGTGGATTCCCGCCAAGGCCAAGAACAAGGAGGCGGCGAAGAAGTTCATGGCCTACCTGTACTCCGACGAAGCCGCGTCCATCTTCGCCAAGACCGGTGCCATCCAACCGATCAAGGGCAACACCGATGACCTGGCCTCCGACATGAAGGTGTTCTACGACGCCTACAACGAGGACAACGTCAAGGCTGTGGCCGGCTCGTTCTCCGCAACCGCCACCGTGGAAGGCAAGAACATCAAGGACGACCTGTACAACGCGGTCGACTCCGTGGCCTCCGGCAAGACCACGCTCCAGCAGTGGCAGGACAAGCTCAACGAGACCAGCAATGCACTGAACGCGGCGGCCAAGCAGTAACCTCGCCGTCAAACAACGGCCGGAGCAGATGGTCCCACGGTCCGGCCCGTCGCACCGATGCATTCATCGGCGGCGGGCGGGGCGACGGACCGCTCCGGCCCCGCTTTGCCTCAGCGCCATACAGGCAACGCTTTTCAGGGGGAACGATGTCTTCAACGAAACATACAACCGACCTTGGCAGGATGCGCAGCCGTTTCGGCATTCTTTGCTCGCTGCCCACCGCAATCCTGCTCATCATCTTCATCTTCATACCCACGGTCAACGTGTTCCGCATGTCCGTATACAAGTGGAGCGGCTACTCGGACGAACAGACCTTCGTGGGGCTTTCGAACTTCCGGAAACTGTTCGTCGATCCGAACTTCATCCACGCGTTCCAGAATACCGTGCTCATCCTCGTGCTGGTCACCTCCGTCACCATGCCGCTGGCCATCATCTTCGCCGCGGTGCTCACGCAGAACCGCATCATCGGAGGCTCGCTGATTCGCTTCATCCTCTATGTGCCCTCGGTGCTGTCCATCGTGGTGGTCGCGGCCATATTCTCCGCCATCTACGATCAGAACAACGGCCTGATCAACGGCACCCTGAGCTTCCTGCACCTGAACGGGCTCAAGCAGGTGTGGCTGGGCAATCAGGACATCGTCATCTTCTCCATCGCCTTCGCCATGCTATGGCAGTCCTGCGGATACTACATGGTGATGTACATGTCGTCGATGGCGGGCATCGACCCGAGCCTGTACGAGGCGGCGCAGCTGGACGGCGCCAGCAAGACTCGACAGCTGTTCTCGATCACCATCCCATTGATCTGGGCGAACATCCGCACCACGCTCACCTTCTTCATCATCAGTTCGGTGAACCTCAGCTTCGTGCTCGTTACGGCCCTGACCAACGGCGGGCCCGATAACGCGTCCCAAGTGCTGCTCGGCTACATGTACGACCAGGCGTATTCGAACTCGTCCTACGGCTACGGCATGGCGATCGGCGTGGTGATCTTCCTGTTCAGCTTCATCATGTCGTTGATCGTGAACCGTGCCACCAAGCGCGAAGTGCTGCAATACTAAAGGAGGGCGAGATATCATGGCTTATTCATCAGTTTCCGGAAGACCGGCCCACTCCAGGCGCGTGCGTCCGGCGGCCGATCGAGGTTCGGCCCATTCATGGACGGCGGGCCGCATGGTTGGCCAGGTGGTGCTGGTAATCGCCGCCTTGGGCATCGCCATCCCCACCCTGTGGGTGTTCGTGGCTTCGTTCAAGGATAAAAGCGAGTTCTACGGATCACCCTGGACCTGGCCCAAGGGCCTGCACTGGCAGAACTATGCGGATGCTTTCGTGGACGCCAAGCTCGGACAGTACTTCGGCACATCGGTGCTGGTCACCGTCATGTCGATGGCCATGGTGCTGGTGATCGCGTTGCCCTGCTCCTACGTGCTCGCGCGCTTCGATTTTCCAGGCAAGAAGATTCTCAAACTCGCCGTTCAGGCCGGCCTGTTCATCAACGTGAACTACATCGTCGTGCCGATCTTCCTGATGCTTGTGGACGCCGACAAGCTGCTCTACAACATCATGCCGAACGGGTTCTTCGTGAACAACGTGTTCATCCTGGCGCTGGTCTACGCCTCGACGTCGCTGCCATTCACCATCTTCCTGCTCCAGGACTTCTTCGCCTCCATCCCGAAGGACTACGAGGAGGCCGCCATGATCGACGGCGCCTCACAGACCAGGATCATGACCCGCATCTTCTTCCCGATGGCCATGCCCGCCATCTCCATGTCGATGCTGTTCAACTTCCTGACCTACTGGAACGACTACATCATCTCCATGACCCTCATGACCGGCAACAACCGCACCGTGCAAGTGGGCCTGCTCAACCTCATGCAGACGCAGAAGGCGGCCACCAACTACGGGCGCCTGTACGCCGGCATGGTGATCGTCATGGTGCCGGTGCTGATCTTCTACGCCGTCGTGCAGAAGAAACTCCTCGAAACCTCGACCATGGGAGGAATCAAATGAGCGACAGGACGAAAAGCGTGATCGCCACGACGGTCAAAGTGACGCTGTATGTCTGTTTCGTGGTGCTGACCATCGTCGGCGTCGGTCGTGACGGATGGGACGGGCTCTGCCTAGAACTCATCGGATTGGCCGGCGTGATCGGCGTGGTGTGGTGGTACAACGCGCATAACCGATAGTAACCGAATCCGGCCGGATGGCATGTGCAACGGCCCGGTGACCAGGGCCGTTTGTGGCTCGTTCCTCAGGCGGCCATACTCGTCATATCGCGTGTGCCAGGTCTCGGAGCCGGATTCGGCATCGAGACCTGGCACCCGGTTCAATCTGTTTATCGGCTTGGTCGTTTCGAATATGCATTCCCAGATGCCGTCAATGCTGGGTGCTTTGCGATGCATTCATGATTGGTGTTTCACGATGACACGTCATATAAGAACTTATGTGGTCGCAGTCGCTATGATGCTTTGCTGCTGCATGACACTTACCGGTTGCTCACAGGATGGGGCCTCGATTGACGGCAGAGCCATACCTCAAGGCCAGCTGGCGTATTACGCTGATCAGGCGCGGCTACATACGTCCCCGGGTGACGTTCAAACCATGGCTTCGGTCATGCGCAAGGCCATCGCCGACGATCAGGCCCTGTTCGCATGGGCGGCGCGAGAAGGATATGGCGACTACACCTCATGGGATGCGATCGTGCGGTCGATGAAGCGTGCCAACGCCTCCAACATGGCGACGATTGGGCAAAAGGGAACGGTGTACGGTGTGACCACGTTCTCCATCGGCACCTTCCACAGTCAACTGGTCGCGCAGGCGAAGCGCTATCTCATAGACACCTTGTCCCAACAGGCGGGACAGGAGCTATATGTCAGCGAAGGGGAGGCGCGCCAATACTTCGATCGGCATCGTGACGCATGGTCTGGATCGCAAGGCTATCAGGTCATCCGGCTTACCGTTGATGCTCAAGATGCCGATCCACGCGAATTCAGGCAAGCCGTCGAGGAAGATGGCATGGATGATACCGGTCCTTCGGAACATCTACTGGAGCGGTATCCATCCTTATCGTGGAATATGGAATCCATCAGTAAAGGCGAGGGCGGATCGCCTCATGCCCAAGCTATGGCTTCGGCCATTGCGCAATTGAAGAAAGGAGAAGTCAGTGAGGTCGAAAGCGACGGGCGGCAGCTCACCTGTATGGTCAATGTCTCCGCAAAATCGGATGACGATGCAGATTTTGGTGAATACTCGTCGCGAATTATAACCGTCATGGAGAGCGATAAGCTCGAACAAGCGATTGCCTCGCGCGCTGAAAACATCAAAGTCGATATCGGCGTGAATGAGGTGAAAGAGCTTATGAAGACTAGGTGACGGTGCACCATGACGTCTTTCCGCGTTGTTCCGCAGGCGTCTGGAAGGGCGCGCAACAGAAAGGTATACAAAACCATGGCAAGTAGGCACACCGCCATTGCATGGCGTGCGATTGTTGGGGTGGCTCTCGGCATTGCTATCATGCTTCCAACAGCCACAGCCGGCGCGGCACCGTTGGATGCCCCAATTGATACGCCGGAACAATCCGAACAAGCATGGACCGGCAGCGCGTCCAATCCTTACGGAGGACAGGATTATTACGTAGATTCCCAACAGGGTGACGACGCCAATGCAGGCACCGATGTCAGCGCCCCGTGGAAAACCCTCGGCAAGGTCAATGAAACCGTTTTCCGTCCGGGCGACCGTATTCTGCTCAAGGCCGGTTCATCATGGCAGAATCAGCAGCTATGGCCCAAGGGATCGGGTGTGGATGGCAAACCGATCAGTATCGGCGCATACGGTGAAGCAACGGCCAGCCGGCCGTACATCGTCACTAACGGCAATGTCGAATCTCCTTTCTCAGGGGGCATCGGAACCGGTAACCCCGTCAAGAATCCCGATAAGGTAGGTACTACAGGCGCAATCGTTTTGCGTAACCAGCAGTATTGGGAAATCAGTGATGTGCAGTTGTCGAATGATGACGATTTCGCCGTGGACAAGACCAATAAGGATGGTACCGTATGGGACGGCATTTCCATATCGATCAATGCCGATCTGCTTGAACGCGAGGGGGTCAATGATCCGGCTTCCACGGTGATGAGGCATTTCCGCATCTCGAATGTGTATGTGCATAATCTGGATTCACCATCCACCTGGCAGAAAATCTATGCGGCCGGTGTCAACTTCCAGGTGTTCGGTTCCAAGAACCATCAGGAATATGAACGGATGGCGGGAGGCTATCGGTTCGATGACATCAGCATCGAAAACAACGTCTTCGACAGTGTGGATCTCAATGCCATTCAGGTCGGTTTTAATTGGTTCGGCGATGGCACGGGCGAAACGGATGCCAACGGCAAGTGGCATGATGGTTGGGAACACCTCTGGGTGCGAACCCATAACCAGTACACGACCAACGTGGCCATCAGACATAATTACATGCACTCAATCGGGCAAGGTGCCATACAAGTGGGTGATGTTCGAAACGGCGTAATGGAATACAATACTGTCAACGGGTATCTCAAGCGATATGACGTACAGTCCTGCGCCATCTATGCCTATGCCAGCGCCGACATCGTGATGCGTTACAACGAGGTCTTCGATGGCGCAGCCACCACCTGGGACGGCACGCCGTGGGATTTCGAGTATAACGATTTCAACGTGGTATACGAACACAACTACTCGCATGACAATGGCGCGGGATGGTTCGCCTATATGGGCAACACCGATAATGCCATAGCCAGATACAATCTGTCGCTCAACGACAACGGCACCATGATTCGTGAGTTTATGAGCAGCAACTATTCACCCACATGGTTTACCAACAATGTGATTGTCTACGATGGCGGTTCTACCGGATCCGGCAATACGAAATCTGCGTTCCACAATGACTCGTTCAAAGACACGCTCTATTTCGTCAACAATGTGTTCTACAACACCAACACCAACAGCGCGACGCGTTGGCATGATCCAAAGAACGGCAGTGAAAGCGCCAAGGATATTTCCAAAGCGATATTCCGCAACAACGTGTTCTACGAGGCATCCGGAAAGCGCGGCGAAGGCGAACCGGAGAATGTCAACGGCATCACCGATGAGCCGAAATTCCAAGGTTTCGCAGGGGACTCTTCCGTGTTGACCGGTTTGGTAAACAAGACGGATCCCGAAGCATCCATTACTTCCGCGGCCAAACTGTTCACCCCCTCTAATGATTCCCCGCTGCTCAATGCCGGCTTGTATAACGAGGCAATGGGACAGAAGGACATACTTGGAGGCGATGTATTCCATGGTCTGGCACCGGAGATCGGCATCGTAGAGCGCACCGACATCGGTGGAAAGAACACCAATCCCGTGGAGGAAAACATCAAACCCGTGCAAGGCAATCTGGCGTTGGGTAAAACCGTGATCGCCAGTTCGACGCATCCCAATGGCAAATTCCCCGCCTCCAATATCACTGATGGCAAGGTCGGCACGCGATGGGCGGCTGCCGATGGTCCGGATTATCCGGTGACGTTGGACATCGATTTCGGTAAGACCGTTACCGTAAACCGCCTGGATATTACGGAATTCACTGAGATGTCCAGTGATCCCGGCAATCACCCCGAGTGGGCCACGCATCACCGTGTGCAGCGTTATTCGCTGTGGCGGTGGGATGAAGAATCGTCCGATTGGGTGAAATTCCATGACTCTGATCAAGGATTGCCCGATGACACGACATCGGTGACCTTCGCCGATCAGACCACGTCCAAGATCCGGCTTCAGATAGATGCCGTCTATGACAATGTCGATATGTATCAAGGCAAGCCGGGAAGTCCCACCGTCAGTGAAATCGCGGCGTACCGCACCGCCTCTCCTCAATCGCTCAAGCTTGTCGCATCGTTGCCGCGTGACGGGTACAATCTTGCGCAGACTGCAGGAGTCGACACCAATCAGGTTTCATGGCTGGTCTCCGGCGATCGCCTTGCCGAAAGCAAGCTACGCATCATGCAGCCCAATGGCAACGAGGGGCCCCTGCTGCGTCGAGATGCTGACTACACCGTACGCGAGGAGAATAACGGCCAGTGGCGTGTTTCGCTCGCGGAGCCGCTGGTTCGCTCATTGCCGGTGAATTATCCAAAGGGTATGAGCGGTCAGTCAGGTGCTTATGGGTTCCGTCTCACCTCCGATAGCGGATCCACGCTTGATCTTACCCTCAAGATTATTAATACGCCGGTCGGCTCCATGAAACCGGGCGGTGGTGAAACTCCCAATCCCGGTGGCAATGGGACGACCACTCCCTAGGAAGGCAGTGGAAGTCTGGGGCAATCGCCTGGAGGAGCCAAACCTAGCGGCTCCGGTTCGGGACGTGTTCCGGAGAACGGCAATGGCGCCAATCCCAAGGCGTTCATCGCCAATACCGGTGTAGCTGTTGCGGGGTTGGCAACGGTGGCGTTGCTTGCCATGGGCTCGGGTGTCGTGCTGCTTCGCCGGCGTTTGTCTCATCGCGAAAATCGGTAGAAGTACATCCGGTCGGACGGTGTGAGGCAACGGCCCGGTGACCAGGGCCGTTGCCTTCGTTTCTTGCCCCTCCCACGCAAGGGGCAAGAAACGAAGGCGCACGAGCCGCGGCTAGTGCATCCGGCCGTCGGCCATGAACAAGGCATGGGCGTCGCCCTTCGCCTTGGCCTCAAGATAGCGGCGGAACACCGACAGGCGTTCCGTGGTGCTATGGGCCAGGGGAGAGGGCAATTCGTTCAATGCGAACCAGCCGACGTTGAGGCTTTCGTCATCGCCCACAAACGGTTCGGCATTGCCGCCGGGCTTGAGCGCGCACAGGAAGGAATGATCCATATACTGCGCGTGGTCGCCGTTGGCATAGGTGAGGATACGCTGCTCGGAATTCACGGACACCAGATCGGTGACCACGACGTCCACGCCGGTCTCCTCCTTCACCTCGCGTACCGCGGCGTCAGCGGGCTGCTCGCCCGGGTCGATGATGCCGTACACCATCGCCCACTCACCGGTGTCGGCGCGCCGACCCAGCAGTATGCGTCCATGCTCGTCAAGTACGCATGCCGTCACGCCATGCAACCACAACAAATCATGGCCGATCTTCTTACGCAGTTCCAGAATGAACGGGGGCGTGCTCATGCGTTGGCCCGTTCCGACATCCACGCCTCGACTCCCTCGATGGTCTTCGGGATGCCGGCGGAAATCCATTCGGGGCCGTTCTCGGTCATGAGCACGTCG
>ENA-OXIQ01000858-OXIQ01000858.1-human-gut-metagenome-genome-assembly--contig:-NODE-858-length-11786-cov-8.053448_pt1 | contig 11786 bp, 11 predicted proteins | sample MGYA00249819_ERZ652364 | MGnify/ENA primary metagenome ERZ652364 (study PRJEB26925, sample SAMN05826628) | human gut metagenome | biome: ENVO:2100002; feature: ENVO:00000062; material: ENVO:00002003... | reverse complement strand
GAGATCAGCCTCGGTCTCGTGGGCTCGGAGATGTGTATAAGAGACAGGTTATGACGATACGACACATGATAATATTTCGTACCGTATGCGAAAATGGATATAATTCCACCAAAGCAGCGGAAGTTTTACACATGACACAGCCAGCAGTCAGCCTTGCCATTAAGGAACTGGAGCAATATTACGGAGTACACCTGTTTGACAGAATCGGCAGACGATTGCAAATCACCGATGCAGGGCAGCATTTTCTTCAATATGCGATACATATATCCGACTTGTTTTCAGATATGGAAACAGGGTTGCGTGATTGGGATTCTAAAGGAGTTCTCCGTATTGGTGCAAGCATCACCATCGGCTCGCAGTTTTTACCGAACTATGTAAAGGCATTCTCTGAACTCTGCCCAGGGCTTGATGTCAGAGTTACCGTTGATCAATCAGAACGTCTGGAACAAAAAATTTTGGCAAATGAATTGGATTGTGCGTTGATCGAAGGTATTGCACATGATCCAAATATCGTTTCGGAAGCCTACATGGAAGATCATCTGAGTGTTATATGCGGTACGAATAAAGGCTGGACACAGGGGCAAGTTATATCCATAGAAGATTTTCAAAGACAGCGATTTCTCTTGCGAGAAAAAGGCAGTGGCACACGAGAGGTGTTTAACCGTGTAGTTGAACAGGCTGGCTTCCACATTACACCAGTATGGGAAGCAATGAGCACAACAGCACTGGTCAATGCTGCAATCAATGGATTAGGAATTGCTGTATTACCGCATCGAATGATTCTTCCGGCTCTGCGACAAGGTTTGATTTGTACTGTCAAAGTAGAGGGGTTGAGTTTCAGCCGAAATTTCCATATAATTCATCATAAAGATAAGTTTTTAACAACTTCTGCTAAGCGATTTATTACTTTGTGCAGAGATTTTGAGACTGATTACCCCTTGCCTTGTTACAACGGACTATATGAATAAAAGATTAGAGCCGCAGTTCAATCACATGACTGCGGCTCTTGCAATATTAGTATAAAGATTTATATTCAGTTACAGTTTTCAGATATGCTTCGGGATTGCCGTTCAGTATCAGCTCAGCGTATGCTACCGGGTCATTGTAAATCAGATAATCAAGCTCTGATCGCTGATACATATTGTCGGCAACCTCATTCTCAACGGCGATGGTATCAATGGCAATCATGCTGCCATCAAAGAATTTCAGTTCCACACAGGCAGTATCCATGTTGAACTCACAAGAAATCAATCTATCCATAAGAAACCTCCATTCTGCGGGATGTTAGATCATCCCAAAATATTTGAATGCTTCTCGGATTGCTTTCTCTTTTTCCGGCGGACACTGGGGCTGTCTGGAATCCTCGGATTTCGGCAGATTATAGTTTTTACCTACCTCAATCCCACATTTCCGCTTAATCTGTGAGATATACAGGTTAGATACCTTTAATCCGCTATGTTCCAGTACATACTCCTTGATCTGCGGATAGGTTGCTCCATCCTGGAACTCCGACATATCCATATCTTCCAAAGAGAACTCAACCCGAATCTTTTTCGAGTCGACCTCACCCTTGGAAAGCAAGACAACCGTCTCCACATGCTCCGTCGCCGGAAACATATCAAATCCTACTGCTTCCTTCGCCTTATACCCCAGCTTCTTCATATAAGCCAGATCTCTTGCCAATGTCTCTGGGTTGCAGGAAACATAAACTACTTTTTTCGCTCCCATCTTTGCAATGGAATCCATGAACTCTTCGGTACTTCCGCTTCTCGGGGGATCCATGATGACTACGTCGGCTTTTTCACCAGCCTCTGCCATATTGACCAGGAAACGGCCGGCATCATTGCAGAAGAAACGGATATTGGATATCTGGTTCATTTTGGCGTTGTTGATGGCATCCCGGACTGCATCCTGGTTTAATTCCACGCCGATCACATTTCCGGCCTTTTTGCTTGCAATAATACCAATAGTTCCTATACCACAATACGCATCCACAACTGTCTCTTTTCCAGTCAGTCCAGCCAGTTCCAGAGCCTTTGTATACAATTTCTCCGTCTGGACCGGATTTACCTGATAGAACGAACGGGAAGAAATACGGAAGCTACAGCCGCACAGCGTATCCACAATATATCCTTTTCCATACAGCACATGCTCCTTTTCCCCCAGTACCATGCTGGTTCCCCGTCCATTGATATTCTGGACAATGGTGGTGATCTCCGGATGTTTCTCTCTTAATGCCTTTACGAAATTATTCTTTGACGGAAATACAGGAGAAGCTGTTACCAGTACCACCATGATCTCCCCACTTTCAAAGCCTCTGCGGATCAGCACATGGCGCAGCAGGCCATAACCTGTATCTTCATCAAATGTACGGATCTTAAAAGACTTTAACATGCCGCGAATAGTGCCAATGATCTCATCTGCCTTCTGGTCTTCGATCATGCACTTCTCCACAGGTACTACATTATGGGTATTTTCCTGATAAATACCGGAAATAATATTGCCCCTTCTATCCCTGTCAAATACAGCATGAACTTTGTTTCTATAATAAAACGGATCTTCCATTCCTATCATGTCTTTTACAGGACAGATTCCCTTCAACAACGTTTCCAGACGCTTTCTTTTCGTCTTTAACTGCTCTGCATAAGGCATATCCAGCATCTGACATCCGCCGCACTGACGCATAACAGGACACATGCTCTTTTTAGCGTTCTTCTTTCCCTTTTCCACGTTCTGGCCAGACTGCTGTTTCAGAACCGGTTTTCCAAACTTTGCCGCCTTCTGTTTCTGCTCTGGCCTTTGCTTCTGCTCTGGCCTTACCCCTTTCACTGCTCTGCTTTCCGGTCTTTTATTTTCCCTTTTGGGGATTCCCTGATTTTTGCCTTCCTGTACTTGTTTTCCCTGTATTCTATTTTCCTGGGATTTATTTCCCTGGACTTTCTTTTCTTGGGATTTATTTCCCTGTTTTTTCTTTCCCTGCACGTTTTTTTCCTGCATTTTTACACCTTTTTCATTCATAACCTATCGACAATTTATTCCTTCGCTCTTATAATCGTACTTATTAACATCCAAACATCCTAAAACAACGAGGTGACATTTATGAGCGAAACATCCACATCACAAGATCCCGTTTCTTATTACATTGACCATACTATATACACTGGCCGACCGGCAGATACTACCGACCGTCTTCCAAAGGAGATACGCACCTATGACCTGTTAGACTCCCTTGGGATCACCTATACCCGTGCAGACCATGACACACTACCCACTATGGAAGCATGCCAGGAAGTAGGTAAGCTTTTAGGCATTGAGATCTGCAAAAACCTATTTCTTCGCAATACCCAGAAAACCGCCTTCTATCTGCTGATCCTTCCAGGCAGCAAAAAGTTCAAAACAGCCGCTCTCTCCAAGCAGATCGGCAGCGCCCGTCTTTCCTTTGCCGAACCGGAATTTATGGAACAGTACCTTAACATCACTCCCGGTTCTGTAAGTGTTCTCGGTCTGATGAACGACCCAGAAAACAAAGTCCGGCTGCTCATAGACAAAGATATCCTGGAGAACCATCCTTACTTCGGATGTCATCCATGTATCAACACCTCCAGCCTGAAATTCCGCACAGAAGACCTGTTAAACAAGATCCTCCCTGCTATCCACCATAACTATACCATTGTAGATCTTCCATACGCAGAATAGTCCATCAAACTTAGCAGATACATCTTTAACGCATTCCCAATCTGTACAAATACCTGAAGCAGACGCAACGGTCCCTTAAACGATCCCTTAGATCGGGGCCGTTGCCTTTCTTAACCACTCTTTCTCCTGGTCATCCATATACGGACTGATCTTCTCAAACACCTCTTTGTGATATGCGTTAAAAAGAGCAATATCTCTCTCTGTCATCAGCTCTTTCACTACCGCATCCTTATCAACTGGTACAAAGGTAAGGAACTCAAACTTCATAAACTGGCCATATTGGTTCTTCTCATCCTTTACGCAAAGGATCAGGTTCTCTGTACGGATACCATGGCTTCCTTCAATATAAAGTCCCGGTTCATCAGAAGTGATCATTCCAGCTTCCAGAACACCATTATCATGCCGCTCCGGCACCATACGGAAGCGGATGCCATTTGGTCTTTCGTGAACATTTAACAGATAGCCCACACCATGACCGGTTCCATGGTCAAAATTCAATCCTCTGCTCCAAAATGGCTCTCTTGCCACATAATCAAGGCTTAAGCCTCTGCACCCATATAAAAATTTCACTTCTTTTAATCGCAGCATGCTTATAAGGACCAGAGTAAAATGCTCTTTTTCTTCCTCCGTCAGTTCTCCTAACGCAATGGTACGGGTAATATCCGTAGTTCCCTCATAATACTGGCCACCAGAGTCTACCAGATAAAAGCCATGGTCTTCCAGTACCGTATCACTTTCCTTTGTTGCAGAATAGTGACACATAGCCGCATTCGCCCCATAAGCAGAGATCGTAGCAAAGCTTGGCTCAATATAGCCTTCCTGCTCTTTCCTGAATTCCTCTAACTTATCCTGGACACTCATCTCTGTAAGACGTTCTTTTCCAATATGATGCTTTAACCAGTAGATAAAACGGGTAACAGCTACACCGTCCTTAATATGAGCTTTCTTCTCATTTTCAATCTCAACCTTATTCTTTACTGCTTTCGCATCAGAAGTGGGATTCATCTTATCAACCAGTTCATTCTTATCCTTTAATATGTTATACAAAGCATAATTGATATGCTGCTTCTCCATAAGGATCTTATGTCCCGTAATATCTGTTGCCATTTTATAGATATCATCATAAGGCAGTATTTCTGTTCCTAAATTTTTCAGATATCTAGCCATGTCCATATCATGATAATTATCCATATATGGATATGCTTCTCCGTGAAGCACTTCTTCATTTACAAACAGATACAATTTATCCTCTGTTACGATCACATAAGAAAGCACTACCGGATTATAAGCAATATCATTTCCCCTGATATTTAACAGCCATGCAATATCATCCAGCGATGTCAGAACATACATATCTGTATGCTCCTTCTTCATTTCTGCACGAAGCTCTTTTAATTTTTCTTCTGCTGTCTTTCCTGCATATTTCTCATGTAATGCCCATGCCGGCTCCATGGACAGTGCCGGACGGTCTTCCCAGATTTCACCCACCAGATCATCACTGCAAAGGATCCTTGCATTTTTTTCTTTCAGGCGCTTTTCCAGATCAATACCGGTCAATGCATTGACTACTCTTCCGTCAAAGCCCAGACAGCCATTTTCCGGCATTTCTGCTTCCAGATATCCGGCTACAGAAGGCACGCCTTCCTGTCCCATTTTCATCATCTTTACAGAAGTTCCCTGAAGCTGTACTGCCGCCTGGACAAAATATCTTCCATCTACCCACAGGCATGCTTCCTTCATGGTCACTACTGCAATTCCCGCAGAACCGGTAAAACCGGTCAGGAACTGTCTGCATTTAAAATGATCTCCCACATATTCGGACTCATGAAAATCAGCAGTAGGCACCATATAGGCATCCATGCCACGTTCCTTCATCTTTGTTCTGAGCAATTCTAATTTCTGATTCACGGTCATTTTCTCCGTTGATCCATCATTTACTGTATTCATATTCCTTCTCCTCCTGTACTCACACATGGCTGCATATTTTCATCTATATCCATCCAAAATGTCTGCATGCCTTCCAGACTCCATCCTGGGCAATATCATCTGTCACATAATCGGCCGTATCTTTCAGCTTCTGGACTGAATTTCCCATAGCGATCCCGGTTCCGGCTGCCTGAACGATCTCATAATCATTCATGCTGTCTCCAAATGCCACCGTCTGGCTTATATCCATTCCATAGTATTCACATAAACGTACCAGTCCATTTGCCTTGGATGCCTGTACTTCTATGATGTCCGCCCCTAACCGGCTGGAAAATAATGGAAATTTAAGTTCCGGAAAATGTGCCTCCATATCAGACACCGGATCCGCTTCTCCAATATAAGCTAACGTACGTACCGGCAGTTCCAGCATTTTCCAGGGATCCTGAAAATTACGCATGCTCTCTCCCCAGCGGATCTTGTCGATTCTTTCTACCTCTGCCGGATTCACAAAGTAATCCTTATCATCGATCGTCAGCCCCACGGCAATTTCCCTTTCTTCCCCATAGGAAAGCAGGCGTTTTAAAAGCTCTTTATCCATAAAATGCTCATATAACAATTCATCCCCGGCAACCACACGGGTTCCATTCATATGGATTACTGCATCTGGCCGTATCTGTTGTTTGTAGCCCACACTGACCATTCCATCCATATTTCTGCCGCTGGCGATGACAATAATACTGTCTTTTCGCAGCATCTCCACCGCTTCTATGGCACTGTCCGGTATCTTCCATGTAGCCTGATCTAAAAGTGTCATATCCAGATCAAAACTTACGATCCTTTTCTTATCTGTTTTGCTGCCTGTCGTTTTATTGATCATCTGAAAAACTCCTCATTGCGGTATACATTAAAAAAACAAAATCGGGGCTTTTCAAACAGCCTCTTTTCTGTTATACTATAATAGTTATGAACATCGGAGTATGGCGTAGCTTGGTAGCGCGCTCGGCTGGGGGCCGAGAGGTCGCAGGTTCAAATCCTGTTACTCCGATTTATTTTTTATCAAGGGTTTTTGATGATTTTACTCATCAGAAGCTCTTATTTTTTTGATCACCGTTCCAGATGATACCGAATTGCTCCGTGCTTTGCACTCCCGCAATTCTAAAAACATTCCTAATCCCCTTATTTTTCTTCAAATAATGGCTTCTTACTCATGTTTTTAGCAGGTCCCAGGTTCAAAAATCCTCCTGCAGGCAAGCCTGCGCCGGATTTCCGCCCTTTTTGCCCTGGCATCATCATATAGATTCTATCGAAAAAATATTAAATTATCAATATTTTTCACCTGCAAATCCAAAAACTTCTTAAATGTTCTCTCGTAATCTTTCTGTACCTGACTTTGCGAGAAGATTTTTTGTCAGCCGCAAAGGCAAGTCCATAAAAGACTCCGGTAGGACATATAACAGAAAAGGAGTGAGCATGCCATTTCATATACTCACTCCCAAATCCTGTCTTACTTATTTGTACCTTTTATGCCTCAACACTCTCATTTCTATGCTCCATAGTCCTGAACAAATGGGTACAGATCAGGATCGCTACTACAATGGACAGATAATCCGCTGCAGGCTGCGCATAAATAACGCCTTCCAGTCCAAACATATGATTTAAAATAAAGATCAACGGGATAAAGATCAGTCCCTGACGGCAGACTGTCAGGAGCAATGACGGGATCGCCTTTCCCATTCCCTGGATGGTATTGATGCACAGGAATAAAATCCCTAAAAACGGCGCTGACAACTGCAGTGCAATAACCATCTGGATACCATAAGTGATAACCTGGGCGTCATTGATAAACACCTGAACCAGTGATTTTCTTGCCACCATCATAAACAGGGTCAGGATCGTTCCCATGATCACCGATACGATGCCTGTAAACTTAAACACCTGCATCAGACGTTTCTTATTTCCCGCACCATAATTATATCCGATCAGCGGCTGAATTCCCACACAAAGTCCGATCTGCAGCAGCACTACCAACATATTGGATTTCAAGGCAACGCCCATTGCAGCAACCGGTGTATCTCCATATCCTACTAATGCCTGATTAAGGATAATATTTGCAAAACTCATTAAAATATTGTTTAAAGATGCAGGAATTCCAATCGCTACTACGCTCTTTGCAATTCCTTCTCCCACTTTAAAATATTTCCAGCTGATAGACAAAGTGGATTTTTTCCTGAGAAAATACTGCAGATAAAACAGGCATGCTGCAATATTTCCAATGATCGTAGCCAATGCTGCGCCTGTTACTCCCCAGCCTAACATCAGGATCATAACCGGATCCAGCACAATATTTATAATAGTTCCAAGGAGGTTTCCCACCATAGACTCTCTGGCCGCGCCTTCTCCTCTTAAGATATTGGCAAATGCAGTGGAAAACAGGATCGTTGGCGCACCAATGGAAATGATCAGCAGATATTTTCTGGCAAAACCAATGGTATTTTCACTGGCTCCGATCAGTCCCAAAATCCCTTCCATACCAAGTACAGAACAGACAGCCACGATCACTCCCAGACCTAACGCACCATAACAGCAAAAGGAACTGATATGCCATGCCCGGTCTTTATGCTTTTCACCTAATGCCCTGGATATAGCCGAGCTTCCACCGATGCCAAACAGATTTCCCAGCGCCATAAAGATCATAAATACCGGTGTTGCCAAAGATACAGCCGCAACCTGCAGTGGATCCTGTGTCTGACCAATGAAAAAGGTATCTGCCATGTTGTAAATGACAACTACCAGCATTGAGATCATGGTCGGGATCGCCATGGTTGCCACAGCCTTCGGTACCGGAACTTTTTCAAACAGATCCGTATTGGTTTTCATACTTTTCTCCTCACTTTTTTCTCACATTTTCTCCGTTGTCTGCTTCCTGCATTTTGTCTTATTTTTAACGTATTTAAGCCATTTTGCGTAAGCATTCTGCCATTCTAAACACAATCTGTATATTTGTCAACTGTTATTTTTTTGCCGAGGTTCTGCTGAAATTCTGTCATCCCATTTTCCTGTTACTGAGAAATTCATATTCCAACTTTCTGCATTTTTCATTGCTCTGCCACTAACCTTGTTGTATAATAGGTTTATAATAAGAAATGGAGAATGCGTATGTTAGTTTCAACAAAAGGGCGTTATGCACTGCGTATCATGATCGACCTGGCAGAACACCAGAGAGACGGCTATATTCCATTGAAGGAAACAGCCGGGCGCCAGGGCATTTCAGAAAAATACCTGGAAGGGATCATTAAGATCCTTGTAAAAGATAAAATGCTTACAGGTGTCCGCGGCAAAGGCGGCGGATACAAACTTACCAAATCACCGGATCAGTATACAGTAGGAAGTATCCTGCGCCTTACGGAAGGCTCCCTTGCCCCTGTATCCTGTCTGGAATCCCCGGACGCACTTTCCTGCGAGCGCATGGACTGCTGCCGTACACTCCCTATGTGGAGAGGCTTGGATCACCTGATCAACAACTACTTAGACAATATCACTCTTGCTGACCTGATCCAGCCCGAAGAACCATGGAGCAATTATGTAATCTAGTCCAAAAGAAAAACAAGCGCCACCAAAGGTGGCATTTGTTTTTCTTGGACGATTAACGAGGGTTCCGTCTGCGTCAGCAGACAATAGAGCGCGATAGCGCGTGAACCCGAGTGTACATATATACATAATCTCTAAAAAAGAGTATGCCACCGGGAATGGAACTCCATCCCGAAAGCATACTCTTTTTCATTTCATCTTTTCCTACTTATAAAGAGACAGTCCATCAAATAAAATAACCGGATCATCCCATTCATTATCCTTTAACAGGGAAACTTCTACGCGGATCTGCTTCTGTCCGGATACATCCACACCAAAATATACATTCTTTTCATTGTAATGGATATCAGGTGATGTATACAGTACCTGGTCATCGTCACCGTAAACAGTTACTCTTGCAAGAAGGGCGCTGTCAAACTGGGAAGAAGGACCAAATACGCCAGATAACATTCTGTATTCACCATTTGTATTGCACTGTACATAGCTTCCCTTGCCTTTTAAGCGGATCGCATTTCCCCAGCGGGATCCAGCGGCTGTCTTACCGGAAGCAATGATCGTGTAATCTTTCTTTGTAATGCCTTCCAGGTTCTGTACCAGATAACCATTTTCCAGATCCATACTATTAGCTGGCTCTGTATCTCCCTCATTTGGAACCCATACGCCATCTTCGCCAATGGTTCTTCCATCGATCACTGTGTTTACAGCCATAGCACCGTTTGGATACAGGAAATACCATTTTCCATCGTCACTCTTTAACCATCCAATCTGCATTGCACCAGTCTGGTCCAGATAATACCACTGGCCATCGATCTGCTGCCAGCCGGTCTTCATAATACCGTCATTACCAATATAATAATATTTTCCATTATCTTTTATCCACTCATTGTATGCAAACTTGTTGGTACCCTTCTGGTATTTCCACTGATCATTTACATATTTCCATGTTCCTGCATAAGCCGGAACTGTTAAAGCCGCACTTAATGCCAGCGCTGCCGCTGCAACCGCAAAACGTCTTCTCATTTCCCATTCTCCTTTCATCTGCAGGCTTTATTCCTGCGCTATATTAACCGCTCATACTGTCTGTTTTCGTACACTTTATTATAATTCAACTTTGCTTTTTATGCAACAGTGCCTGCCATCTGTTCACAGAATATCCACGGTTTTACTGGGTTTTCTGGACAATCATCCGCTTATCTGTCACTTAATCTTCCCACATTCCTGCAAATTCACCGTCTTTTAAACGCAAAAGTCTCTGATTGGAACTTCCCCGAAAGATCAGGGTCAGATCCTTCTTTGCTTCCACAAACTCACCATCTACCAACACATCGATCTGACGCAGCATTTCTTTTGTATATTCCGTGTAAACAGAGCCGCCTGGCTGCATATCCTGATCAAACAGATATCCGCTGTAACACCAGATGTCTTTTTGTGGATAAGTCTCCCTGATCTTCTTTAAAAGGTGGACAAGTACCGCCTGATTTTCCGGTTCAAAAGGTTCTCCCCCAAGAAGGGTAAAACCCTGAATATATCCCGGTTCCAGTAATTTTAAAATTTTATCCTGCGTCTCCTCTGTAAAAGGAACCCCATACTGAAAATTCCAGGTTTCCGAATTAAAACAGCCCTTACAATGATGACGGCAGCCAGACACAAACAATGTTACCCTTACACCAGGACCATCTGCAATATCACATTCTTTTATATTTCCATAATTCATCTGTCATTTCTCCATTTCTGTTAAATATACTCTGCGGATCTAAATAACATAACTGAACAAGAAGTTTATCTTTATAGTATACACCACATCATTCTCCTGCACAAGAAAAAAGCAAAGCCCGGAAATCACTTCCAGGCTCTGCCCTTTTATTTTGTAACGTGTTCACACTCACAAACCCGCACTTCGTGCTCTACTTTCCCGAGAAGTTTCTATGCAGCAGCTCATGCTCCTTCCCCTTTAAAAGTGAGTCATAAAGTGAAAGGATCATCGGGTTTTCATTTGACTTCTTGATCTGGGTATTTACATCTGTATCATACAGTCCCTTCATTCTGGCCTTTCTGGTTCGCGGTCCGGCATTTACCGGCTGGCCGCCGCCCATGATACAACCTCTGCGGCATGCCATTACTTCCACAAAATCATACTCCACCTCATGGTTCTTGATCTGCTGCAACAGCTTATCCGCATTTGCCAGACCATTTACTACTGCCGCCCGGATCTCTCTTCCATTATAATCATAGGTCAGCGTCTTAATACCTTCATCACCCCGGACTCCGCTCTTTTTAATGGCTTCCATATCCACTCTGCTGTGTCCCTGCTGCAATCTGCGAAGTACTGCCTCTGTGACACCGCCGGTAACACCAAAGATCACACCGCTTCCGGAACCAATACCAAAAGGCACATCAGCAGCCTCGATCTCTACCTTATCAAATACAATACCGGACTTGCGGATCATCCTTACTACTTCTGTTGTTGTTAATACATAATCCACATCCTGTTTTCCGTTGGTAAAGGACTCCGGCCGCAGGATCTCTTCCCTGTCTCTTATACACATCTCCGAGCCCACGAGACCGAGGCTGATCTC
>ENA-OXIQ01000827-OXIQ01000827.1-human-gut-metagenome-genome-assembly--contig:-NODE-827-length-12068-cov-12.644718_pt1 | contig 12068 bp, 7 predicted proteins | sample MGYA00249819_ERZ652364 | MGnify/ENA primary metagenome ERZ652364 (study PRJEB26925, sample SAMN05826628) | human gut metagenome | biome: ENVO:2100002; feature: ENVO:00000062; material: ENVO:00002003... | reverse complement strand
GGAGTGCCGCACGGTTAATAGTTCCGTCGGCTTTCATGGCATCTTTCCCAACGTTTCGTGTGTCGGGAACTTGTTTTGCCAATACAACAATTTTCAAACTCATGTTATTAATTTTAGTATTAGTATTTCTACAAGTTAGCAGCCAGTAGTCAGTAGTAAGGTTCTTGCTATTCACTATCCGGTTAACTATCAGCCTGCAAATTTAAGCAAACGCTTGGTTCTGACAAGAAATCTATCTGAAAAATGCACAAGTTTAAGGATTCTGAGCAACTTGTCGGACTCTTAGGATCATGAATACAGGGTTATCGTCAACTTTCAGATCTTTTAATTCGGGAATGTTTTATTGATAAAATCTTCGTTGTCGGAGTAGGTCAGTAGCTTTCTTGCCCGCCGGTACGATCTTTCTTATAAGGTATCTATTGAGAAAAGAGGGAAAGAGTAGAATATTGGAGGTATGCCTCAGATTTATGAAAACTTCCGGCATACCTCCGGAATAATGTTGTTATTGGATTCCTATTTCTGCAAATCCCATAGTTTCTCCTTCAGTTACCATTTTGGTCGGTTTCAGAGAGAGGTATCGTGCTTTCACCGGAGTGAAGTAGACGGACTGTAGAATCGGATTGTTTTTAATATTTGAGAATTCTCCTTGGGCTACTATCCGGTTTACCGCATTTGCTTCGGTACCCACAGATAGTTCATAAGAGGAAATCAATCCTTTGTTGTATTCACTCTGATCCGGTAGATAATGGAAAGAGGTGATGGTACGTTCTTCTCCCAGATCGATCACCAATGCATCTCCCTCGACAAAAGCAGTGGTGTTCTTGTCTTTATCCATGCATTTTTTAGTTTCTTCTTCGGGCACTCCGACAAGTGTAAACGGATAACTTTTCAGTTCTTTTGCTTCCACGGTGAATGTGTCGGCTGTTTCACCTGCATAATAGGCCTCTATATTATTGATACAAAGGCAGGCACGTGCATCAGTGAAACGTATGCGGAGTTTATCGGTCGAAACGGTTTCAAAGCGCAATAAACGTTTGTAGCCCACGGTGGTAGTCTCTTCATTGAGTTTGACCGGAAGCCATTTCCCGTCTTTATCATATTCCACGATGAACGATTTGACACGTTGTCCCAACGGGATATATTCTTGGATCATCATACGGTTGACCTTCTCTGTTTTCGGAAAGTCGAACTCTATATCTGCGGCAGTCACACCGTCATTGGTAGCCCAGTAAGTATCCCAGCTTTCGTCTGTTGCGGCTTTGGCAGAGAATTGTCCTCCTCGTTCATCCGAGGCTTTGGGACGGATGCCGGCAAGCAGATTGTGTGCCAACTGCTTTTGTACATTCTTGTGGAAGTTTACTGCATTGGCCGAATCGATCGGGTGGATCAGACCGTCGCGGTCAACGGGGAAGTTAAGCAGGAGGGTGGCGTTGTGTCCCACGCTCCGGTAATAAAGGTCCGTTAATTGCTCTACGGTTTTTACCCGGTCGTCTTCTTCCGGATGATAGAACCATCCCGGACGGATGGAGACGTCACATTCTGCCGGTACCCATTGGTTGCCGTCGGCATGTCCGTATTGCAGTTCGCGATATTTCGGATAACCCGGATACACTTCACCTGCACGCAGGAATGACCAGTTGGTGGCTCCGGCAAATCCGTTTTCATTACCCACCCAACGGCAACCGGGACCTCCGTCGGAGAAGACGATAGCTTGTGGCTGAAGCTTGTCCAGTATTTCGTAAATTCGCGGATAATTGTAGTAGGTCTTACGATCAATGGTACGGCTGTCTTTGGCTCCGCCATACCATCCGTCACCTCCGTTGGCCCCGTCAAACCATACTTCGAATACTTCACCGTAGTTGGTCATCAATTCAGTCAGTTGTTTATGGAAGTAATCTACGTATTCCGGTGTGCCGTAATTGGCCTGGTGCCTGTCCCATGGAGAGAGGTAAACAGCGAACTTGATGCCATATTTCTTACAAGCGGCAGCCAGCTCGCCGACGATGTCCCCTTTTCCGTCTTTATAAGGAGTATTGCGGATGCAATACTCCGTCAATTGGGTGGGCCACAGGCAGAAACCGTCATGATGCTTGGCGGTGAGGATCACACCCTTCATGCCTGATTCGACAAACGTTTTCACCCATTGTTCACAGTCCAGTTTGGTTGGATTGAACGTTTTCGGATCCGAATCGCCGTATCCCCATTCCCGGTCGTTGAAGGTGTTCAGACCAAAGTGAACGAAAGCATACGTTTCCATTTTCTGCCAGTCTACTTGTTTCTCTTCGGGAACGGGTAAGATGGCTTCGGGAGCTTTCACAGCTGGAGCGCAGGCGCCAAGTAGGGTCAGGGCAGCTCCGGCATACAGTAGTTTGTTTATTTTCATGATATGTTAAAAGGGTTAATGGTGCAAAGATAAAAAAATCCCCGGAAACTCGTTCCGGGGACTAACTAAAAAGCAATTATTCCCATCCCGGATTTTGCGGGAGAAGGTTATCATTTCTCTGAAGTTCCCCGGTCGGTATCGGACGCAAGTAGAGTCTGTCATTCCAGGTGCGGCTCTTGCCGGCTTCATAAGAGTAGTTATCATTGGTATAAGCAGGATATACAATCGCGTATTGGCCTTCTTTATAAGGCTCACGTTTTCCGATGTATGTCTTCACGTTGTTACAGATTGCACCGGCTTTCCAACGGGCCAGGTCGTCCCAACGGAATCCCTCTCCGGCCAGCTCGATACGGCGTTCGCGGCGAATCTCTTGTAACAGCGGAGTCAGGCTGTATCCCCATGCCGGCCAGTTGGGATCGGTGAAACCAACTTCCAGTGTCAGGTGCGGCATGCCCGCCCGGTCACGCAATACGTTGATGGTTTTGTTCAGATCCGCTTGCGTAATCGTTCCCAGCTCGGCTTTAGCCTCTGCGTTTATCAGCAAGGTTTCTGCATAGCGATAGGCAATGCCGTCATAAGTATTATTGTTTGCTTCGAAAGCTTTGTCTGTCGGTATGAAGTATTTGATGGATTTATATCCGGTCAGGCAGTATTGTGAAATGAAGTCTTCTTCTTTCTCGATGTATGTACTGTCATTGGTGGCTACAGTTACTCGTGTCGGAAAGTCCCAAGTCAGAATGGTTTGCTTCAGGCGCGGATCGCGGTCGGTCGTTTCATCCTTCATATTGGTATCCCCTTTATACTGGTCGTTTCCTGTAATGGGTTTACCATTTAGGCACAGATAGCTTTCTACAAAATCTTTTGAGAAACCTGTGTTTGCTTCTGCCAGCGTACGGCTCATGCCATGTTTTCTTTTACCATCCAGATAGGTGACCGGGAGAATGGCCTCTTTCAGATTCGTTTTGTCTTCCATCACAAATACGTCATAATAGTCTTTTTCCGGATGTCCGGTGTTATAGATTTCGTATTTACCGGTTGCCATGATTGCATCTGTTTCATCAGCAGCCATTTTCAGCAGGCGGTCAGCTTTGTCTGCCCATCCCAATTCGGTATGATACTTATAGTATGTACCTTCGTGCAGGCAAGTTCTGGCTTTCAGTTGGCGTGCTACATCTTTCCCTATACGTCCGGTAGCCGGTTTTTCGGGCAACCATTGGATGGCAAAATCAAACTCTTCAATGATTTTATCCATCACTTCATAACGTTTTAGTTTCGGACCGTAAAGAATATCCGTGTCGCCTGTACCCAGATCTTTATCCAACCAGGGGATATCACCGAATGTTCTCATCAGTCCGGCATATTGCATTGCCTTAAAGAAGCGGACTTCTGCTACATACTGGTTGATTTCCGACTCCTTACCGCTTACGGTCTGATAGTGAGTCAGGAAATAGTTGACTAGCCGGATCGGTTGCCATCCGCCTTTACTCCAATTACACCAACTAGCTGCTTCCGCAGGGGTGCTCAACTGATTCCAGAAGAACTGAGGAATACTGTTGGGCACCTGATTGTCACTTTCACCGTCTGCTATCGAGGTTACACCTCCGGGCAGATAACTGTAGAATTGATTGGCATACGTTTCTAAGTCTCCTGTGGTATTCCAGAAGGTTTTGTCATTGATCGCTTCCGGGGCTCTTTCCAGGAAACCGTCATTACAACCCGATAGGGCGAGTGTTGCCACTCCGATGTAGAATAGATATTTGATTTTCATAAGATGCTTTGTATTTAGAATGTGAGACTTAAACCAACAGATAATGATCTTTGCATCGGATATGTGTATGGGTTATCCAATTCCGGATCGAGTCCGTCGGGGGTATCTGAAATAGTGAAAAGGTTTTCACCGGTGAAATAGATACGTATCTTTTCGATAGAAGCCTTTTGAGTCAGTACTTTAGGCAATGTATAACCGATGCTGACTGACTTCAGTCGGCAGTAAGATGCATCTACCATATAGCGTGTCTGGGCTTGGTTGATGGCAGAACCACCATTGAAACGCGCACGGGGGAAATATGCTCCCGTATTTTCTTCTGTCCAGTAATCGTTGTTGTAGGCTGAAGGTACTTGCCATTCGCTTCCGTAGTGGCTTCGGAATGAAGTTCCCGGTAGATAGAGGTCACGTTTGCCCACTCCCTGGAAGAAGATACCCAGGTCGAAACCTTTCCAGTCGGCTCCCAGGTTGATGCCGTAATGATAGCGCGGAGTGCTGTTGCCGATGATTTTCTTATCACCCGGATTATCTACGGTGTTGTCACCCCAGTCGATAACGCCGTCGTTGTTACGGTCTACAAAACGGATGTCACCGGGCATCAGTTTGATACCTCCCGATACTTTGTCCTGATTGGCTGCTCCGGCTATTTCCTGTTCGGACTGGAATAAACCATAGGTTTCATACCCCCAGATCTCACCCTGTTTCTGACCTACATACCAGTTGCCCAATTCTTTCGATTCGTTATCGAACTTGGTAACTTCCGATTGATAGTCGGACAGATTGAACCCAACTGTATAGTGGAATCCGTTGGCCAGCTGATCATTCCAGCTGATCTCAAATTCCCAACCCTTTGTCAATGACTCGGCTGCATTTTCCTGAGGTTCGTTCGCACCTAGAACGCCCGGTAGAATTTTACCTGCGGCAAGAATATCGGACGTACGTCTTTGATAGTAATCGAAAGCACCTTTCAATCGGCTGTTCAGGAAGTTGAAGTCAAGTCCCAGGTCCCACTGTGTAACGGTTTCCCAAGTGATGGACGAGCTGACGAGGCCGCCGGGAACCACATACTGTGGTTGGTTGCTGCCCATGATCCAGCTGATCTGTCCCGTACTATAGTTAGAAAGATAAGCATACCAGCCATTATTGAGTGCCTGGTTGCCTAGGCTACCATAAGATCCTCTGATTTTCAGTTCGTCGAAGAAACTGTTTGTCCAGCTCTTGAACCAACTTTCGTTAGAGAGTCTCCAAGCTGCAGAGAACGAAGGGTTGAATACGGCACGGTCGTGCTTGGGAAATTTGGAAGAGAGGTCGTAACGGCCGTTTACTTCCAGTAAATAGCGCTCGTCATATCCGTAGTTGATGCGGAAGAAACCGCTTCGTGTAGCCCAGGAGTTATCACTGCTGCCTACCCAGCGGTCTCCTGTAGCATAACTTAAAGATCCCAGATCGTTTGAGATCAGCTGTTCGCGTCCGGCATTGAATCCGGTAGTATGTTTGCTTTCCTGATTATAACCGATCATTCCTTTCAGGTAATGTCTACCCAATGTTTTTTCGTAATCACCGAAGAAGTTGAAAGCATTGTATGTATCGTTGGCTTGTGATTGTGACACAGAATTCGGATTCGTCCATGCAAAAGTTTGCAGGAATTGTCCATTGGCTCCATATTCGTCAAATGACTTCATGTGAACCTTATTGTTTTCACTGTAGTAATTGAACGTGTAGTCCATGTTGATGCTCATTCCTTTGATTGGGGTCAGTTTCATCGTGATCGTGTTCCAAAGGTCATTCTTGTTGGTGAGCCGGCTACCGCCATCTTCAAGGATAGCAGGAAAATTGGTAAAGTCACCTTGTCCTGCCCAGTTGCCGTCCGGATGTTTCACCGGCATGATAGGACGGGTATCACCTCCCATAAAGTTATCACCATGTACATTGTCCTGATTCAGTCCTCTCAGTTTGGTGCGGTTAAAACTTGTCTTCATCGAGAGGTGTAACCAGTCGTTCACGTCATAATTGATGTTGTTCATCACATTGAACTTCTTGAACTGTTCGTTACCGAAACGAATCAGTGATCCCTGGTCGGTATATCCTAAGGATGTGTAGTAAGTTGCCTTCTTTCCACCTCCGCTGATATTGACATTATACTTCTGGACGGGATAGTTCTTTTTATACAATTCTTTCATCCAGTTTGTATTGCCGGCATACGTGTATTTGGTGCCGTTTTTACTGATACTCGGGTCCGAATGGATAAATACCGGAGAATTGTTCACCGGATCTTTATAGTAGGCTTCGATATGCTGCATCCACTCAGCATCGAAATAGTCGCGTCCCACGGTGTTCTGTTGCGCAGTGTTCATCCAGGTAGCATATTGCATGGAGTTCATATATGTTGGGCGGGTAGTAGGCCCGTTGAATGAAACCGATGCATCGAACGATACTTGTGTCGGCTGGTCTTTACGGCCTCCTTTGGTGGTAATCAATACGACACCATAAGCTGCACGTGCACCATAGATGGAAGCAGACGCGGCATCTTTCAATACGGAAACACTTTTCACGTCTTGCGGGTTAATCAGGTTCGGGTCCATTTCTACACCGTCAACCAATACCAATGGTGAACTTCCACTCATGGCAGTAGTACCACGGATATTGAAACTTGAACCTTGCCCGGGCCGTCCGCTGGTGGTTACATTTAAGTTAGGAATGGCACCTTGCAAACCTTGTCCGAGGTTGACAATCGGGCGATCTTCCAACACTTTACCATCTACGGCCGACACTGCTCCGGTCAGGTTGGCTTTTTTTACGGTGGCATAACCGACTACCACTACTTCTTCCAAAGCCTTGCTGTCTTCGGCAAGTTTCACTTGAATAGGTTTTCCTGTATAAGGTATTTCTTGTGTAACGTATCCGATGTAAGATATTACAATAATATCTCCTTTTTTCACATCATTCAGAGAGAACTTACCTTCTAAGTCCGTAATGACACCATTGGTCGTGCCTTTTACCATGACACTGGCACCAATAACCGGACCCAATGCATCTTTAACTGTTCCTGTCACTTTCTCTTGAGTAACTTCAGGAACCAATACTTCTGTTGCTTGCGTTGCATACGAATAAGCTGGGAAGCTTAATGCACCGGCGAGCAAGAGCAGAGTAACTTGTCTAGTGATTTTTAACATAACAATTTTGTTTTGGGTTAATAATAAAGGTTTTGTTTGGTTCTTTTACATTCTTCCTTTCTTGTTGATTATCCTTTCTTATTTCTTTAAAAATGGATTAGTTCTGGCAGAACTTGGTGAAATGTAATTCCCTTATTATCACCGGATATATATACTTTATCACTGCTCTGTATTTATAATGAAGGACTTTATAGGCAGGGAGTAAGAGATGGAAATAGCCTGTTGTTCTACTGATTGGTTTAGCATTGTGTTTGGTATTTAGTGTTTTATGACAAAAACAGAAATTTCTGAAGTCCTCTCTGTCTACCCTTTGTACTTGGTTCAGTGTACTTCTCTTGATTGGTTTCCGGAAGGAGTAAGAAGAGAAAGGAATATTGCCTTGGAATGAAAAAAACTTTTGGGATTATTATCTATTTTTAAAATAATCGCTATATTTGCAACGTTGTTAATCTAAAAAACAAAAAATATTCTGTTCTTTTTTAATACATTATAAAATCTATTTCTTTAAAATCAATTAGTTTGGTTATAGTTCTGCCAGGAATAATCTGCTTTATGTCATTTGATTTGTACTTAATGTGTTGTAATATAATGATCTATGAATTTAAGTCTAATGTGAATCAGGGTTTGTTGCGTAAGAGAGACGTTATAGGCTTATTGAAGAATGAAGAGATAATTTCGAATAAAATATTCAATATTTTTATAAACGAAGAGCTGGATTTATTATATTAATTTTATCTATATCTTTCTTTTTGTAGGCGTTACTTTTTCCTCTGCTCTCTTATCTGTGCTGTTTTTGTCAGACGTTTGTCCGGTATTAGCTACTTGGTGGTGAGTTCGCTTCTTAAGATTGTGACTGCTTGGATGGATAAATAAATGATAGATTTGGATAGCATGCTATAAACTTATCCCGAAAACGAAGTAGAACCGGTTCTCGTAAGGGTTTGCTATCAGTTTGCCAAAGATGGCCGGAGTAAATCCGGAGGAAATATTCAAGGTCTTGGTAGCCGAAAGTCCGACATTAACTACATTCAGTTTGTCTGCGTATTCTCCTTCCCACGGAGTGAATCCTGCTTCGACGGCCAAGTCTACTCCCTTTACTGTGAATGGGTAACTGAATTCACAATAACTGGACCAGGCACGCTCCTCATTTTCCCGATAGTCATTTCCGGCAAAGGTGGTGTACCAGCCTATGGATAAAGGGAAACGTTCACTGACTGTGTAGACGGCTCCTGCCTCAAAAGTATGTCCCGTAGTTCGGGGAGTATAGTGAAAGTATTTGAAAGGCTCGTCTTCGCTTTGATAGAAATAGTTGTTGGGACACAGTTGCAGATTTTTATATTCGTATTCCAGTGTAAGGTCTATTTCATTGTTTTCATTTCTGAATTCTGTCGATCCCCATGCTGATAAGGTCCATCCTTTCCACTCTACACCCAAAGTGGGTTGTACGGAAGCATTTCCATTCTTCATTCCACGCCAGATGTAGCTGCTGACAAGGTCTGCATTGATAAAAACTTCTTGTGCCTGTGTTGCAACCGAACAGATGGTCAGGACTGCAAGTATCCATATTTTCTTCATATTGCTGATAGATATCTTTTTCGGGCTGCAAAGATAGATAATTACTGATAAAATCCCCCTGTTCGTTGATTCTATTTCCTTTGCAGGCGACTTTATCGTCAAAAGAGCCCTCTTGGTCGACTTCTTTTGCAGGGGTAGGACAAAGGAGGTATTTTTGTAAACAGACATTCAAGACGAACTTTTTGGAGTATGAAACAAATTAATAAGCAGAAGTTACTGGAGCAGATGGTTTATCTCGTCATTTGGCTGACGGTTATCTCTGTGCCGTTGGTGGGTGATTATCTGTTTGCTTCCATTAGCCCGGTACATACGTTTAGTTGGCAGACCATACGGATGGCATGGTTGCTGACTCTGCCTTTCATTCTGCTTTTCGTAGTCAATAACTATTTTCTGGCTCCCCGGCTGTTACTTCGGAAACGGTATTGGGCTTATGCACTTTCATTAGCAGGAGTCGTGACTCTGCTTTTTATTTTGTATCCTTCTATCAATCCTCCTCAACATAAACAATTTCAGAATCTGATGCCGATGCAACCCCGCCGCTATCCGGAAGGAAAGGTGTTACCGGATAGGGAGAGGGAGTTTCCCAATACATTTCCGGAGCATTCGTCACCGCTCCTTTTGCCGAAACAGGAGCTTGATATGCGCTGGCGGGGCCCGCATCCTCTTCCGGGATATTTTCTCGGACGACTTTCACTGGCATTGCTTGTGGTAGGCATTAATGTGGCTATCAAACTCTTGTTCAAGTCGATGCGTGATGAAGAAGCATTGAAAGAGTTGGAACACCAGCATTTGCAATCGGAATTGCAGTATCTGAAGTATCAGATAAATCCGCATTTTTTTATGAATACCCTTAATAACATACATGCGTTGGTCGATATGGATGCCGGCAAGGCAAAACGTACTATTGTCGAACTTTCCAAACTGATGCGTTATGTGCTTTATGAAGCCAGCAACCGGACGATTTTGCTTTCACGCGAGATACAGTTTTTGGACAATTATATTGCCTTGATGAAATTGAGGTATACCGGGAGAGTCCGGATCGAATGCTGTATGCCCGATGAGGTGCCGGAGGTGCAAATTCCTCCTTTGCTTTTTATCTCTTTTGTCGAGAATGCCTTCAAACATGGAGTGAGTCGTTTATCCGGGTTTTTATGTCTGTCGAGGATGGCAGACTTGCCTTTCGTTGTTCGAACAGCAATCACGGGCGATCTGTGGAACAACACCACGGCATCGGGTTGGAGAATATCCGCAAGCGGCTGAGGCTGCTATTCGGACAAGATTATACTTTATCTATCAACGAACGTGACGATAGTTTTAATGTTTTACTAATTATTCCGTTATTATGATCAAATGCATTGCTGTTGATGACGAGCCCTTGGCGCTCGAGCAATTGACGGGCTATATAGCCCGTGTCCCTTTCCTGCAACTGATAGCTTCGTGCCAGGATGCATTCAGTGCCATGCAGGTGTTGTCGGAAGAAGAGGTCGACCTGATGTTTGTCGATATTCACATGCCCGATCTGAACGGGCTCGATCTGGTGCGTTCGTTAGTGGTGAAGCCCCTGATTGTGTTTACAACCGCCTATCCGGAATATGCCGTCGAGGGTTTCAAGGTAGATGCAGTCGACTATCTGTTGAAGCCATTTGAATTTCAGGATCTGCTGAAAGCAGCCGATAAGGCACGCCGGCAATTTGAGTATCATTTGCAAGATAACGGGGGAGGGACGGAAACTGATTTATTGGAAAAGGACGGTTCATTGTTCGTTAAGTCCGAATATAAGATTATCCGCATCAATGTGGCAGACATTTGCTATATAGAAGGTATGAGTGAGTATGTACGTATCTATACCGATGCGGCGGATAAGCCCGTAGTGACTTTGCTGAGTATGAGAAAACTGGAAGAACGCTTGCCGCAGGAGATGTTCATGAGGGTACATCGGTCTTATATCGTCAATCTTCGGAAAATAACCGAAGTTTCCCGGTTACGCATCATTTTCAATAAGAATATATATATACCGGTGGGAGATAACTATAAGGAAAGATTTACAGAATATATTAACAAGATTTGTGTCAGCAGTTAATGACCGGATGTTAGGTTGGTGAAGCTCTTTTTGAGCATGTGCCGGAAGTTTATCACAGATGAACAGATTGTATAGGGCAATACAGGGATTTCGGTTGCCTGTAAGTGTATATCCTTATAAATCTGTTCATCTGTGGTGAAAGAGACTTTAAGACCTGTTGTTGTCTTAGTCTTGCAATGTTTTACTTAATTCCCAGTTTCTTTGCGATATCCTTGGGAAGGGCATCTTTGTGAACCAGAATATTCATAGTCTTGTAAGCAACAAAAGCTTTAGAAGCATACCAAGTACCTTTGTACTTGTTGTTTGTACCCCAAGAGTTCTTAACCATGAAGTATTCTTTGCCGTTCTGGTCTTTAGCGATACCATAGATAATCATTCCATGGTCATCAGTTGTTTCCCAATTATCGAAAGCTGTCTGACGCATTTCCTGAGTGATTTTCATTTCCGGCAATGGTTTTGAAGTCAACTCTTTGCGTTTGTCGGCAGCAGTCATTCCTGTCCAGCGTGCCATGTCCGATCCTGTCAGTTCGGCACCTTTGGCTGCATCCGGAACTACAGCGATACCGTCACGGGTAAATCCTTCTTCGCTCACGTCGCTACCCCATGCAAATGTATATCCGTTCTTTACAGCGTTATCCATTACAGCCATAAATTCGTCGAGCGGCAGGTTGTATGACAATCCGTTACGCCAGTTGTCCTGGATTTCGATGGCAAACTGAGAATAGAACGGGTGATGTGTGTACGAAGTCAGAGATACATAGTCGTCCGGATTAAGTCCCAAAGACTGTGCAAAAGTCATCGGAGTATACTCTTTGCCTTTGTAAGTGAACTTTTCCGGGCATTGTCCCAGGTAAGTATCATAAATAGCGCAAAGGCCCTTCTTCCATACCGGAGTCAGTTTCTTCAGATTACCTTTGGCAATAGCATTAACATAGGCTCCTGCTGTTGCATCCAGTTCGTTGTGAACAGGCAGTGAGTCACCATACATGATTCCCGGCATAGCATCCTGCGGTACAAGTCCGTAGTTCTTCATACAGAACATGATCTGTCTCTTATACACATCTCCGAGCCCACGAGACCGAGGCTGATCTC
>ENA-OXIQ01000815-OXIQ01000815.1-human-gut-metagenome-genome-assembly--contig:-NODE-815-length-12203-cov-13.230573_pt1 | contig 12203 bp, 7 predicted proteins | sample MGYA00249819_ERZ652364 | MGnify/ENA primary metagenome ERZ652364 (study PRJEB26925, sample SAMN05826628) | human gut metagenome | biome: ENVO:2100002; feature: ENVO:00000062; material: ENVO:00002003... | reverse complement strand
GAGATCAGCCTCGGTCTCGTGGGCTCGGAGATGTGTATAAGAGACAGGGCTGTATCCGTTCAATGTCAGTGCAGTGATCGGTGTAGGCGTCAACATCTCCCGTATCTTTTTCGATTTCCGCTACGAGCAAGGCATCGGAAATATCTCCAAGTCCATCATTTACGACAATATCAATTCCGACGGCAGCACGGGAGTGAGCAACATTATTTTCCGTCGCCGTGACAGCGCGTTAAGTTTTTCGCTGGGATTCATCCTTTAAGAATAAAATATCATTAAATCCGGCTTTTTACTAACATTTTTCTTGTACTTCCTTCATTCTTTATTTATTTTCATTAACTTTGTGCGCTTAAAATAGGTATCTCGAATTAGAAATTTAATCTTACTTATAAAAGAATGAAAAGAGACGACATCATTTTCGACATCATCGAAAAAGAGCATCAACGTCAGTTGAAAGGAATCGAGCTTATTGCATCAGAAAATTTTGTGAGTGACCAGGTTATGCAGGCAATGGGTTCTTGCCTGACTAACAAGTACGCAGAAGGTTATCCCGGCAAACGTTATTACGGAGGTTGCGAAGTAGTAGACCAAAGCGAACAAATCGCTATCGACCGCCTGAAAGAAATTTTTGGCGCGGAATGGGCAAACGTACAACCACACTCGGGAGCACAAGCTAATGCTGCTGTTTTCCTCGCAGTTCTGAATCCGGGCGACAAATTCATGGGATTAAATCTTGCACACGGCGGACACCTTTCTCATGGCTCACTGGTAAACACTTCCGGTATCATCTATACTCCTTGCGAATATAATCTGAATCAGGAAACTGGACGCGTTGACTACGACCAGATGGAAGAAGTCGCTCTACGTGAGAAACCGAAAATGATTATCGGTGGTGGTTCTGCATACTCTCGTGAATGGGATTACAAACGTATGCGTGAAATCGCCGACAAAGTAGGCGCTATCCTGATGATCGACATGGCTCACCCTGCCGGCCTGATCGCTGCCGGAGTGCTCGAAAATCCGGTTAAATATGCACATATCGTCACTTCTACTACACATAAAACACTTCGCGGACCTCGTGGTGGTGTCATCATGATGGGTAAGGATTTCCCCAATCCATGGGGTAAGACCACTCCGAAAGGTGAGATCAAGATGATGTCTCAATTACTGGATTCTGCCGTATTCCCGGGAATCCAAGGCGGACCACTGGAACATGTAATTGCTGCTAAAGCAGTTGCTTTCGGTGAAATCCTGCAACCTGAATTTAAGGAATATGCTAAACAAGTACAAAAGAACGCTGCTGTACTTGCACAAGCTTTAATCGACCGTGGTTTTACCATCGTTTCCGGTGGTACAGACAACCACTCTATGTTGGTTGACCTGCGTAGCAAATATCCTGAACTGACAGGTAAAGTGGCAGAAAAAGCATTGGTTTCTGCCGATATTACTGTTAACAAGAACATGGTTCCGTTCGACAGCCGTTCAGCTTTCCAGACTTCCGGTATCCGTTTGGGTACTCCTGCTATCACAACTCGTGGTGCAAAAGAAGATTTGATGCTCGAAATTGCTGAAATGATCGAGACTGTATTGTCTAACGTAGAAAATGAGGAAGTTATTGCACAAGTACGTGCACGTGTCAATGAGACAATGAAGAAATATCCTCTTTTTGCTTATTAAAAAACGATTTCAAAGCTAATAGCCTCACTGTTATCAGCTTTATTTCTTATTTATAAGGTCTGCTCTTTGTGAAAGGAGCAGGCTTTTTTTATTTATTAACGGTCCCGCCCGAACCATCTGTCCATATTTTCGTTTTTCTTACTATAAAAGAAATATATGATGTCATATATCACTCATAGCAAGGACGAATTCAACCGTACAGTGTGCAAGAAGAGAAAACAGAAGCGCACTGGACTCTATATACAGTCATCCCCGTCTTTCCACATTTTATTTCATAGGGAAAGACGGGGATTTATTTTACCGGCATCATACCGGAATATTTTTTTGAGGTATATATTTTAGCTCAATCCTTCTATTTCTCCATCCACAATATCGATGTGCAATGCTTGCGGCTCCTTGGGTAATCCCGGCATACGAAGAATTTCTCCGGCAATGGCTACAATCATTTCAGCTCCGTTATTGATAACAATATCTTTAATATGGAACTCGAAGTTATTTACCGCCCCATAAATCTTTGGATCGGCAGAGAATGAATATTGTGTTTTAGCAATACAAACCGGATAATGAGTGATTCCCATTTTCTCGATCAGTTTGATACGGTTGCGTGCAATACTACTATAGGTAATAACGCTGGCTCCGTAAATATTAGTGGCTACCTTTTCGATCTTCTGCTGTATGCTATCTTCTTCTTTATAAGTGTAGCGTAAAGATTCGGACGGATTGTTCTCTATGGTATCTACTACCAGACGGGCCATATCTACTGCTCCCTCTCCTCCTTCACTGAACGCATTGTTAATGGCGAAACCCACTCCCAACTGTTCGCAATGTTCGCGCAGTAATTCCATTTCTTCATCCGTATCGGATGCAAACTTATTGAAAGCTACGATGATGGTCTGACCGAATGAGCGAAGGTTACGAACGTGTTTGTCGAGATTACGCAATCCTTCTTTCAAGCCTTCCATATTCGGCTCTTTGATACGGTCGAGACTGACACCTCCGTGCATCTTTAATCCTTGTGCCGTAGCGACAATCACTGTGAGACGTGGTTGGAGTCCGCTCTTGCGGCATTTGATATTATAGAATTTTTCTGCACCGAGATCGGCACCGAATCCGGCTTCTGTTATTACATAATCACCGAAAGACATTGCCAATTTAGTGGCCAGAATAGAGTTACAACCATGTGCGATATTAGCAAACGGACCACCATGTACAAAAGCAGCGGTTCCTTCGGTAGTCTGCACTAAATTAGGATGGATAGCATCTTTCAATAACACGGTGATGGCTCCTGCCACTCCCAAATCTTTCACAGTAAAAGGTTGGTCGTCATACGTGAAGCCCAACAGGATATTTTCAATACGGCGACGCAGATCACTCACATCTTTAGAAAGGCAAAGAATTGCCATAATCTCCGAAGCAGGAGTAATATCGAAACCGGACTCTTGGGTAATCCCGTTCGATTTAGGTCCGAGGCCGACAACGATGCTGCGCAACGAACGGTCGTTCACGTCAAGCACTCTCCGCCAAAGAATTTCTTTCAGTCCAAAGCCCTTTGCCTGATTCTGATAAAGATAATTGTCGAGTAAAGCAGAAATCATGTTATGAGCAGAAGTGATGGCATGAAAATCCCCTGTAAAATGGAGGTTAATTTTGTCCATCGGAAGCACTTGTGCATATCCCCCACCGGCTGCTCCTCCCTTCATTCCGAAACATGGACCGAGAGACGGCTCGCGAAGAGCGACAATCGCATTCTTTCCAATTTTATTCAATCCCAAAGCGAGACCGATAGATACTGTAGTTTTGCCAATGCCCGCTTTGGTTGCTGTGATAGCAGTTACCAGAATGAGATTGCTTTTCTTCACTTTCTCTTCATCAATCAGTTGTTCGGGGATCTTTGCTATGTAGCGGCCATAATTCTCCACTTCCTCACGAGGGATTCCGATACCTTCGGCAACTTGCTTAATCTTCTTCAGCTCAATACTGCGAGCTATTTCTATGTCTGATTTCATACAGAATATGATTAGTTTTATTTTTGAAAGAACAAAAGTATAACAAAAAAGCGAAATAGAGAAATTTAAAGTTCGGCGGATATTATATCTCTATTTTTCATAACACAACAAACTCTTTTTACGCTATAACTGTTGTAAATGACATAACCTAAAACAACAACTTAATTATGGAATGGATTATTAATCAACTAAGGGTACATCCTGAACTTGCTATTTTCCTGACGCTCTTTGCCGGGTTCTGGCTTGGCAGACTCAAAATAGGGAAATTCTCTTTGGGGACAGTCACCAGCGTTCTGCTGGTCGGAGTATTGGTCGGACAACTGAATATCACTGTAGATGGTCCGATGAAAGCTGTGTTCTTTCTGCTTTTCTTATTTGCCGTTGGCTATAAGGTAGGTCCGCAGTTTTTCCGCGGATTGAAGAAAGACGGCCTGCCACAAGTGGGATTTGCCGTACTGATGTGTATTGTCAGTCTGGTAGTCCCGTGGATACTGGCCAAAATCATGGGATATCATGTAGGAGAAGCTGCCGGACTGTTGGCAGGCTCACAAACCATATCCGCCGTTATCGGCGTGGCAAGCGATACGATCAACCAGCTGGGAATCAGCGATGCACAGAAAGCCACGTTCATCAATGCAATTCCGGTAGCGTATGCCGTAACTTATATTTTCGGAACGGCCGGTTCGGCGTGGATTCTGGCTTCTCTCGGCCCTAAAATGCTGGGTGGACTGGATAAGGTGAAGGCCGACTGCAAGGAATTGGAGGCTCAAATGGGAACATCGGAAGCTGACGAACCCGGATTTTCCCCGGCTCTTCGTCCGGTTGTGTTCCGTGCTTATAAAATCACCAATGAATGGTTTGACAAAGGAAAGAAAGTCAGTGAACTCGAAGCTTATCTATGTAAAAATGATAAACGGCTGTTTGTAGAACGGATTCGTCAAAAAAGAGTGGTGAAGGAAGTAGATCCGAACCTGATTCTTCATAAGAATGACGAAGTGGTACTTAGCGGACGCCGTGAATTTGTGATTGGAGAAGAAGACTGGATCGGTCCGGAAGTGATTGATGCACAATTACTCGACTTCCCTGCAGAAACTCTTCCTGTAATGGTGACCCACCGGACTTTTGCCGGAGAAACGGTTTCCAAAATCAGGGCGCAGAAGTTTATGCACGGGGTTAGTATCCGGAATATCAAACGTGCCGGAATCAATGTTCCGGTATTGCCTAAAACAATCGTAGATTCGGGAGATATTCTCGAACTTACCGGTCTTAAACATGAAGTGGAAAGTGCTGCCAAACAAATGGGCTATATTGACCGGCCTACCAACCAGACGGATATGATCTTCGTTGGATTGGGTATTTTGCTCGGTGGTCTTTTCGGTGCACTGGCTATTCACCTGGGAGGTGTTCCTATCAGTCTTTCTACCAGTGGCGGCGCATTGATAGCCGGACTTCTGTTCGGTTGGCTACGCAGCAAGCATCCTACTTTCGGAGGTATCCCCGAACCTTCTTTATGGGTATTGAATAATGTAGGATTGAATATGTTTATCGCAGTGGTCGGTATCGCTGCAGGTCCCAGTTTCATTGCCGGATTCAAGGAAGTAGGCGTCAGCCTGTTTATCGTCGGTGCATTGGCAACGGCCATTCCTCTCCTCGCCGGATTGCTGATGGCGAGATACTTGTTCAAGTTCCACCCTGCCCTGTCATTGGGATGTACGGCAGGAGCACGTACTACAACAGCTGCATTGGGAGCTATTCAGGACGCAGTGGAAAGCGACACACCGGCATTAGGATATACGGTGACGTATGCAGTCGGCAATACGCTCCTGATTATCTGGGGAGTTGTCATCGTACTACTTATGTAAAATTATATAAATAAATATCATTATGGAAAAGAAAACAAATAACCCTGCCATTACCAAAAGTTATGCCAAGAAAATGGAAACGATCAGCCCGTTCGAGCTGAAAAACAAACTGATCGATATGGCAGATGAAAGTATCAAGAAGATAGCGCATACGATGTTGAATGCCGGAAGAGGTAACCCGAACTGGATTGCTACCGAACCACGCGAAGCCTTTTTTCTGCTGGGACAATTCGGCCTTTGCGAATGTCGTCATGCGTTTTCACTGGAAGAAGGAATAGCAGGTATTCCGCAAAAGGCGGGAATTGCTACCCGTTTCGAGGCTTTCCTGAAAGAAAACGAGAAAGCTCCCGGTGCTAACCTATTGAAAGAGGGCTATAATTATATGCTGATGGAACATGCTGCCGATCCGGATACACTTATTCACGAATGGGCAGAATCGGTGATTGGCGACCAGTATCCTGTGCCCGACCGTATTTTACATTTTACGGAGTTAATCGTACAGGATTACCTGGCGCAAGAGATGTGTGACCGCCGTCCGCCGAAAGGTACTTTTGACCTTTTCGCGACCGAAGGAGGTACGGCAGCCATGTGTTATCTGTTCGATTCTTTGCAAGAGAATTTCCTGTTGAACCAGAGGGATGCCATTGCTTTGATGGTTCCTGTGTTCACTCCTTATATAGAAATCCCGGAACTGCGACGCTATCAGTTCGACGTTACCGAAATTTCTGCCGACCAGATGACTCCTGACGGTTTACATACCTGGCAGTATAAGGATGAAGATATAGACAAGCTGAAAGATCCGCGGATCAAAGCGTTGTTTATCACCAATCCGAGCAACCCGCCCAGCTATGCACTTAGCAAAGAGACTACCGAACGTATCATCAACATTGTGAAGAATGATAATCCGAACCTGATGATTATCACGGATGATGTGTACGGAACGTTTATTCCTCATTTCCGTTCATTGATGGCAGAGTTGCCGCACAATACGCTTTGCGTTTATTCGTTCTCCAAATATTTCGGAGCTACAGGATGGAGAACCGCTGTTATCGCTCTACACGAAGACAACATCTACGACAAAATGATTGCCCGCCTGTCGGAGGAGCAGAAATCAATCTTGAACAAACGTTATTCCAGCCTTAGCCTGCAACCGGAAAAGATGAAATTTATTGACCGCATGGTGGCTGACAGCCGACAAATTGCGCTGAATCATACTGCAGGGCTTTCCCTGCCCCAACAGATACAGATGAGTTTGTTTGCCATCTTCTCGCTCCTGGATAAAGAAGACAGTTATAAGAAGAAGATGCAGGAAATTATTCATCGTCGTCTGCATGCGTTGTGGGATAACACAGGTTTCACGCTGGTGGAAGATCCGTTACGTGCCGGATATTATTCGGAGATCGATATGCTGGTATGGGCGAAGAAATTCTATGGGGATGACTTCGTTACTTATCTGCAAAAGACCTACAATCCATTGGATGTGGTTTTCCGCCTGGCAAACGAAACTTCACTCGTTCTGTTGAATGGTGGTGGCTTTGCCGGACCGAAATGGAGTGTGCGTGTGTCACTAGCCAATTTGAATGAGGCCGATTATGTGAAAATCGGACAAAGCATCAAGTGTGTGTTGGAAGAATATGCCCAAACATGGAAAGCATCAAAAGAATGAACTAAGTAGTTCATTTTATAAATGAGAATTTAATTCAGACAGAAGAACATAAGAACAAAAAATAAAATAGCAGTTAAATAAACAACAGAAATAATTTTCAAAGCGCAGCATTTATGTTCTTTTGTTCTTATGTCTGAAATTTTTCTCGCTCTTATGTCTAAAAATTAATTAGCGTTTATTTAAAGCGGGAGGTATCGACCTCTTCCCTTTTTTTCTCTTTGTATCCTCCGAATTTATAATTAAACGAAATACCTAATGTACGGGTAGTGCGCATATAGTGGTTTTTCACATTCTGCAATCCGTAACGGACTTGTGTCGAAATGGTGGAGGTATTGAACAGGTCGTCACACTTCAGCGTCAATTGTGCTTTTCCTTTTGCAAAGGTGTAACGAAGCGCTGCATCCAGATTTCCCGAACGAGGAAGATCGAAAATTCCCTGTATAGCTCTATTTTGATAGAATCCGGTCAGGGTGAATTTTAAGTCGGGTTTGGTGGAAAGGATAAATGTGTTGTCCATCGTCAAGACGAATGTATATAGTTTACGGTCAAACGGGATATCCCAGAAGTCACTATCTTTCTGGCGATAACGAAAACCGATGGCGGTGAAACGGGAGTCGAGCCATTTTTTCACCTTAAAGGGAACTGTCATTACCAATCCGGCTTGTGATGAAAAATCAAAGTTGAAGAATTTGTAAATCTCTACTAAGCGTTCCGGTGATTGGTAGAGGGTTTGCATTTGCTTGTTTTTGGTATAGCTATAAAAGGCGGAAAAAACATACTTGCCTTTTAGTATATAATTAAGGCTGGTTTCATAGTTCGTGGCAGGTTTGAGATAGGGATTTCCTTGAATTTCAGAGTATGCTCCCATGTAAGAGATTGCATTCTGTACGCTCCAGTATTCGGGATATTCCTTGTCACTACTCAATGAGAATTGCAGGACATGTCCGGCAGCGGGCATATAAGTTAGATTGGCTACCGGGTACAGGCTCCATTCATTCCAGATATTTGTATGATATTGCTCTGCTGCCAGAGAAACATCGGCCGAGAGTTTTTCACCGAAGCTTTTGCTTAGTCCGGCATACACATTCAGGGTTTGTTCGCGACGGCGGGAGTTCATGTTATTATCCGGTAACAGGTTATCTGTTTCCGGGTCATAATATTTTTGATAGCTATGGTCTAAAGCGGTCGTATAGGTTATACCATAATTCAATCCCCAGCCTTTACCTAAGGTATGTTCTTGCCCGGCATAAAAACGCCATTGATTGATTTGCTGTTTATCCCGGCTCAAGAAATTCATTGTCTCTGTTCCCATCGTGCTATATAATAATTGGCTGCCGGGAGAATGATAGGATGTAAATGCCACTCCGGCTTTCAGCCCGAAAGGGGTTTGATAATCTAACTTTGCGTTATGGAGCTGGCTGTCTCCCTGTGAATCGGTAACAGAGTTTTGCGCACCGGTAGCTATGGAATAATGTTTGGAATCGGTAAAAGCTGTTGTGTAGACCAGGCTTAACAGATGATCTTCTGCTAGAGAGTAATCCATTCCGAGACGTATCTGATGACTGTTGGTACGGGAAGTCATTATTTCATCCATATCCATCTGATGCGCTGAACCATCGGCTAATGTGTGAAGTGCTTCTTTCTCCGTAATCCTTCGGTCACGATCATAAGAGTAAGAGTAAAGAAGATCTGCAGAGAATTTACGTCCGGAGTACAGAAGACTTCCACGTTCTGCCAAAGATTCGTAGTGATGTTGGTTAAAAGCTGTATAGAGTTCTCCTTGAAGGGAAGATGCTTGTCCTGTGCCGGGTGCTAATATCAGGTTAATCATCGGTCCGCGTACCTGATAGCGTGCCGGAGCGGAATACATCACTTCCGCCTTTTCAATCCGGCTGACAGGAATCGATTTTAATAAAGCATCCAATTGTTCGGCAGACAGAGTGGTCACTTTTCCGTTGATGACAACAGTTACCTCCTGTCCTCCCAACATCAGACTATTATTCATATTTACTATACCCGGAAGATTTTTCACAACATCATAGGCATTATCCACAGGCAGGTTGCCCACCAGTCTCGGCACGTCATACACGAGTTTGCCTTGTTCGGCTTTCACGATAGGGCGTTCACCTATAATCATCACTTCGGGCAGTTCCTGAAACAAACTATCCATATAACCTATATTCTTGATACTGTCGACAGGTTCCTGTGACTGTTGTCCGACTTGTGCTGTAGCGGATATCCACACACATAGAAGAGACATAAATAGTAAATTAATCCGTTTCATTTCGTCTTTATTTTTGGAATACGACAAAATACGGTAGAAAAAATGGAAATTTGCGTTATCACTGGCTTATCTAGTGTTATTTAGTCTTATCAAAGAGAAGAATAAGAATAGTTTCCTATTATCTTTGTCAGTATGAAATTACCACTAAAACATATTGTCATACTGGTTATCTGCTCATTAATCGGAATCTTTGTTTATCAAGCTTATTGGTTGACAGGGCTTTACCGGTCTATGAAGATGGAAATGGAGAGCAATATCAGAGATGCGATGCGGACGAGTGACTTTAACGAGGTCGTGCTCCGGGTAAATGATTTGCAAAAAGATAATGTGGAACACGGTTCGCTGACGGTATCAGCCGGATATGATGCGGACGGCAATTCATTAGTGACTAAACAAACGATTTCTTATACGGATAGTAGCCGTCAGGATACGATACACTCCCGGACAGAAACTACTACGGATACGGTAAAGGCCGTTGGTAACGCTCCGGAAGATTCTACACCTGTTGCAAGTAGCGAGAACGGGCTGGATGTGTTATTGAAAAAGCAAGATTCGCTAAAGGAGCTGTTAATGAGTATTCAGCAGGGTATTCATTCGGGTGTGGACACTTATATAGATGTCAACCTGCAGCGATATGACAGTTTGCTCACCCATGTGATGAAAGAGCATAATCTCTCTATTCCTCATCACACTCTTTTGATTTATACCGGAATCAGTGCCGATTCTTCCATTGTATATACCGATACATTAGGTATTGCGGGAGATAGCAGTTATATTCCCAGTCCCAAGGCAATCCGCTATGACTATGAATTTAATATGCATCACAGCCAACGCTACCAACTGGTGTTCGAGCCGATCAATTCATTGGTGTTAAAGCAGATGACAGGTATTCTGGTCACTTCATTTGTAATTCTTCTGATTCTCGGATTCTCTTTCTGGTTCCTTATCCGGACGCTTCTGAAACAGAAAACGCTGGATGAAATGAAAAGTGATTTTACCAATAATATCACGCACGAATTAAAGACTCCCATTGCCGTAGCCTATGCGGCTAATGACGCATTACTGAACTTTAACCAGGCGGAAGAGAAAAGCAAGCGCGACCAGTATCTACGCATCAGTCAGGAGCAGTTGCAAAGGCTTAGCGGGCTGGTGGAACAGATTTTATCCATGGGAATGGAGCGTCGCAAAACGTTTCGTTTGCATCCGGAGGAAATCAACCTGAAGGAGTTGATTACTCCGCTCATGGAGCAGCACCAGCTAAAAGCGGACAAGCCTGTACATATCGAATTGGATATTCAACCGGAAACGCTTGTCATTGTAGCCGACCGTACGCATTTCAGCAACATCATCAGTAACCTGATAGATAATGCAGTGAAATACTCGAAAGAGGAAGCCGAATTGTCTATTTCCTGCCGACAGACTGGGGGGACAGTAACCGTCAGCGTTACCGACCGGGGAATCGGGATTCCACTTGATAAACAAAAGCACATATTTGATAAATTCTACCGGGTCCCGACGGGTAATCTTCATAATATAAAAGGTTACGGACTAGGACTGTTCTATGTCAAGAGTATGGTCGAAAAACATGGAGGAACTATCACCGTAAAAAGTGAACCGGACAAAGGAAGCACTTTTACCATTACTTTATAAACCCATAAAATCATGAGTAAAAACAAAATTACCGTATTACTGGTAGAAGACGAACAGACGCTCGCCATGATTATCAAGGATACACTTGAAGAAAATGATTTTATCATTCATACGGCGAATGACGGTGAGGAAGGACTAAGCCTTTTCTTCGAACTTCATCCGGATGTACTTGTAGCCGATGTGATGATGCCGAAAATGGATGGCTTTGAAATGGTACGTCGCATCCGCCAGACGGATAAACAGACTCCTGTCTTATTCCTGACTGCCCGTTCGGCCATCAATGATGTGGTGGAGGGGTTTGAACTCGGAGCGAATGATTACCTGAAAAAACCTTTCGGTATACAAGAGCTGATTATCCGAATCAAAGCACTGATGGGAAAGGCTTTTCTCTTCACAGAGAATAAGGTTGCCAATCATTTTGAGATAGGAAGTTATCTGTTTGATCCTGTTGCACAAACTTTATTACACGCAGGAACGAGACAGGAACTCTCTCATCGTGAATCGGAAATCTTGAAACGGCTTTGCGAAAACCGGAATCAGGTGGTCAACACGCAGGATGTCTTGCTCGAACTTTGGGGAGACGACAGTTTTTTCAATTCCCGAAGCTTGCATGTGTTCATTACCAAATTGCGGCATAAACTCTCGCAAGATGAACAGATACGTATTGTCAATGTACGGGGAATCGGTTATAAACTGATTGTCAACTAAACTCTTTAACACCGCAAAGTGCCATGAATAAAAGACAGTTCACAGGATTTATGTTTTTACTTTGTACCTGTACCGCATTTGCGCAACAGGTGGAAGTAAAAAAGGATAGCATCGGCCGTGCGGTTCTTCTGCCACCGGAGCAAAAGCAGCCATTAAATATGGATAAGGAGGGCTTCATCTTACCCGATATGAATATAACGCCGAACGACAGGAAGCCAACCATTCAAACGGATAGCATGACGCTTCATATATCTCCTCCCGAATTTATGGATACTCCCTGGCCTACTCCCAGACTGGGTACTTCCTGTCTCTTATACACATCTCCGAGCCCACGAGACCGAGGCTGATCTCGT
>ENA-OXIQ01000813-OXIQ01000813.1-human-gut-metagenome-genome-assembly--contig:-NODE-813-length-12214-cov-8.747019_pt1 | contig 12214 bp, 10 predicted proteins | sample MGYA00249819_ERZ652364 | MGnify/ENA primary metagenome ERZ652364 (study PRJEB26925, sample SAMN05826628) | human gut metagenome | biome: ENVO:2100002; feature: ENVO:00000062; material: ENVO:00002003... | reverse complement strand
TCTACACACTGCATATCGTCGGCAGCGTCAGATGTGTATAAGAGACAGCATTATGATGATCATGTATCTGGTGGCAGGAAGAATGCCTATGCTGTCCTGGATCCAGGTGATCTACTATAGCTTTGCGGCGTCCGTGCTGGCACTGGGACTTGGATATTTTACATCCTCTGTAAATGTATTTTTCAAGGATATGTCCCAGATCGTAGGTATCTGCCTTCAGTTCGGTATCTGGATGGCTCCGATCATGTATCATGAGTCCATGTTTACCAACCGCTTACCATGGATTGAACCATTATTTAAGATCAATCCATTTTATTACATTGTAACCGGTTATAAGGACAGTATGATCACAGGCAACTGGTTCTGGGAAAGACCGAAACTGACCATTTATTACTGGGTCTTCACTCTTTTGGTGTTTGGAGTGGGACTTAAGATGTTTAAGAAGCTGCGGCCGCATTTTTCAGATGTGTTGTAGGCTGTAAGCGGAAAATGTGCCTGGTGACAGGCAGAAAAAGGAAGATTATACCCTCAGTACAAAAAGAAATTATATTCATTTTGTGCCGGGGGTATTTTTAAAAATCAAATTTTGCAGAGGGATATGCGTTTTTGTGATATGTTATGTTTGCAGGACAGGAATGAGGTGATAAGGTGGTAAGCAGGATCGAAGTTGGCTGGCGCCAGGGAGAAAAAGAGGGAACGATCCCGGTAGATGTGGTATATTCCAAACGGCGGACCATTGGGCTGGAAGTGCAGGCAGATGGAAAAGTGCTGATCCGCGCACCAAAAGGGATCACTAAAAAAGTGCTGATGGATTTTGTAAATGACCGTCAGGAATGGATCGTGGAAAAATGGTTCCTGATCGAGAAGCACCGCCGCAAAAAGGCAGAGGCTCCAAAGCCAGATTATGAGGGAAATCCGGAAGTAGAGGCCTTTTACCGCCGTGCTGCCAGAAAGAAGATCATAGAGCGAACTGCCTGGTATGCAAAGATCATGGGTGTCACCTACGGCCGCATCAGCATCCGCGCTGCAAAAACACGCTGGGGCAGCTGCAGCGGGGAAGGAAACTTAAACTTTCACTGGAAACTGATCCTCATGCCGCCGGAGATCTTAGACTATGTAGTAGTCCACGAACTGGCCCACAGAAAACAGATGAACCATTCGCCCTTTTTCTGGGCAGAAGTAGAAAAAGTGCTGCCCGATTATAAGGCAAGACGGGCATGGTTGAAGGAAAACGGGAGAGACTATTGAGGCGCAGTCTGTATCAGATCCGCCAATGTGATCCCGTCAAAAAATTCATTGATCATATTGTCCAGTTTCTGCCATACCGGATGGGAGGGGCAGATCCCTTTTCTGGGGCAGTCGTGTTCGCCATCATCGGTGCAGGCTACGGGAGCCAGGGAACCTTCGGTGAGCCGGAGTATTTCACCCAGCGTATAATCTTCCGGTGCTTTTGTCAGGCGGTAGCCGCCGCCACGGCCCCGGAGTCCGGTGAGAAGTTTATCCTGTACCAGTACCTTTAATATACTTTCCAGATATTTTTCAGAAATGTCCTGCCGTTCGGCGATCACGTTCAGAGGAACATAGCCGTCTCCCTGATGCTGGGCCAGTTCTACCATGACCCGCAGGGCATAACGGCCTTTTGTAGAAACGATCATTATCGAATTCTCCTTTATTCAAAATAGTTATTATAGTTATTTATAGTAATTCTTTAAACACATATCTTTCTATCTCTTTGAAGATTACCATATAGTATACACCAGAAAGCATATACTTAGCAAGCTGATATGAAAATTAATACCTATTGACAAACTAGGTTTATAATACTATTATAAATGTGCTAAATAAACCAATTACATGAGTAGGTTTATAAAAATGTCCTCCTGATCATGGGAGAATATGATGAGAAAGGAAGTACGGTCATGGCAAAGGAATTACTGGATGTAAAACAGTTATTTGTAAATGTAGAAGATAAAGAGATCCTTCATGGAGTAGACTTAAAGATTGGAAAAGGAGAGACCCATGTATTAATGGGACCAAATGGTGCAGGTAAGTCCACTTTAGGCTATGCATTAATGGGAAATCCAAGATATCAGCTGACAAATGGTGAGATCTGGTTTCAGGGAAAGAAGATCAACGAGGAGCCGGTAGATAAAAGAGCTAAAGCTGGCATGTTCTTATCCTTCCAGAGCCCACTGGAAGTACCGGGACTGTCATTAAGTTCCTTTATCCGCAGTGCTTTAGAGCAGAGAAGAGGAGAGCGCATCCGTCTCTGGGATTTCAGAAAAGAGCTGGCAAAGGCAATGGAACTTTTGCAGATGGATCCGTCTTATGCAGACCGAGATCTGAATGTGGGTTTTTCCGGCGGTGAGAAGAAAAAGGCTGAGATCCTGCAGATGCTTATGTTAAAGCCAAATCTGGCAATCTTAGACGAGACAGACTCAGGTCTGGACGTAGATGCAGTCCGCACTGTTTCAAAGGGCGTGGAAGAGTATCAGAAAGACAGAGATGGCTCTTTACTGATCATCACCCACAGCACCCGTATCCTGGAAGCGCTCCATGTAGATTACACTCATGTAATGGTAGATGGAAAGATCGTTAAAACAGGAGACGGCTCTCTGGTAGACCAGATCAATGAGACCGGATTTGAGGAATTTCTTAAGTAAAAGGAAAATGTAAATATGCCCTCAGGCAGTTTGCAAAGCAGATTATAAGTCAGATTATAAACAGTTTCCGGAAAGGAAATCGAAAGCATATGGAAGAAAAAACACAGATCAATGATATAGACAGAAGTATTTATGACATAAAAGATGAAGAAAAAGACGCCTACAGGATCCAGGCAGGTCTGACTCCGGAGATCGTAGAGAAAATTTCCAAGGAAAAACAGGATCCGGCATGGATGGAGCTGTTCCGTCTGCAATCTCTTCAGATCTACAATGAAATGAAAGTACCGGACTGGGGCCCTTCTATTGAAGGACTGGATATGTCCAATATCGCCACCTATGTCCGTCCAAATACAAAAATGACTGCAAAATGGTCTGAGGTCCCGCAGGATATTAAGGATACCTTTGAACGTCTGGGAATTCCCCAGGCAGAGCGGAAATCACTGGCTGGCGTAGGAGCCCAGTATGACTCTGAGCTGGTTTACCACAATGTTCGTAAAGAAGTGGAAGAGCAGGGCGTTGTATACACTGACATGGAAAGCGCCTTGACCGGTCCTTATGCAGACATGGTAAGAAAACATTTCATGAAGCTGGTAAAGCCAACAGACCATAAATTTGCTGCTCTTCACGGAGCTGTATGGTCCGGCGGATCCTTTGTATATGTACCGCCTCATGTATCCGTAGAAATACCACTGCAGTCCTATTTCCGTTTAAATGCACCAGGCGCCGGACAGTTTGAACATACACTGATCATCGTAGATGAAGGCGCAGACCTTCACTTTATCGAAGGATGTTCCGCACCGAAATACAACGTGGCTAACCTTCATGCAGGCTGCGTGGAGCTGTTTGTTGGAAAAAATGCAAGACTGCGTTATTCCACCATTGAAAACTGGTCCAAGAACATGTATAACCTGAATACCAAGCGTGCACAGGTAGAAGAAGGCGGCGTTATTGAATGGGTATCCGGCTCCTTCGGTTCCCATGTTTCCTATCTGTACCCAATGAGCATCTTAAAGGGCCGTGGGGCAAGAATGGAATTTACAGGCATTACCTTTGCAGGAAAAGGCCAGGACCTGGATACAGGCGCAAAGGTAGTCCATGCAGCACCTGATACATCATCCTTTATGAATACCCGTTCCATTTCCAAGGACGGTGGTGTCAGCACCTTCAGAAGCTCTGTTTCTGTAACAAAAGAGGCAAAAAACAGCAGATCCTCCGTTTCCTGCCAGTCTCTAATGTTAGACTCCATTTCCAGATCCGATACAATCCCGGCTATGGATATCCGTACCAAAGATGCAGATATCGGCCATGAGGCCCGGATTGGACGCATCAGCGATGAAGCAGTCTTTTATCTTATGTCCAGAGGCTTAAGCGAAGAAGATGCCCGTGCCATGATCGTCAGCGGATTTGCAGACAATGTTTCCAAGGAACTTCCTCTGGAGTATGCAGTGGAGATGAACAACCTGATCCGTCTGGAGATGAAGGGAAGCATTGGTTAAGCAAAGGGGTACTGGTTAAAGGAAAGGAGGTCCCATATGAGTCAGGGACTTGATATGACAGTAAACAGCCTTCCTTCCAGAACATGGAACTGGCTGAAAATGAATGAGAGTAAGTTAAAAGAGATAGAAGCAGGAGATACCTGGGATGTAAAAGAAGTAGCCGGAGAGTCCGAAGAAATAGCTGGTCTGACAAAGGGCACAGCTGAAAATCAGGAAGTTTTTTCCCATATCCACACAGGAATGGGTCCGGATATGGACCGTTTAGGAAAAATGGCCGGATCACAGGCAATCATGATAAAAAGCAGTCCAAAGTCTGAGGGAGGATCTGAACCGGTTCGTCTTCATTTTTCCTGTGAAGATAATAAAAAGAGTTTCCAGAAAGTGGAAATCCTGGCAAAAGAGGGAGAAGAAGTAAACGTCCTTATGGACTATACTTCCCCGGAAAAAACATCTTCCGGTCTGGCAGCTATCCAGACAAAGCTTCACATTGAAAAAGGGGCAAAAGTACGTCTGGTTCAGGTGCAGCTGTTAGGGAATGAGTATACATTATTAAATGATATTGGCGCCCAGTGTGAAGATGGGGCCCAGTTTGAAGTGTTACAGCTGTTTTTAGGAAGCAGCAAAACCTATTCCGGCTGTCAGGCAGATCTTTTAGGAAAAGAAAGCCATTTTAAAGCAGATATCGGTTATCAGGGAAAAGGCAGCCAGCGCTATGATATGAACTATGTGGCAGTCCATAAGGGCAAAAAGACAGTCAGTGAAATGAACGCGGACGGCATTCTGGACGATCAGGCCTTTAAGCTGTTCCGCGGAACCATTGATTTCAAAAATGGTTCTTCCGGCTCCAAGGGAGATGAAAAGGAAGACGTACTTCTTATGGGGGACAATGTAGTCAACCAGACCATTCCTCTGATCCTTTGTGCAGAGGAAGATGTAGAAGGAAACCACGGTGCTTCCATTGGACAGTTAGATGAAGAAATGCTGTTCTATCTGTCTTCCAGAGGCATGAGTGCAGAAAGCGCCAGCAAGATGATCGCCAGAGCAAGGATGGATGCAGTCTGCCAGAAGATCGGCGATGAGCAGTTAGAAAAGCTGGTACAGGACTATTTAGAGGAGGAATAACATGAGCAGCAACCCATACAGAAAAGATTTTCCTCTTCTGGAAAATAATAAGGTGATCTATCTGGACAATGCAGCCACCTCCCAGAGGCCGGAGGCTGTGATCCAGGCAGAGGCACAGTTTTATGAAAAATACAACGCAAATCCATTAAGAGGCCTTTATGAGCTTAGTGTAGAAGCCACAGACTGCTACGAAGAAGCAAGAGAAACGGTCCGCAAGTTCATTGGCGCAGGAAGCACAGAAGAGATCATTTTCACCAGAAATACTACCGAAGGCTTAAATCTGGTGGCTTACAGCTATGGTCTCAGCCATTTAAAAGCAGGAGATGAAGTGCTGGTAAGCATTATGGAGCATCACAGCAATCTCCTTCCATGGCAGATGGTATGCCGTCAGACCGGTGCAACGCTTAAATTTCTGGAATGTGACCAGACCGGATTTTTAAGTGATGAAACACTGGAAAATGCCATTACAGATAAGACCCGCCTGGTAGCCATTGCCCAGGTATCCAATGTACTGGGACGGACTGCTCCCATTGAAAAGATCGTAAAACTGGCAAGAAAACATGGTGCCGTAGTTGTCATGGATGCAGCACAGAGTGCGCCACATATGCCAATTAATGTAAAAGACCTGGAGGTGGATTTTATGGCATTTTCCGGTCATAAATTAATGGGACCTATGGGCATCGGTGTTCTCTATGGAAAGAAAGAGTTGTTGGAAGAAATGCCTCCATTCCTTACAGGCGGAGAGATGATCGACTCCGTCAGCCGTACAGGTGCTGTATTTGCTCCACTTCCTCACAAATTTGAGGCAGGTACCGTTAATGCAGCGGGCGCATGGGGACTGAAAGCAGCCATTGAATATCTGCAGCAGATTGGCTTTGATGAGATAAAGCGCCGGGAAGAGGCGCTGACTTCCAGAGCCTTAGAAGGCCTTAAAGAGATCCCACATGTTCATGTGTTAGGTTCTGAAAAAGCAGAGGAACACTGCGGTATCCTTACATTTACCATAGACGGCGTACATCCCCATGATGTAAGCGCCATTTTAGACGCAGACGGAATTGCCGTTCGTGCCGGACATCACTGCGCACAGCCTCTGATGGAGTATCTGGGCGTTTCTTCTACCACAAGAGCCAGCCTTTTCTTCTACAATACAGAAGAAGAGATCGATGCTTTTGTAGAAAGCATGAAGACGGTAAGAAGGAGAATGGGTTATGGAGAGTAGAAATTTTTACAATGAAATATTAACGGACCACAATCTGCATCCGGTCCACAAAGAAGATATCCCGGATGCCAATCTGGTACTGGAAGGCTTAAATCCCAGCTGCGGTGACCACATCTGGTTAAAGTTAAAAGTAGAAGACGGCATCATCAAAGACGGTGGTTTCGTAGGTGATGGCTGCGCCATTTCCCAGGCGTCCGCAGATATTATGCTGGATCTGATCATCGGTAAAAAGAAAGAGGAAGCCGTGAAACTGGCAGAAAGTTTCTTAAAGATGATCAAGGGAAACGCAACAGAGGAAGATATGGATGCCCTGGAAGAAGCAGGGGCATTACAGGATATTTCCCATATGCCGGCCAGAGTAAAATGTGCTGTTTTGGGATGGCATACCATGGAAGAACTGTTAAAAGAGGAAAAATAGATAGAATGTATATTTACAGATCCTATTAAATATGGGCTCGCCAGTATATGGCGGGCCCGACAGATGCGTTAAATGTGATCACACCTGTTGTACTGACCGCTCTGGGACTGGTACTTCCTGAGATCGCAAAGAGAGAGCAGAAAAATAAGTTTACTTGTTTAACGCGTTATGGTAAAATAACCAACAACAAATGTTGGTATTAATGTTTATGACAGTGATCAGTACATTGTTTCGTAAACAATGTACCAGGGATTTTTTAGGGACTTACAGAGTATTATGGGAAAGCTTGATTATCGGACTTTAAGGGAAAATGTAGCAGACGAGATAAGGATGAAGATCTTAAACGGTGATATGAAGCCGGGAGATAAGATCATAGAGCAGGAACTGGCATCGGAATTTGGCATCAGCCGTGGCCCGGTGCGGGAAGCACTGCGCCAGTTGGAGCAGGAAGGCATGGTGGAATATTCCAGAAATGTAGGCTGCTCTGTAAAGCATATAGGCATGGATGATGTTTATGAGATATACTACATGCGTGCCAACTATGAAATGATGGCAGTAAGACTGTATAATGCTCCTTTTCCCCAGGAAACCATTGAGAAAATGGAACAGGTTTTAGAGCAGATGAAGCAGCTTCATAAAGAAGAATACCGCAAGGTATTTGAACTGGATAATGAGTTCCATGAAGCGATCCTGGACCTTGTAAGTTTCAAGCGCCTGAAAAAAGCCTGGGAAGACTTAAATTACGGAAATATTGTAACGGGGTACAATATGGAAATAGACAGTGAACAGGTCATCAAACGTCAGTATCTTATCCACGAAAAGCTGTTAAATGCCTGCAAGACCGGCACACCGGCACAGGTAGAACAGGCTATTGCAGATCATTATCTTGGGGGCGTGGAGAAGCTGATACAGAAAGTAAACAAAAAGCGCGAAAAGTAAATAAAGACATATAACGCATTAAAAAAGCAGTGAAACCGGAAAGAACAATATGGTTTTACTGCTTTTTACGTTGATAGAAAAATGAAATCCAGCACTACAAATGGTGACAATTAATATAGATTCTGTTATAATTTTTTGAGTATGGGGGAGGTGGGGGCTGGATTTCCTGTTTGGGCGAGGAAAATAGTGATCATGAAAAAAGCAATGTATGGAAAAAAACAGAATGGGCCGGTTTGATCTATATATTTTTTATCCTGATGGTTTTGATACATATGTTATGGAATTCAGGGGCAGATGGAGAAATGGCAGATATCCGTTCTGTCAGCAGTGGTTGGTATCAGATAGTAGATGAAAAAGAAGAGGCCTTTGATCTTCCTGCCATGGTTAAGGCAGATCAGGATGGAAAGATCATGCTTTATAATAATACACTGACTCCGGAAGATAAAAATAAGGTCCTGTCAATAAACGGTCTTCAGGATCAGCCGGAAGTGTGGATGGGAAAACAGTGTCTGTTCCGGTATGAAGAAAACGATTTTTTAAAGAATGACCAGATGAAGGGAAAAATGTGGGCAGATGTGTGGCTGGCAGAAGATACAGGAAAAGAGCCGGTCTGCCTTGTTTATGAAAGCAATAACAGAGCCTCCCTTTATATACAGGCACCTGTTTTAGGAAGCTTTCCGGCAGTTTCACAAAAGCATTTCCAGGAATCTGTATTTTCATTTCTCATGATCCTTGGAATGTGGGAACGGGAATTGTTTCTGCTATTGTTTTCTGGTATATGAAAGCCCATCATATTGTTGAAAAGCGTTTTTGGATGCATCATTGTTTATGTTCATCTGTGGCTTGTGGTGTTACCTGGACTCAGGTTTTTATCAGATGTACGGAGAGCATGGCGCTGTTGGGATGGTTCTTTCTTTTTATGCATTTATTCTTATGTCAGTTCCAATGCTCTGGTTTGTGCAGAATACAATAAGTGAGAAAGTACGGTAGGTCCCGCAGGTATGGATCTTCCTTCTTTATGGAAATGCCATTTTACAGGGAATACTCAATATCCTGTTTCATATCCCATTTGTGTATATGCTGTTTTTAACACACATTATGCTGTTTTCCGGGGTTATATCCATGATCTGTCTTCTGTGGAAAGAATACAAAAGAAATGAAGCGGAAGAAATTCTGGTTTGTCTGCTGGCATTTGCCACATTGGGAGTCAGCGGTATGACAGCCCTTATTTTGTACTGGGTATATTCGATCTACTGGTATGATATGGTCTTTCAGGCAGGAATCTTTTTGTATACATCAATCCTGTTCTGGCATTTGCTGCAAAAAACATCCAGGGACAGTCAGTTCAGGATGGAGCAGCTGGTTTATGAAAAAATGTCAATGGAAGACAGAATGACTGGATTAAAAAACAGGAAAGCATTTGAAAAATACATAAAGGAGATCCAGGAAGGAAAGATCCGGCTTGAGAATGCATTGTTTTTATTTATCGAGATAACAGGACTGAAACAGATCAACGATGTCTACGGAATGAAAACAGGAGATGAATCAGTGATCCAGACAGCCCGGTGTATCCAAAAGGCAGCAGATAGTGACCAGAGGCATAAGATAGAAAGTTTCCGCAATGGCGGTACGGAGTTTGCAGTGATCGTAATGGACCTCCAGATACAGCCGCAGGAGCTGGAATGCCTCCTTGAAAATGAAGTTAAAAAGGAAACGGAAAACAGGTATTATATTTCTTTACAATTCGGATATGGTTATCTGAAAAATGAGGATGGGACACGAAATACAGTAAGTGACTGGAAACGTCAGGCAGATCACATGCTGCAAAAAACGAAGGGGGCTATTTATGATGATGTATAATGCAGATTTTCTGATCGCAGCAGTGGTCATATTGCTGTTGGTTTTGAGAAATTTCCTGGATCAGAAAAGGGCAGAGGATTTAAATAGCAGGGTATTTCTTTTCTTTGTAGTTATTGGGATCCTGGATGTGATCGCTGAATTAGTAAGCAATTATTATATAACTTCAGGAGATGGGGATTTTGGCCTGGCGGCAGTGGTGACTACAACTATTTTTTATCTGTTTCAGGCATTGCTTCCATATGCGCTTCTTTGTTATATTATGACATTGCACGATAATAAGCTTATTTCGGTGAAGAAGATGCTGTTGGCGGGTCTTGCAACTATTTTACTGGCCAGTATTGTGCTTACCAATCCCTTTACTGAAAAACTGTTTTATTTTGATGTATCAGCCGGATATGTGGAAGGACCATGGTATAGACTGATGTATTACAGCGCCCTTTTCCATCTGGCAGTGATTTTGATCCTTGTTACCTCATGGAGAAAAGAATTTGGCCCTCAGAAAACAAAGGTGATCCTGGTTATCCTGATCCTGTACGGATGCGGGGGAGTGATCCAGCTTTTGCATTACCCTCTGCTGATGATAGGTTTTGGCATGAGTCTTGGAATACTGGCTCTGTTTCTTACTATCAATAATCCAAATGCGAACCGGGACAGCCTTACAGGAGTATATAATCACCTTTACCTTACCAGAAGGAGCGATGAACTGATCGCAGCAGGAAAATCTTTCCATATCATCACAATATACCTTTACCAGCTAAAGCATATCAATAAAGTTGCCAGAGTTGAAGGCGGTGATCATATTCTGCAGCTTGCAGCAAAAAACTGGAAGAACTGTGTGGAAGCCGGGTTTTCCGTATTACGGGAAAACGTTTTTTAGTTCTGACTATGTCATTGCAGGAGTGTGAGTATTATATTACCCAGATAAAGAAGAGGTTTGAAACAGATATGCAGTTGGATGCAGACAGCAGTAAACCTGCAACGCCTGTGATCCTCAGTGGGATCGTCCATGGGCAAAAGCTTGGAACCAGCGGGCTGATGCTGGAATATGAAGAGTATCTGGAATCATTATCTTTGCAAAATAGCATGATAGAGGTGATACAGGATGATCAGCAGACCATGGATGGCTTTTTATATAATAAAAAAGTAGAGCAGTATCTGCACACGGCTATTGCCCAGGATCTTTTTGAAGTATATTATCAGCCGGTTTATTCTACAGAGAAAAATGATTTTGTTACACTGGAAGCATTAAACCGTCTGCATCATCCGGAATTAGGCTGGATCGCACCGGATGTCTTTATACAGATTGCAGAAAAAATCATATGATCGAACAGATCACAGATCTGCAATTTAAACGCGTCTGCATGTTTATAAATGAACACCGGGATCTGATGAAGAAGCTCTTTAATATAAAAGTAAATTTGTCTTCCCTGGATCTGATGCGCAGTGACTGCAGCAGCCATTTTATCCGTATGATGGATGATATGGATATCCACCATGACTGGATACAGTTTGAGATCACAGAAACGGTTGCTACAGAATACAACGCAGGATTAGGAATGGTAATAGATGGGTTTATGGCTGTCGGGGTCAGACTGTGTCTGGACGATTTTGGTTCTGGATATGCAAACCTGAATACAGTCATGAGACTGCCATTTTCTGCCATCAAGATAGACAGAACCCTTCTTTTTGATATATGTAATGATAAAAAACGTGCCATGTTTTATCAGAGTATTGTTGAAACCTTCCACCGGATGGGTTACAGCATAGTTTCAGAAGGAGTAGAGACAGAAGAGGAAATGAGTCTGTTAAGCAGCTGAGGTGTAGATATGATCCAGGGATATTATTTTTCCAGACCACTTCCAGTGGATGAGCTGCTTAAACTGCTGAACATGTGATGTTTTTCCTTTTCCGCATACATACGCTGGTCTGCAAGGATACGGATCTCATTAGCAGTAGATGCATCATTGGGATAGGCGGCATATCCGCAGCTGGAACCAATATACAGAGTTTTTCCGTCAATATCAAAAGGAGCGCAGAGCCGGTTTTGTATCTGTTCCTTGATCCTGCAGCAGAGACTTTCATCAAATTCAGTACACACTACCAGGCTGAATTCATCACCGCCGATGCGGAAGGCATAGTCATTGCTGCGGATACAGGACTGAAGCCGGTTGGCAGCTTCTTTTAAAAGCTTATCTCCCATGTCATGACCATAGGTGTCATTAACAGATTTAAAATGGTCCAGATCCAGATAGAAAAGTATGAAAGGGAGCTTTTGAAGTTCCTTTTTATGCAGTATGGAGTTAAAATAGCGCTCATTATATAAACCAGTAAGGCCGTCGGTGTTGGCAAGGTTTTCTAACTCATGCTTCTGACCGATATCCTGGGCGATAAGCATAACTTTTTCCAGTTCATGTTCAGAATCCCATTCAACAGGGACAACATGCATGACCAGGTATGTATCCTGTCTCTTATACACATCTCCGAGCCCACGAGACCG
>ENA-OXIQ01000796-OXIQ01000796.1-human-gut-metagenome-genome-assembly--contig:-NODE-796-length-12379-cov-9.361490_pt1 | contig 12379 bp, 6 predicted proteins | sample MGYA00249819_ERZ652364 | MGnify/ENA primary metagenome ERZ652364 (study PRJEB26925, sample SAMN05826628) | human gut metagenome | biome: ENVO:2100002; feature: ENVO:00000062; material: ENVO:00002003... | reverse complement strand
CGCTGGCGTTCGCGCTGCTGGTGCAGCTGTTCACCAACCCAGTGCTCGATCGCGTAGACCCGGTCAGCTCGCTCAAGTCCGTGGAATAGAGACAGAAGTTCAATTTGGTGTTGGTGAATTGAACTTTTTGGCGGAATACTTACAGCATCATCGCATGTATTCTTGAGCTGAGCGTTTTCGTGACATATTTCGGTGATACAGTCTGAACTTGTTTTGAACGAGTATCGCGTCCGGTGCGTAACAATCGGGCGGCGGAGAAGAGAAATGAAATCAGTATGGCCGATACGAATGTGAATGGTGGTACACAGCAGGCTACGGGCAAACTCAAGTCTGTCGAAAGCCTGGACCGGACCAACGAGATGGAGCGCGGCCTGAACAACCGCCACGTGCAGTTCATCGCCATCGGCGGCACCATCGGCACCGGATTGTTCCTGGGGTCCGGCAAGTCGCTGGCGCTGACCGGCCCTTCGATCGTCTTCGTGTATATCCTGGTCGGCGTCATCATGTTCTTCCTGATGCGCGCCATCGGCGAGATGATGTACCGCGACCCCAGCCAGCACACCTTCATCAATTTCATCACCCGCTACCTGGGCAACGGATGGGGGCATTTCGCCGGCTGGACGTATTGGGCCGCGCTCGTGCTGCTGGGCATGACCGAGATCACGGCCGTCTCCACGTACTTCATCACCTTCTTCGACACGTTCGGCATCGACCTGACCCATTGGAAATGGCTGATCGAACTGTGCTTCCTCGTGGTGCTGGTCTCCATCAACCTGATTGCCGTCAAGGTGTTCGGCGAGGTGGAATTCTGGTTCTCGATGATCAAGATCACGCTGATTTGCGCGATGATCGCCACCGCCGTGGTCATGATCGTGATCGGCTACCATTACCCAGCCGTGCAGATTCACGGCGTGGACCACGTGAGCCCGGCCGGCCACGCCGGATTCGACAACCTGTTCGCCAACTTCTCGTTCGCGCCGAACGGCTGGATGGCCTTCCTCATGAGCTTCCAGATGGTGTTCTTCGCCTACGAGATGATCGAATTCGTGGGCGTCACCGTTTCCGAGACCAAGAACCCGCGCAAGGTGCTGCCCAAGGCCATCAACGAGATTATCGTGCGCGTGCTCATCTTCTACGTTGGCGCACTGATGGCCATTATGTGCATTGTGCCGTGGACCTCGTTCAAGCCGAACAAGGACGGCTCCTTTGCCTCCCCGTTCATCATGGTGTTCCAGTACGCCGGGCTGAATTGGGCGTCCGCGCTGGTGTTCTTCGTGGTGATTACCGCCGCATCTTCCGCGCTGAACTCGCTGCTGTACTCGGCTGGCCGCCACCTGTACCAGCTGGCCGGGGAGTCGCCGAACCCGACGCTCAACAAGATCGGTCAGGTGTCCGACCGCAAGGTGCCGGCTCGTGCGATTCTGGTGTCCGCGGTGCTGATTCTGCTTTCGCCGATTGTCAACGCTATTCCCGGTGTGTCCGGAGCGTTCGTGCTGTTCTCGTCCGCCAGCTCCGCGGTGTTCCTGTTTATCTACATTCTGACGCTGATGGCACACCGCAAGTACCGTCGCTCCGCTGATTTCATTCCGGACGGGTTCGTCATGCCCGCTTGGAAGGTGCTCAATACGGTGGCAATCGTGTTCTTCGTGTTCATCTACCTGACGTTGTTCCTTGCGGACGATACGCGCAATTCCGCGATTGCCGGCCTGGTGTGGCTTGTGGGCTTCGGTGGATTCTCTATGCTGCGCGAACGCTACCGTAGCCGCGATTTGAAGGCCGCACTGGAACACAAGGAGATTTGACGGGCTGTTTGCTGACGGCTGTTAGTGGCTGGTGGTCGGCTGGCTGTTAGCGACTTGCTAGCGGCCAGCAGCTGATGGCTGGTCGTCGGCAAGCTGACCGCATATAGGTCTCATTGATGCATTCGGTCATTCAATTCGTGCATTAGGACATCGAATTAGTGCATTAGGACATCTGATTAGTGCATGAGTGCGCAAATATTAGTACATTTAGGCGCTTAATTAGTGCATTAGGACATCGCTATTCATACATTAGGACATAGGGGATGTCCCTAATTATGATGCGATGAAGATAAACGTCATGTCTGAATGTATGAATATATCCGCAATATCGCAACGGGCATTACAGCCGGAATGGCAGCACCCTTGTCAGAGGCGCTGCCCATTCCTATTTTGGTGGGGCGGCTTGTGACTCTTGCAGGGAGTCTAAGTCTTTGAGCCTGTTTGTTGGGTGATGATTTTGTGCTAAAATTTGGTCATATCAGAATGTTTGCGCAAACATTCTGGCTGCGCCGGAAAAAGAGCCGGCGTAGGCCGTATATCAGGCAAAGAGGCCAGCGCAGTGAAGCAAAGGCCGATTTTCCCGGTATGAGGCGGATAGCAGGAACACTAAGGAGACCAATGAAGGTACTGGGCAGATCGCTTGCTGCAATGGTTGCGGCGGCAACATTAGTGGGAGGGGGGGCGTTTGCGGTTGCCGGCACTGCGTATGCGGCTGATAACGATGCCATTACCGTGACCCCGAACCCGTGGTATGCCAACAGTTTCGATGGCTGGGGCACCTCGCTGGCTTGGTTCGCCAACGCCACCGGCAGCCTCGGCGAGGAATCGGCCATCACCACCAATCTCGGCGATGACGCTTCCAAGGCTAAGGCTGTGGAATACGGCAAACAGCTGCGCGAACAGTTCTACCAGTCCATCTTCGGTGATGAAGGACTGGACCTGAACATGGCCCGCTACAACGTGGGCGGCGGCAATGCCTCCGATGTTGCCTACGGCTACCCATTCATGCGCCAAGGCGCTGCCGTGCCTGGCACGTGGAAAGATGACGCCACCGGCTCCGGCACGTATGGCAATGGCGTAACCACCAAGCAGGCCGACAAAGACAAGCTGGCTGCGGCATTCGACCCGACTGACGACAACCAGTATGATTTCTCCAAGTCCGCGGCGCAGGACTGGTGGATTGAACGCGGTGCCACTGGCGATAACCCTGACATCACCGACATTGAAGCCTTCGCCAACTCCGCTCCGTGGTTCCTGACCAACAGCGGATATGCTACTGGTGAATTCAATTCCAGCAAGAACAACCTGCAAAACCCTGAGAAATTCGCTCAGTACATGGCCAAGAACGTCGAGCACCTCGAAAGCCTTGGCGCAAACGTTGACACGGTCGAGCCGTTCAACGAGTCCGAGACCAGTTACTGGGGCACTCCGGGCGACATGGCTTCGAAGTACACCGATGAGAGCGATGACAACACCAAGCTCATTAACAACTACTGGGATAAGTACTACTCCGACAAAGATAAGTCCGTCACCCCATACTCCAACGCGCTGAAGAAGCCGCAGGAGGGTATGCATGTCAGCAACGCCCAGCAGCAGCAGACGATTACCGCACTCGCTGAGGCGCTCAAGGACAATGATGACACCATCATCGCAGCCACCGATGCCACGAACTCCGCCGACTTCGTCAAGTCGTACAACCAGTACCCGCAGGCGATCAAGGACCTTATCGGCCAGTACAACGTTCACGCCTACTCCGACAGCAACCAGATGCAGTCGCGCGATATCGCTCAGGCAGACGGCAAGAAGCTGTCGATGAGCGAGGTGGACGGCTCCTGGCAGTCTGGCTCCTACAACCCGTACGGTTTCGACAACGCGCTGGGCATGATGAGCAAGATCAGCTCCAACGTCACCCGCCTGCAGTCCAAGGACTTCACCTTCTGGCAGGTGGTCGAGGACCTCTACAACATGCAGATGGGCTCGAATGTGAATCCGGCCGGTGAGAACACCAACTGGGGTACCGTGCTCATGGACTTCGACTGCACTGTGGCTGGTGCGGACGGCAAACTCTACTCCGAGCGCCGCGTGAACAACAATGGCGGAACCACCGAGGGGCTCGCTCCGTGCACGGTTATCGCCAACGCCAAGTACAACGGCGTCAAGGCCATCACCCACTTCATCCACGCGGGCGACAAGGTCATCGCCAACAATGACGAAGACAACAACATGACCGCCACCTCCGCCGATGGCAAGACGCAAACCGTCGTCCACCGCAACTCCGGCACCTCCGATCAGACCTTCGTCATCGACCTGTCGAAGTACGGCGAGATTGCCGACAATGCTTCCGGCGAGCTCTACCTGACCACCGAGACCTCTTCCGAAGACAAGAACGCGGGCGTCGATTCCGCCACCCCGGAAGTCTTCGCCAAGACCAGCAATGTCAAGCAAGCTGAAGGTTCTGTGGTGATTGACAAGGCTGCCAAGACCGCTATGGTCACCGTGCCCGCCCGTTCCATCGCCTCCATCCAGCTCACCGGCGTGACCGGCTATGCTAAGGATGCGGCCGTCGAAACCGGCGACACCTACCAGCTCGTCGGCAAGCAGTCCGGCAAGGCCATAGCCGATACTGTTTCCGGTGATTCGGCACTGTCTTTGGCTGAAGTCGCTTCCGATGCCGAGAACGCCAAGAAGCAGATCTGGACCTTCACTCAGATCGAGCAGCCCGCTGATTCCGAGCGCCCTGATCTCAAGGCTTATGTGATTACCAACGCCGAAGGCAAGGTGCTGGTTTCCAAGGACGGCACGAATGCGCTTTCCGACGAGACGGTTGAGGCCGCCAAGTCCGACCCGGCTGCCAAGTGGATTCTCAACACTTCCGATGGTTCGACCTACCAGCTGCTCAATGCTGCGACTAAGACGAACCTCGATGTGGATAACTCTGGCACCGCAGTTGGCACGAAGGTTGGCCTGTGGCAATCGCCGAGCGGCACTTCGCCATCCGCCAATCAGACCTGGACGTTGCGCAATGTAACGCCTACCGGCCAGAAAACCGTGAACGTGCAGACCGCCGTGAACGCCAAGGCTACACTGCCGACCGAAGTCACGCTCTACTACACCTGGGGCGAAGGCAAGGCAACGGTCGCCGATTGGGATACTTCCAAGGTCGATGTGGCCAAGGAAGGCACCTACGAGGCCACCGCCACTGCCGCCGACGTATACGGCAATGAGTTCAACGTCACCGCCACGGTCTACGTTGGTGCCTTCACTGTTTCCGATCCGGTATCCGCCACAGTGCTGGCCGGCACCAGTGCAAGCAACGCCAAGGCTGCGCTTGAGGCTGAGCCGGTGTACCTGCACGTCAAGGCATCGCCTGCATTTGAAGGTGATGCGGCTAAGGTTACTTGGAACTTCGATGGGCTTGATGCCAAGCTCGCCGAGGCCAAGGCTGGCGACAACATTGCCGTGGCCGGTACCTACCAGCTGGACGACACGACCACGATTGCGCTGAAGGGTACGATCTATGTCACCGCCGCCACGCCTGAGAATGTGGCCGACACTGCTTCCAACCTGACTGTGACCAACCAGCAGACGGAATACAGCAAGGGCGACCAGTGGAAGAAGCTCACCGATGACGATACGTCGGCCGAGGCTTGGGTGACGTGGAACGCAAAGAATGATTACTCTGCCAGCCCGACCGCCACGGTGAACTTCGGCGAAGAGCGAGAAGTCACCGGCCTGACCATCACCTATGGTGACAAGGCTCCGGCATCCGCCAAGGCTGAGTACACCACTGATGGCACCACATGGACGCAGTTCGGCAGCGAGGTCAAGCCCAAAGCCGGGCAGACTGTTACGTTCACTCCTGAAGATGGTTCACTCAAGGCCACGCAGGTGCGTATCGTCAACACGCAGAACGGCGACTTCATGAACGCTACCGAGATCGAAGCCTTTGTGGTTCCGGTTGTCGGAGGCGTGAAGAACATCGCCGCGGCCTCTGGCACGAACTTCTCGGTGAACTTCCAGGAGGGTGCCTCCGCTTCCAAGGCCATCGATGGTGACACTACGTCAAAGGGTTGGTCCACTTGGGCTTCCACCGCCTCGACGGTGGACCCGGTCGCCATGTTCACCTTCGACGAAGCTCAGACCATCACCGAAGTGAAGACCTTCTTCTACTACGATGGTCGTGCGTCTTGGCCGAAGAGCCAGACGCTGGAATACCAGAATGAGGCTGGCGAATGGCATGAAGTCGGTACCAAGGATGGCTGGAAGACACAGGCCGGCGATGCCGGCTCTGGCTCCGACGGCATCACCGCCGCCGACACCCCGACCGTTGACTTCGTGCTCGACACCCCGGTAAAGGCCAAGGCCATCCTCCTGACCAACACGTTGCAGGACACCAAGGTGTACATCAACGTGGCCGAAATTCAGGTGTTCGCACAAGACAACAAGGTGATTACCCCGCAGCCGGCATCCGATGCCACGCTGGGCGACCTGCGTCTTGACGGCGAGACCATCAAGGGCTTCGCTGCTGATAAGACCGACTACACAGTTGATCTTCCGTTCGGTGCTGAGGCAAACCCGGTGCTGCAGGCCTTCGCCGCCGACAATGCCGCCACCGTCAAGGTGACTGGCGACGCGGTTGAGAATGGCAAGCTTGGCGGCAAGGCCACCATTACGGTGACCTCAGCCGACGAGTCTGAGACGAAGACCTACACGGTGACCTTCAAAGCCTTCACTTTGGCTTCGCTCAAGGTGACCGGACCCACGAAGACCGAGTACGCCATCGGCGACAAGCTCGATACCGCCGGTCTGAAGGTTACTGCCGTCTATCAGAGTGGCGACAAGACCAAGGAAGTGCCGGTCGCTCTTGACGACCCGCAGCTTGCGATTGGCTCGTTCGACTCCACCACCGCAGGCAAGAAGGCGATTACCGTCTCCTACCGTGGTGTGACCGCGACCTTCAACGTCACGGTCAAGGCCAACGCAGTCGCCCCTGGCCCTGAAGAACAGAAGCCCGGCAGCACCAACAAGCCCGGTGCCACCGGCAACGGCAACAAGAACACGGTGGCCAACACCGGTTCCAATGTTGCCGCCATCGCTGGCGCTGTCGCTCTGCTGGCCGCTGCCGCGGGTGCATTGTTCATGCTGCGCAAGCGTGCATAGCACCCTCGCACAGTAATGGGGGAAGGAACAAGCCGGCAATATTGACTATTGCCGGCCGGTTCCTCCGCTCTTTGAGCATAATTGGTCCGACAAGTTGAATACTGAGTTTTCAGTATCGGTATATTGATTTGTCGGCCCTTTTCTGACTTCGCGGATAGCGACATAACTGTTTGTTCAAAAAACCGTTATCACCAATCAAGGAACCAAATCAATGAAGATAAACAATAAGGGCAAGAGCGCTCTTATCGCGGCAATTACCGCCGCGGCAACGCTATTGTCATGCGGACTGGCCGCTTCAAGTGCCAGTGCGGCAGGTGTGGATTATCTGCCCACCATCGGCCAAGTGCCGGCATACACCAAGTTCCAGCCCACAGCCGATCCGGGCAAGAACGCTAGCGATTACTTCCAGCCATATTGGTATGCCAAGAATGCCAATGATAATGGCGGCACACACATCCAAGCGCATGGTGGCCAAGTGGTCAAGGTTGGCGACGCCTACTACTGGTATGGCGAAGACCGTTCTAACGGTTACGACAACAGCCCCGGTGTTCATGCTTATATGTCGACAGATCTATACAACTGGACCGACCTTGGTGTGGCGCTGCGTGCGGTGACCAGCAAATCTCAGTTGACGGATAAGAGCAATGCCGATTACGCCTACTTCGACAAGGCCTACAACCTGACCAAGTCCGACGGCAGTGTGGACACTGCCAAGGCCGACGCAATCTTCCCGTACCTCAACACCAACCCCGATCAGGATGGTGATGGCGCGGTTGATTCCGTACAGGGCATTTTCGAGCGTCCGAAGATCATCTACAACAAGAAGAACAAGCAATACGTGCTGTGGTGGCATTCCGATGGAAGCACCACGCCGGGCGGTTCCAACTATGCACGTGCACTTGCGGGCGTGGCTGTTTCCGACAATCCGGCGGGCCCATTCACTATGGTGGGTGCCTATCGTTTGCCTAACCAGAACAATTGGAAAGAAGCCGCAGGTAACCCCAGCTGGGGTGAGAACGGTGACAGCCGCGATATGACTGTGTTCGTGGACCCGAAGGACGACAGTGCCTATGTACTGTATTCTTCCGAAGCCAATGCCACGCTGTATATCGCCAAGCTCAACGATGATTACACCAATGTAGTCAAGACCACGAATGTGGACCAGTCCGAGGGACAAAAGCAGTACTCTGCTGACGGGCAGTACCCATACATTCTTGCAGACGGTACTACGGATGCCCCGGTGCGTGGCGAAGATTTCCAAATCGTCAAACAAAATGGTTCGCTGGAAGCTCCTGCCGTATTCCAATATGACGGGCGTTACAACATCATCGCATCTGGTGCAACCGGCTGGGACCCGAACAAGCAGACCTACTACACCGCCGACTCCATGCTGGGAAGCTGGACCCGTGGCGTGGAAAAGGACGATGCCAACGAGAACACGTGGTACAACAACATGCCGGAAGGCGCGGATGGTCTGTTGTCCGTGGGCGATACCCGCGGCACCACATTCGGTTCGCAGTCGGCTAGTGTGCTCGCAGTAGACCAGGAGAAAGGTCACTTCATTTACCTTGGTGACCGTTGGGATTCCGGTAAAGCCGATTCCACCTATGTTTGGCTGCCGCTGACCATCGGTGAGAACGGCACCATCGAAATGCATAATCCTGCTCAAGAAGGCGAGCCCGACGGCTGGGATCTGAACTATTGGGACAACCATGGTAGCGCCAAGGGCAAGCTGGTCAACTGGACTGTGGAAACCGGCGATGATCTCCCGAAGACCGTGAACACGGGCGGAACCGTTACTCTGCCGGACACCGTCAACGTCAAGGAAGGCGACGATACCATTGCTACCAAGGTGACATGGAATGTGGAAGGCGGTACGGCAGTCAGCAAGTCGACCAAGGCTGCCGGCAGCACCTACGCATTCAATGTGCCGGGAACCTACACCATTACGGGCACTCTTGCCGAGAGCAGCAACTTCAACCCGGGCCGCACATTCCGCAGAACCATCGACGTTTCCTGCTCCAACCCGATTTCCGGAAGTTGGAAGGAAGCCCATTGGAAGGGCGGCAGCGCGTGCCAGGTCGCCGCATCCGGCGGTACCTATGACTTCACCGTTACGGACAACGCCAATCGTGGTGTCTGGACGGATCGCAACGAGGGCAGCGCGGTGTACCAGCCTGATGCTCTGGACGTGAACGAAACGTTGGAAACCACGGTCAAGCCGCTCGACTTGGGCGGTAATGGCGATCCGCGTGCCGGCCTGGTGGTTCGTAACGGTCTTGCTGACGCTAACGGCGGCAAGGGATATGCCACGTTACTTGCCAGCCCAAGCGGCATTTACATGCAGTACGATTCCAATGCCGATGGCTACATCGATAAGGAAACATCGCATGTTGGTGCCGGCTTCGGCGACCAAGTGCAACTCAAGCTGGAGCGCGCCGCAACCGATACCCTGAAAGGCTACTGGCGTGCTTCCGCGAACGATGAATGGCAGGATGTCGCTACGGTAACGCTGACCGGTGCGGACGCAACCGGGCTCGATGCCGGTGTCTTCGCCACGTCGAACAGCAATGCCGGCGCATTCACCGTGGCCTTCAACGGCACTGCGTTCGGTTCGCAGACTGCTGCTGTGGAGTCCATCGCGGCTAAGGACCCTGAAGCCACTATCGCCAAGGGGCAGATGCTCGCGCTTCGGGACGTGACGGTTACCGCCACGCTCACCAATGGCAAAACGCGTGTGCTGGAGCCAAGCGAATACACGCTGGAAGGCTTCGACACCACCAAATTGGGCGAGCAAACCGTGACGGTACGCCTTGTCACTGATTCTTCAGTAACCGCCACGTTCACCGTGACTGTGGAAAGCAACCTTGCCCGGTTGTTCTGCTCGTCCGCCGCAGCCTCGAAGTATGAGCCGGCCAGCAGCTGGGCCTCCGCTTCTACGGCCGACCTGACTTGCGACAACAATCTGAGCACCAACTGGTCGAACTGGGGCACCGGCGACACCTCGCCGTGGCTCAGCTACACCTTCGATAAGGCATATCAGCTGGGCAAGCTCAGCGTTGCGGTGGATAAGGCCAAGGGCGAGGCCGCTCCGAAGAGCTTCACTGTATCGTACCTAGCTGAAGACAACGCCACGTGGACTGATGCCACGCTGCCGGCAGTCACTGTGAATGGTGCTGCTGGAGCCGTGACGGAAGCCGATGTGAGCGCTCTGCCCGCCACCAAGGGCATTCGCCTCAACTTCACCTACGCCGATGGCAATGACTATGCCAAGATCGCTGAAGTACGCATCGCCGAAGGTGAAGCAACGCCAAAGCCGCAGCCGTCTAGTAACGCCAATCTTGCTGATCTGACTGTGGATGGCAAGACGGTTGACGGATTCTCCGCGGATATCACCGAATATGCCGGTGCACTGGCCGGAGACGCTGCTTCTTACCCGACGGTGGAGGCGACTGCTGCTGACGCGAAGGCTACGGTGCAGGTGGAGCAGGCTTCGACCGAGAACAGCGGCGTGGCCACGGTGACTGTAACTGCTGAGGATGGCACGGCGGAAACCTACACAGTGACATTCGGCGAACTGCCTCAGTTGGCCGAGCTTGCTGTGGAAGTGACCAAGGATTCCTATCAGGTAGGCGATAAGTTCAACGCTGCCGATGTGAAGGTATCCGCCATTTACAAAGTCGGCGATACCGAAACGCTGCGCAAGCTGATTGATCCAACTGATGGTGATCTGAAGTTCACTGGCTTTGATTCTGCCACCGCAGGCACGAAGACCATCACCGTCTCTTATCGTGGCGTGAACGCGACGTTCGAAGTCACGGTCACGGCCACGGAGGTCACTCCCGGCCCTGGAGAGCAGAAGCCCGGCGATACCAACAATCCTGGCAACACTGCTAAGCCCGGTAACACTGCCACGAATAAGCCGGCTGCTAATGGCGCTGCGCCCCTTTCGAATACGGGTGTTGCCGTGGCTGCCATTGCGGTCGTGGTTGTGGTGCTGACAGCTGCGGCTGGTGCCTTGCTCGTCATCCGCAAACGCCGCGCATAACCATGGCAACTGCTGAGTGGCGTGGATTGCGTTGCTATTGAGCAATCTGCGATTCACGCCACTCAGCGAGTGCACCCGAGTGCGCCCGAGCTTGCGCAATGCAGGCGCAATACAGTGCAAACAGTACAAAGCAACAATAATGGCCGGTCTGAGCCAGCTGCTCCATGCGAGGGCAGCTGGCTCAGACCGGCCATTGTGTCTGCAAGTACATGCAATTAGAGCATGAACATGTGGAAGCCGTTGAGCGTTACTGGTTGTTTTGCTTTGTTGTTGCGCTCAGCAGTGCGACGGACGTCCGCCCGCAGTGTAGTGCAGCGCTCCGTGAACCAGCGCCGATGTGAAATGCATGTTGCACATGCCCGCTTCTTCTGCTTCGTGCGTGCAGCCGGCGATGCTGCATAGGTTCATACCCCGAATCATGGTCATACCCCCTCTTTGGGATGGCATCCGTGCCGCCATCTGCCTTCAGAGCATAGCGGACAATTGTTGCATTGCCTAGGCGGTACAACGCTTTCTGTGGCCTGTATCACATCCTTGCCGGCGTTCTGCGGCGTGGTTGAGCGTGTACATGTGCTCTTGTGCGGTTTTGTTGTGTGTGATTTGGGTATACGGATAGAGTTTCTTCTCTGCAGTGGCAAGGGCCTCTCGGCCGGCGAGCCGGCTGATTTCTCCCATGCGTTGCTCAATGATTTCCGTTTTGCGAGTCTGAACGGCAAAATAGCTCTGGAGAAGTGCCACTTCTTCTTTCTTTGGATCACCGTTTTGAGCAATGAGATAGCAGGCGTATCGGGTGAGCTTGACGTCCGCGATGGAGCGGGTGGCACCGCTGCCGAGAGTCACGTCTCGCGTAGTGTCACGGAAATGGGATTCAACGGATATGCCGGAATTGTCGCAAGCTTGCTTGGCTCGTGTAATAGCTTTGCTGAAGTTTTCCCATCTGTCGTACCCCATATAGGTCATTAGCTCGCGTGCATACCAATACTCAACTTTGGAGTCCTCGGTGGTGTGTGCGATAGTGCTGAGTTCGCTGGTTTTGCGTGTGATTTCGTCGCGGTTCATGGGTGTGTCCTTATGTTTTTCATGACCATTTTCGTGACTCCACGAAAATGGTCAAAGCCAATAATTGCAATGGTTTTGAGGTATGGGCGCGCTCCGCCCAACTGGTCTGTCTTCGTCCGCCTTTTCGACCAGATACCTCATGGAGCACAATGCCAACGTCGCTACCGTTGGCCCAGCAAATATTCTTAGACGACGCCCCGAAGTGAATATCTATGCGGCTTTCAGAATATCAAAGAGCGTGGAGTGTGTGCATTACCCGTTGTCTAAATGAAAGTGCAACACCCGTTAGATTGGAAATTGCCTAGAAAAC
>ENA-OXIQ01000795-OXIQ01000795.1-human-gut-metagenome-genome-assembly--contig:-NODE-795-length-12384-cov-6.650174_pt1 | contig 12384 bp, 9 predicted proteins | sample MGYA00249819_ERZ652364 | MGnify/ENA primary metagenome ERZ652364 (study PRJEB26925, sample SAMN05826628) | human gut metagenome | biome: ENVO:2100002; feature: ENVO:00000062; material: ENVO:00002003... | reverse complement strand
TACGAGATCAGCCTCGGTCTCGTGGGCTCGGAGATGTGTATAAGAGACAGCGCCGTGGCCGGCGGCCAGATGATCACCGACGTCACACCAAACTGCACCATTCAGTAGTAGGAAAAACTGAACTCTAGTTGGGCCCACGGAGAGACGAATGAACTGCCAATAACACAAGACAAGAATGTCAACACTTACGATGCAGCATTTCGTTTATGTCCCTGACAGATCTTATCTTTATATAGATTGAGAGAGTTGTAGCATTGCGCGCAAGCCTGAAATGAGATACATGAAAACCACGATAGAGGATATATACAAAATCCGAGTAAGTCACATTATCATCATTGTTGGCTTCATAATTCTTTTAATAAACAAATATGCCAGTCTGCTTGATTTTGATTTTCTGGTTCCCCTCAGCAAGTCCAGTATCACACTTTTAGGCATAATTGCGGTCTCTAGCGTTGTCCTCTTTCAAAAAAAATCTTTTTTCTTAATACTTATTTTTTTATTCACCTTTAACACTTGGCTATTGACTCGAGACACCACACTAATCGTGTTGCTTCTCTTCGCAGCCACCACACAAAGCACAAAAAAGAAGCTATTAAATACATTTTTAACTGTACAATCAATCATTTTAGCCTCATGCATTATAACATACTTTCTAGCTTTAAAAATCAAATTCATAAACGTTAGTCTATATAACACAGGAGATAGAACTAGATATACTTTCTTCTTTCTCCAACCAAACAATTTCGGAATTCAATTTGCATTCACGATTATATGTTTCATATACATAAGCAAATTGTCTTCTCCAATTTCTATAGCTATCCTGGCTATTTCAAGCGCATTTCTTTACATCTTCCCGAACTGCGTCACCGGTTGCGTTGTGCTCGTTATCTACGCTCTCTTAATTCTCTTCTTTGACAAGATTGATTTTTTCAAAAAGAAAATACTAAGATTTGCACCATATCTTGTTGCAATTATCGGCATCCTCATTTTCTCCTTATACCTCACCGGGAAGACCGGCTTCATAGGAAAAATCATCTCCGGCACATTTTCGTATAGATTCATCGGTTCCGTAATGGCAATTCGTCTCTATGGAGTGAATCTAACAGGACATTATCTCGACAAATTAGGAGAAACTCTTTTTATAGATGGCCAGTGGGGTACATTTTGGCTTGATTTCGCCTATGTTAGAGTTCTTGTTGAATTTGGCATAATTGGCGCTTTAATCTTTACCGTAATTCTTATTCACTCCATTCGTTCCATGATCCGCAACAGGGATTATTCAAGCTTGATTCTGATTACAATTGTTCTTTTCTATGGTTTATCAGAATGGGGAGCATTCTCAGCGTTGACTGCATTCCCTCTTCTGCTCACCACCATCCCCTCTCCCATCAAGGCTTCTATGAGGTGCATCAAAAACCGAAAAGAATGCTGACTCATGGAAAATTATTCCCACGACAATTCAGCGGAAAACATCCTTCTTAACGAATTAGCGACGATTTCATTTCAATTCCTTTGGTTTTCACACAAATATAAATGCTATTTGCTCAGTTCTTCCACAAATGTATAAATAAAGTAAACAACAAGAGGAAAACAGAACAAGTGTAATTTATACAGCTAGGTAATTATTTAAACAAAGAAAACAATTTTAAAACACACAGATGGCAAAGATTTGAGTGTGAGCGTATTGGAGTCCACTGGATTCAAATTAGATTTATTCAAATTAAACCATAATTATATTATGGGATGAAAATAGTATCAGCAAAATCCACATGAAAATAAAATGTCATGTGATAGCTCATACTCAAATCCTAATCGAACAGACGGTGGTAAGCACCCATCTGTTCATTTCATGCTAACGCCATTTTAAGGAATTGCTCGGATGTCGCGCGCAGTTCATTGAGCCGTGCGACATCCAGATTGGACACAAACGGCTTGATCTTCGTTCCGTCTTCGAAATCAGGCGGCAACAAATGCTCTTCAGGCAATCCAAGCCTAGCGAGAAGAGTCTTCATACGAGAGCTGCTCTTCTCGGTGCCAAACGTAAGGAAAGGCTTTCCATAAAGAATAGAGAACACCGTGGCATGGAATGAGTTAGATACTACGCACGCGGCCTTGTCGATTAACGTGAGGAAGTCAGCAGGGCCAATCCCCCACACGTTGATGGAATGCGCCTTATAATGAATTGGATTCCTCGAGTAGTAAACGATAGTCAGATTTCGTTCTGCTGCGAGCTCATCAATATATTTCACCATGTCTTTATTCGGCCACAGCGTATAGGCAAAGATATACTTGCCTTCTTTGAGCCTCTTCTGGAGTTCGGGTGCTTGAATATGCCGATAGTCCTTCAGATCAAGCAAAAGCGTCGGATCAAGCGTTTCGACGATGGATTTATCCGTCAAGTCCTGAAACTGCCCAGCAACAGAAATCTCACGCACGGATACCGAGTCAAAACGATTTAGCCAACCGGAAATCCTCTTCTTGTCTTCTGCGGTGAAATTCTTCTCTACAAACTTGGCATGTGACATACTTGGCGCATACGCGATTTTCTTGGTGTCGTTAGGCGCAAATGAAAGGAAGAACGGCGGAACAGGACCGCGAGTACAATCCAGATTCCAGATTTGATCGCTTCCGCAAATAAACGCATCAAAGTCGTTCAAATCCTGAGCCATCTGCAGGTCTGCGTCAGTGCCTTCGTAAGTATTCTTAGTCAGATTAAAATGCCTGTGCCAAAAAGTCTGGAAACTGCTGCGTCTGCGTAGATTGCCCGGAAGGAACAGCAAATCCACGGCAAACGATTTGATACCGTATTTTCGGAAAATCCAGTAATTCCGGAAATCCTCACTACGATAATCAATAACGTGCACATCATGCCCGAGATCAGTAAGATATTTCCTCAACGCATAAGTTTGCAGAGCGGAACCAAAATTATATGCACAATGGAAAGTGATTGTTCCAATTTTCATTTTATCCATCTCCTCAAATCTTCATTTCCCTAACATGTTTTCCGTGATTATTCCTTGAACCCTTGCCCTTAACCGCGACGGACAGGGTTTTCACAGACGGATAGATGTCTATGGCAGACACCACGAGCACAGCCAAGAACAGCACAGCCGATACCAGCATATACGCAGCGGGATGCCATGCCAATACACATGTCTGGACAGACATTAGCAGGATATTCGTCAGCATAAGTGGCCAGTTCACGTTGATCTTGACAATTTGATTGGCCATGACCACACGTATGACGTACATAACCAAATTGCTGCCTACCATAGCCCATGCGGCACCTTGTAGACCCATAGCATGAATGAGTAACCAAGTTAGTACGATGACTACAATTGCCGCTGCAGCTGTAGACGTCATCAAATGCCGAGTCTTCATACTCGCAGTGAATACCGTCCCATAAAATCCGGCGAATACATTAAACAAAAACGCCAAGATAAGAATCGGTATGATAGGCCATGAATCATAGAATTTTTTCTGCAACAGTAATGAGGCAAGCCAAGGAGTCAGCAGCATAAGTCCCGATGCTGCAAGAAAACAGAATGTACGAAATACAGCAAATACATTGCTATAGAACTTACCAGTATCCGTTTTCTTGAACTCTTGGAATGCCGACAAACTCCATGCCTGCCAGAACGTGGACGAAACCATGTTCATTACGTTAGGTATTTTACTGGCCGCAGCAAATAATCCAGATGCTCCGATGCCAAGCATACTGGTAATGAAAAATCTATTTACACTCGTACCAATCCACCAAAAAATGGCGTTCGGCATCAACGGCACGGAATATAGCAGCATCTTTTTAAGAATTCGCCGATCACGCTCTTTTCTTGGAAGGGCCACATATTTCCAAGAACCTCCGAATACGAGGTACAGAATGACCGCGACCAATCCTCCGAAGATCAAGGAAACGAAGTATCCTTCAACCTTCCAACCAAGCAATCCGATAAGCAAGCCGGCCGAAGATGCTGACGCAAGAGACGATGCAATGGAAGCCCAGGTGATGAGCTTTATCTGGTTTAAGCCGCGAGCTACATTCGCCAAATATGCGTTGAATGCGGACGAGGCAAAATATGCCAGATAAAGCCATTCATAGTTTCCAAGACCGCCAAATATCGGCAAATTTAGCAGTGGAAGCAACAGAAGCATAAGCAGGCAGCCGAACAATGTGACCCAGAATCCGACAGATATGTATTGCTTCTTATCGCTCGGATCATCAATGATATACCGCGTTGTGGCATCGCCGATGGACAAGGTTAGGACCGGAGTAATCAGGCCAGCCACAGTCAATGACATGTCTGTCACACCATACTGCGCCGTCGTAAGAAAATAGGTATACAACGGTACCAGTAGGAACGTGATCAGCTTCGTCGATACCGTGTTCAACGTAAACAGGCCGATATTTACAAGAAGATTTTTGTACTTACCCAAAAAGCCATTTCCTTTCGTGAATTAATTAGTGTCTAATGGCTTTTAGCGAATCAATCACTGTTTTCGGTAGTACTGTTTTAGCTATATTTTTAATCCTTGTTTTTGGGTCAACGCGATTATCAATGGAATCGATGAAATCTCTCGCATTTCTCTCATCTTCTTCGCATGTAAAACATTCAAATAGGATAGGCTTCTTTGCATCCTGCGATACAAAGCGCTCTTTAATTGCTTTGAATTCGTCTTTCGATGATGCACATAAGTATTCGAATCCAAGAGATTCCGCCCACGCACGCGCAGACGAATGTTTCTTATCAATACCTTTTGTAGAGATGTTATGTCCAGCCGCCGCAATAAACGAATCAGCAGGTTTACCAATCCGACTGCCTACATGATTAGACAATTTAAAGGTCATTCCAAGGTTATTATTGATTAGAAGTATGCGAACATTCGGACCAATTTCTCTACACCCCAATGAATTCATATCATAAAAGAAAGCCAGATCTCCAGTGATGCAGAAACAAAGTTTACTCGTAGCAAAGCTCGCTCCAATCAATGTCGACATACACCCATCAATACCAAATCCGCCAACGTTCGCACTCGAATGGATATTCTTCGTCATTGGGAAATAATCCCAGCTTGACAACGAGCTCAAAATTGCTGGATGGACAACCGACCCATCAGGAATCACAGGAGATAGCTGCTGAGCTATCCAGATATTTGAGAACGGAAATTCCGGCATATTCTTTCGAAGCTGAGCATCGTATTTACACCATAAAGAACGATACTCTGATTCGACAGATTCATTCTCTATATAGTGAGAAAGGAAAAATTCAATTGTGCATTGAAATACATTTTTGAGTTTAGCAAAATGCTGACGGAACTCCCCATCCGGAGACACCCTCCAAACAGGGCAATGAGTTCCAGTCAGAAAGCCCATGGTATTGTAATCCCCCGTCATCTCACCCAAATGTATAACGAGATCAGGGTTAAATGCAGAACGCACAGGATTATTCTGCAATTGAATGCAAGAAAGCGCTGAGCCAAATGAGAACTTACCACGATAACCGCTTGAGACGTCGGAAAAGACTACTGCGTTGTGCGTTTCAATAAAATGCTCTAATGCTTCGGTCTCCGCAGCGCTGAAAGTGCGATAAGCTCCAAGCAGCACGGCAACTTTACTCTTTGAGGACAATTTCGGCCATTCATCAACTCCTTCCGGAAGGAATCGATTAATTTTCTGCACTTCCGGCAGAGAAGAAGCACCGAACGTGTAGTTGCCGTCAGTGATAAGTTGCACTGCTACTGGGCCACCACCATCACGAGTAAGCTCAGATAAAGCAATATTGACACGTAGTTCCTCGTCCCTGGCCATTCTTTCGTTCTCAATCATCTCGAGCGAAGTATGATAACGAGCAACATCATTCGGAATAACCGAACGATCAAGAATTTGCGTAGACAGATTGCCAATGTCTTCAGTGAAATGCATAGAAGTGAGGGCAAGAACAGGAAGTTTCCGATAAAAAGCTTCAGTCAAACCTGGCATATAGTCACGAGAAGCCGTGGCACCCGTACATGAAAGCACGACCGGTTCTCCTGATTCGCCGGCAAGGCCGCATGCCATATATGCTGCAGAACGCTCGTCAAAAGCAGAAAACACTCTGAAAAAAGAGTCGTTTTGTACACTATACACAAATGGAACATTTGTAGTGCCCGGAGATGCAATCACATTCCTGATTCCGTATTTCTTCAACAAAGCAATAACTATCTGCACATTACGCGCATCAGAATATTTCGCCATAAAAAACCTCCATTTTAATTCATTTCAAAATAACTTATATTAGAAAATACTCAATATAAGTATACATAGATTATACCTGCATAGATAGATTCAAAATTTCTTCATAAAAAGTTTAATGTCACGTTTTATATTATGCACATTGTCTAATGCGTGAATCCTTAATAATATAAATTGAAATTTATTGGAAAGGCTGAGATTATGATAAGCACGCATCGAACAAGTCTCTAGTATCTTTTTCCGTATTGAATGACGTAACCTACTTTTTTCCTCTGATGCCGGACAATCTATTAAGAGAATATATATATACAAATATAGGCGCACAATATGTGCATCAAATTTAACGGAAGGACCTTCCGAATATGCTATTCGCTGAATCTCGGACAACGATTTGAAAGCACCATCAACCGTTGCGAGCGAGGTCCTTTTAGAAAGAGACCCTTCAGTAATACGATATCTGTAACAAGGCTTGCTCACATAAGCAACACGGCTGCATTGTCGCAGAATCTTATTCAAAAAGAGAGCATCTTCAAGAAGAGCAAACCCCTGAGGATACAAAATATGCAAATCAACAAGAAACTGCCGATTATACATAAAAGCCCAGGAAAAATAACCTATATGCTCAGCATAAATATACTCAACGCACTCATGCCCAGTACTTGTTTTTACATCCGGAAAAGAATACTCGACCGGCCTTTCCCCTATGGAGCCATCTGGGAATAACGTCTCAAAATTGAAAGACACCATCTGAGCTTTATTTCGTTCAGCCGTTTCAATCAGCAAAGACACGGAATCAGGCAAATATGCATCATCCGAGTCAAGGAGTAAAACATACTTCCCGTGCGCTTTGCTAATCCCAAAATTTCTCGCCGCAGAAACACCCTCATTATCTTTAGAGAAAACAAGCACTGAGGGAAAGCGTTTCTGCATATTCATCAAAATAGACAGAGTCGAATCTGATGAACCATCATTTACGACAATTATCTCTAAATTTTGATAGTTCTGCTTCAGAACACTTAGAACACATTCTTCAATATATTTTTCCGCATTATATGCAGGAATAATGACTGAGACTTGAGGAACACTTTTTGTTAGCATTACATATTCCTTACTTCAATAGAGATATGAGAAGAACATTATTCATATAAGTTCCAAGATGCCGGGCAAAAAGCTTACCGATGATGATTAGCTAGCTTAGAGAATAGATTCTTAAAAGCATCGTCCATGTCCTCAAACCTAAACTCTGTAATTAACCTAGACAGCACCTCTCCAGTACGATGTCCCACATAAAAGGCAAGACGATGGGTCAATTGATCCCTGTATCTTTCTTTCGGCTCTCGCCATGAAGCGGTATATTGATGAATACTATATGTATTCTTCTTAATATGAAACCCTCCTATACCGTAAAGCGGGTTGAAGCAATCGGAGGGCAATATCGTCCATTTTCCAATGGACTGCTTCTCATCCTTTTTTTGGAACCCTTTTTCCATTAGAAGCTGCGTAAACATTTCATTAACAGTATGCTTTGATCTGAAGTCATCAGAATCCACATACTCTAATGCATCGTATTTTGAAAGCACTTCTCCAGCCAAAGAATCATGCTTTTTGCACGACAGAAAAAGTCCGCTATTAACAGTGCATGTGCTCTTTTCGATTGCAGAAATACACTTATAGGAAGCAACAAGACCTCTTATATCTTTAATTAGCTCACTTCCAAGATCCATATAAATTCCACCGTAGTTATATACAGCCCAGAATCTGACGTAATCACTTACGAAAGCCATCCTCCCTGATTCATAAGCCGCTTTTGTAAACGGATGGTCATTTACATTGAAATTATCTTCATTCCAGCATTTGATTTCATATCCAGGAGCATACTTCTTCCATGTCTCAATTACATCTAAGGCATGCTGCGAAAGCTCGTTCCGTCCAAACCAGCAATAGTGTATAATTTTTTCCACGATTACCTCATCAAAAATCCTAGTAGGGAAGCTTTTTGCATTACAGGTTTATTATTAACACTTATCAAACAATAAAATTGATTCTGCGAACATCTGAACATTTTTTATTGTTTGAAAATTTTTCCCAAAAAAGTCTCTTGATGATTAGAAGATGTCTTAAACTGTTGTTTCCAAGTCAACTTGAAAAGATCGGTGTCTTTTGTCAACGCTTTCCATTTCAACGCATCATATGGCTCATCAAGCACCTTAAATAATTCATCACACATCGGATTGTTTGGCTTAATCTGTTTAAAAGCTTGATCTATGTATGAGTCATGTCTCTGAGCAAGAACGATGAGATAATCAGTCAACAAATAATCTACAAGGAATTGCTCTTCTTCCCAATACTTGAGGAAGTAATCACGAATTGTGGCGAATACACGTCTATGCTCATTATCACAGCCTAATGAATAATTAGCAAACATGCCTCCCGCGACTGATGCATGGAAATAGTCGGGTCTTTTAATAGAAAACAGAGGAGCAGAGTATAAAGATTTATCTAGCGAACCTGCACAGAAAAAAGTGGCATCCAACCACAAGCCACCATATCGTGAAAGAAGCTCTAGCCGAAGAAAATCCGAAATATGCGTCTTAGATAGACTTCCTTCGTTATATCGTCTCCGAATACACTGGGGAAAAGAAACATATTCCCGCACATTCTTGTCAGTAATTATAATTACTTCCCGATTTCCTGCATTACGCCGAACAGAGTCAACGCAGGCCTTTACAATTTCCGGAGCATTATCCAGCCCCTGCCACCAGCACATCCAGATTTTATTCTTTAACGCCAGATCAACCTCTGGAAGAGGTGCCCGGTAGTCGTATGCAGCATAAAAATCACCGAACTTGTTCTCAAGATACTTGAGAACCGTTTCGTGCTTACGAAGCAACCGCTTCTTGACCGCGTCCGATTCCTTATATCCATTGTGATTCATTACCTGAATGTCTAATTTCGCACGAAAAGTATTAATTGCTTCAGGCCACGAAGTCACTTCAGCAATTTTTTTCGTTGCATACATTTCTTCTGAGGCTCGATGAACAATCCGGCCAAGATTATTATGTTTCTTCGTCATCACTAAATCACCCTCTCGTATAAATCAATCAATGTCAATGCATACTTATTTTGCAGACATCTTGCATTGACATATTCACGGCAGAACCGCTGCATGGATGAATAGCTCGAGGCACTAACTGCAGAACATTTGCGCATACTGTTCAGCAAATCCACAGCATCCCCCGATTCAAACGTGACCCCTGTCTTGCCTTCCTCCACCAATTCCGGAATGCCACCGATCCTGGCACCGATAATCGGGGTCTGGGCAGCCAAGGATTCCAAACCGGAATACGGCATGTTCTCACGCCATTCGGAGCTCAGCACGGTGAAGCGGGCATTGCCGACCTCTCGTTGCAGATCCTCGCCGCTCTTGTATCCCAGCAGATGAATACGCGAGACGGCCTGCGGACCAGCCGAGGCTATCAGCTGTTCAATGGCACCGCGTTCCGGCCCGTCACCCACAATGTGCAGATCCCATACATCAGGAATCACTTGGGCATCTTGATCATCGCTTTGCGCATTGGCACTCCCCTGAGCGAGCCCCGCAGCCTGCATAAATGCTTTCACCAAGGTGAGAACGCCTTTCTCCTTGGAAAGGCGACCGAAGAACAGGAAATACGGTCTTGCTCCGGCCTTCGTATCCTCGAATTTATGCGTATTCGCCACCCGGGCGCCCATCGCCATCTGCGAATCGGTCAGGAAGTTCTGCATCGCGACGGTCTTGCCGGCAAAGCCTCCCTCATCGAGCTTACTCTTCATGAATTTCGAAGGCGCGATGATCAGATCGATTTTGTCATATGAATGGTGGAATTTCAGGAATTCCGCTTCCATGGTGGCCAAGGCGCTCTTCGCGCGGGACCCCTTCACGCATATGTTTTTGGTGGCGTGCATGAAATGCCTGTCCAAGCAGGCATCGCAGACCTCTCCCCTGCCGTTCACCATGGTGTAGGCCGGGCACAGCAGAATATAATCGTGCGCCGTGTATACCACCGGTACATGGTGCTTCTTCAGATACGGAGCATCCAGAATCGACAGCGTGAGCTGACGATGCACATTATTCATATGGATGATGTCGGGCTTGAACTCCTCCAGCAACGCCTCGAACTTGCGCTTCGCCTCAAAAGAGTAAATCAGCGTGGAGGCTTCCTGCACCTTCTTGAATGCGGAGATCTCCCCCACATAATCCTTTTCAGAGACAAAATACTTGCTCCAACGACTTGGTTCGTTATTGGGATGCTTCATGGAGAAGAACGCCACCTCATGGCCAAGCGCCTTCAAGCCTTCGGCCAAGGCAAAGAAATATGTTTCGGCGCCGCCCTTGCGGTAGAAGTACTTGTTGACCAGCAGAATGCGCATCATTCACCGACCTTCTCGCCCTTGTACAAAGCCAGAGTCTGATCCACTACCGAGTCCCAGCTGTATTTGCCGGTAATGAAATCAGCGGCCTCATTCTTATACTTCTGGACTTTCTGAGGATGTCGGATCAGTTCATTCAATGCCTTGTACAACGCATCCGCGGAACCATGCGCGAAGGAGGCAGCCTTATCCTCCACCACTTCCGTACATTCGGCGATATCCGAAGTCAGGCAGCAATTGCCATAGCTCATCGCCTCGAGCAGACTCATGGGCATACCCTCAAGATCACTCGGCAGCACATAGATATACGCGTTGCTATACAACTCCTGCAGCATACGCCCCTGTACAAAGCCGGTCAGTATGATACGCGGGTCCTGCGCCGCCATCTGTTTAACCTGCTCATAGTATTCCGTTGAATCGGAAGACCCACCAGCAATAACCAGCTTCTTATCCGTATCGAGCTTGCCGAACGCGTCGATCAGATAGTGCACGCCTTTTTCTGGAACGATACGGCCAAGGAACAGGATGTAGTCATCCTTGTGCAAACCATATTCGCTGGTGATTTCCTGTGCCGTAACCAGCTGTTTGCGTTCTATGCCGTTGGGAATGAACCGGGTATCACGCTCATACGTGTTCTTGAAGTATTCCTGCATGTTCCGGCTGAGCACAATGACCTCGTCCGCGCACTTGGCCGCGGTACGTTCGCCGAACTTCAAATACGTGGAGGCGAACCTTCCCCACTTGGCACGCTGCCAGTCGAGGCCATGGATAGTGGCAACGGTACGAATTCCCGCCCAATGCGCCAGTCGGAGCATCACACACGGCCCTTCGGCATGGTAGTGAATCACATCCGGCTTCGCTGCAATCGCCTTCAACGTGGCGAAGAAGGATGAGGACAGCGCGGCCATACCTTTGGCATCGAATGTGGTTACGGGAACGACATGAACACCCTGATAGGAGAATGGTTTGTCCGAAGCATTGACGACATCGTCGAATTCGGCTCCTGCCACATTATGACCTTTGCGATTGTATACTACAACCCGATTCCCCCGTGCCGACATACGCGCAGACAACTCATCGACCACGATTTCAACACCGCCCTCACGAGAAGGTATACGCTTATGCCCGATAAATGCAATTCTCATATTTTGAACAAGCTCCATAAATCTATCGCGCGAGACCTTCTTTAAAAGAAGCAGAGTAGGAATAACCAATATGAAAGAGCTTATCAACATTGCTGAACACAGGTAACCCCCTCCTCCGCACATACATCTTTTGCATTCTTTCATTGCCTATAGACGGGGCATTGTTGACGACAGTTAGTGCAATAGCAGTGATGCAGTAACACTGCAATGACGCAATATCTTTAAATTCTAAAAATAAATTTTGCACTATCGGCTGAAATAGTGAATGACGTCAGAACCACTTGAGGGATAACAACGAAAGAATTCCGTTCTTACCACTCAAGAACTAGAGATTTTCCAATTAGCAGCATTCTGCAGGCGGAATATAATCTCAATAGTTTATTTGTTGGTTATGGTGCAGTTTGGTGTGACGTCGGTGATCATCTGGCCGCCGGCCACGGCGACGCTGCCGCCGCTCACTCGGTAGTCCTTGCCCTGCCCGCCGTTGTTGTCCCAGGCGGAACCATTCGTGAACGCCATGCGCACCTGCCCGCCGGCGGTGTCCGGTGTATTTCGTCAAGTCGGTGTTTCGTGTTTAGTCATGTATTTTTTTCGGGTTTA
>ENA-OXIQ01000779-OXIQ01000779.1-human-gut-metagenome-genome-assembly--contig:-NODE-779-length-12516-cov-6.565364_pt1 | contig 12516 bp, 10 predicted proteins | sample MGYA00249819_ERZ652364 | MGnify/ENA primary metagenome ERZ652364 (study PRJEB26925, sample SAMN05826628) | human gut metagenome | biome: ENVO:2100002; feature: ENVO:00000062; material: ENVO:00002003... | reverse complement strand
CGAGATCAGCCTCGGTCTCGTGGGCTCGGAGATGTGTATAAGAGACAGGCCTTCTGGCACTCCGCCCATGTAGCAAAAAGTCCTGTTTTATGTCCCTTGCGTACTGCATATATTTTCTTCTTTGCCATAAAATCCTCCTGAACAAATAATCAATATTTTGACTCACATTACTTTACTATATTTTGATTAATACTATATAATCTTTCTTTCTATCAGGCAAGTTATACAATGGAAATTTCTCAAAAAAACAACGTGCAGATACATTTTAAAATCGGGATAAATCTTCAAACCTGAAGTTATCTGTCGACTTCAATGTTTCTGCACGTTTTTTATAATAGCAGATATTTTAATCAATACCTTCTGTTAACCTGTAGCAATTACATAAAATACTGCATTCCTCTTTATCTGAATTTATAAAGCCTTATGATACAATTCCACAATATCCTGCTTTCTGGAGGATCTTGGATTTACTGCAATATTTCCGCTCTTCATAGCATCATCTGCCATGGCATCAATCTTGCTTTCAATCTCCTCATCAGAAATCTCTTCTCCCTTCTTTGCCTGGCGGATGGCTGTGGTCAGGTCTTCCGGGATTCCGATATCTTCGTTTAATTCCCTGATGGCATCCACCAGCATCAGTGGTTCGAATTCATCCTCATATGCAGGGATCGGACTGATATAATTATAAATCTTCAGATATCTGCCATGATCTGCCAGCGCATTATATTCTGCAATCACAGGGAGAAGAACTGCATTTGCCACTCCATGTGCCACATTAAAGAAAGCACTTACCGGATGACTCATGGCATGGACATTTCCAAGTCTTGCAAAGGAAAAGGCGATTCCTGCAAAAAGAGAACCTGTAAGCATTGCTTCTGCTGCCTCCAGATCTGTACGTCTTGCCACAAAACGGCGGATATTTCCACCGATCAGCTCCATTGCTTTCTCTGCCATTGCGTCAGAAAACGGAGATGCTGCTGTGGAAACATAAGCCTCCTCCGCATGGATAAATGCATCGATTCCGCAGGCTGCTGCCACAGATGCCGGAGCAGAAGTGAGAAGCTCAGGATCCAGGAGCGCATATGCAGGAAGAAGTTCATAACTGAATACCGTCAGCTTATAATCTCTGCTGTGGTCAGTGATAACAGAAAATGCCGTAACCTCTGAGCCGGTTCCCGCAGTAGTCGGGATTGCGATCAGCGGAACAATTTTTCCGGGAACCTTATGTGCCCCCTCATATTCTGTAATACTGCCGCCATATTTAGCCGTAACTCCCACTGCTTTTGCCACATCCATAGGAGAACCACCGCCCAGCGCAATGATAAAATCTGCACCGGATTCCTTATACGCTTCTGTCGCTTTTTCCACTGTGATGACAGACGGATTGGCTTCTACATCTGTAAAAATATCCACTGCCATTCCGGCGTCTTTCAGATAATCCGCCGCCTTATCCACAACTCCCATTTTCCGGAGAGTTGGTCCTGAAATCAGCATTGCATGAGAACCTCCAAGCTTTTTGGCACATTCCGGAAGCTTTGCCAGAGTACCTGCACCGACTGTAATATTCTGAGGAATAAAAAATTCAAATGGATTCATTAATTTCTGCCTCTTTTCCTGTATTTTTTCAATATTGCAATGTGCAGGGACCCTGCACAAATTCAAAACTCTGTTACCCAAAATAATTGTCATGTCATTTATCGCGTTATGCCATAGAGGAAAGCACCCTGTCAATAGCCGCATCGATTACCACATCAAGCTCTTCATCATCAGCCTCCGGCATAAGACTTGCTGCATCCTCATCAGAGATCAGTTCAATAAGTTTACCAAAGTCTTCTTTATATTTACGTTTACAGATCGCATAAAATACAACTCCAAGTAAACTCCAGCTACCTACCATAAGCCATTCCTGAAATACCAGACTTCCACCGGAACCCGGAATACAGTAAACCAGAAGCATCAGCCCTGACATGACTACTGCCATAAAACCTACAAATTTGTAGTGGCCTACTTTGTAAGGTCTTGCCATATCCGGTTCCTTTTTACGAAGGATCAGGAAAGAGACAGAAACCATACAGTATGCAAGGCAGCATCCGAAGTTACCTGCATCACAGATCCAGACCATCATTGTTCTTCCTGCAAAAGGAGCCAGCATAGTCAGGGCACCGATCAGATACAGAGAATTAACCGGAGTTTTGTGCTTCGGATGAAGCTTTGCAAAAAACGGAGGAATCATGTAGGATTCTGCCATAGAGTACATGGCACGGGAACCGCCAAGGAGGAAGGAGTTCCATGATGTAATAATACCACACATTCCACCTACAATGATAACCTTGGCCATAACCTTTGTCCCGAAAGCCTTGGCCATGGCATCTGCCGTTACAAGTCCTGTTCCCTGCTGAGACTCAATAATCTCTGCCGGATTCAGGATATAACCTACTGCAAGAATAACCAGTGCGTAAAATACAACAGCCAGCACAACAGAGAGGATCATCATTTTACCGATTTTTTTCAGCGGAACATTAATCTCCTCTGCTGCCTGTGGGATAACATCAAAACCAATAAAGAAAAACGGAGTGATAACTGCAACCTTAATAATACTTTTCATTGCTTCACCGGTACCGTTTCCAACAAACATCTGTCCCTGAAGGTTATCCACACTTCCTGTAACCACAGAAGCCACGATCAGAATAATTCCGGCACCGCCGATAATACAGGTAAGAACAGTCTGCAAAACTGCTGCAGTTTTTGCTCCATTAATGTTGATTATCATAATAAGAAAAGCAATCACAATTGCCACGATCAGCCAGGATGCATAAACATCAAAGCCTGCAACTGTATAGAGATATCCTTTCAGGAACCCCGGCCACAGATAAGAGATGATTGTGGGAAATGCACATGCCTCAAAGCAGGCAACACTTACATATCCAAGAATGATCGCCCAGGTGCAGATAAAAGAACCTGTAGAACCCATTGCCCTGTAGCTGAATACATGCTCACCACCACACTGAGGCATGGCTGCTGTAAGCTCTGCATAGGTCAGACCTACGAAAAAGATCATGATTCCACCGATTGCAAATGCAATAGCTGCACCAAGCACACCACCAGATTCAATCCAGTTACCGGAAGAAACTACCCAGCCCCAGCCGATCATGGCACCAAATGCAATTACAAGTATGTCCCATGCACCAAGTACTTTGTCAAATTCTGATGTTTTCTGTTCCATAGGTCAGGCCTCCTTTTTTCCGTATTTTTTTGCGATCAGGTCTTCCAGATATTCTGCTGTTCCCTGAATTCCCAGAAAATCACTGTTAATAAGAATATCCCTGTTATGTCTGTCACCGCGGTTACTTCCTGTCAGTGCCAGATGTCTCTTATGATAACGTTTATCCTTCTCATCCAGCAGAAGCTTTGCATCCTTTTCCGAAAGATTATGGCTTTCCATAATGTTGTGAACGCGAACATCATTAGGTGCATAAATAAATGCTCTCACCAGCTGGATTCCTTCTGTATCTTTCAGAATATAATCTGCAGACCGTCCTATGATCACGCAGGCTTCTTTCTGAGCCAGCTTCCGGATAATCTGCTTCTGTACATGAATGGCGCGGTCTGTCAGATCCGCATATTTGGAAAAGGAACCTCTCACATCACCCTGTGCACCTTTACCTGCGATGGTTCCGCCTTCCTCTACTCTGTCCATAATGTCTGTAGGGATGCCTACCTCTTTGATAATCTCATCCACAAGATCACGATCATAAAACTTAATCCCCAGATCCTGTGCAATCTTCTTACCGATGGCATTGCCCTTGGCTCCATATTCGCAGCCAATCGTAATTACCAGATGTTTCATGCTCTTCCCTCTCACACTCAAATTTTTATCAGATTCTCATATCATAAAAGGGCGCACGAATATAATTCGTGACGCCCTTGTCCTTACTGTATCACTCCGTTGCCGGATTTTTATTTTTCCAGAGATTTAATTGTATCTTCGATGATTGCTACAGCTTTGTCGCACTCTTCTTCTGTAACAATAAGCGGTGGAATCATACGGATGATATGCGCTCCGATAGCTGTGATCAGAAGATGTCTGTCAAGACAACCATGTTTTACATCCACTCCGCCGATAGTATCATCAAATTCCACACCTACCAGAAGTCCCTGATGTCTTACTTCTTTTACATGAGGAAGCTTCTCAAGCTTAGCTGCAAAGTAATCGCCAACCTTCTTTGCATTTCCAGCCAAATCTCTGTCCAGAAGCTCATTCACCTCAGCCAGTGCAGCTGCACAACTTACCGGATGTCCGCCGAATGTAGTTCCATGGGAACCTGCTGTGAAAGCTTTTGCAACCTCTGCTGTTGCACAGATGGCACCGATTGGCATTCCACCGCCCAGAGCCTTTGCCATAGATACGATATCCGGTTTGATACCATAATTCATATAGGACATAACAGCACCTGTTCTGCACCATCCTGTCTGTACTTCATCGATCAGAAGAAGCATATCGTTCTCATCACAGAATTTACGAAGTCCCTGCATGAATTCCATTGTTGCAGGATGTACGCCACCCTCGCCCTGTACAGGCTCAACCATAATGGCAATTGTGTTCTCTGTACATGCATCCTTGAAAGCCTGAAGGTCATTGTACGGTGCATAGGAGAAACCATAAGTCATAGGTCCGAATCCAACCTGGCATCCATTACCCGGCTGACCTGTTGCAGACATGGCACCAAAGGTTCTTCCATGGAATCCCATCTTTGCAGTTACGATATGATAACGGTTTGGACCATATTTTTCAATACCATATTTACGGGCCATTTTGATCATTGCCTCGTTAGCCTCTGTACCGGAGTTCTGATAGAAAATCTTGTCCATTCCGATTGTTTCACAGACTTTCTCAGCAAGCAGCGCCTGCGGGATTGTGTATGGATAGTTGAATGTATGCATAATATCATCTAACTGATCCTTTGCAGCAGCTACAACCTTAGGGTTACAGTTTCCTGCGCTGTTTACTGCAATACCAGCATAAAAATCAAGATATGGGGTTTTATTCTCATCATAAATGTACATGCCCTCTGCTGTCTCTGCAAGGAAATCAAATCTCTCATAAGTCTCGATCATGTACTTGTTTACTTTGTCCTTAATGTCCTGAAAAGTTAATCCTGTGTCTTTTAATTTCATAGCTGTGCCCTCCTGCATCCTTAAGATAATAAAAAAAGCAAAGACAAACTGACCCGTATGGGTAAGCGCCTTTGCTTAACTTTTTCTGTGTATTATTTTGTACATCCTTACAATATCACTGCCCTTATGATTTGTCAACATGTTTTTTGAACATTTACATTTTTTACAGAAAGATCGTTACTGAGAACGGAGTGAACAGTAACGAAAGCTCTGTGTTCTCCTTATTGTATATCCAATATTTCCTGCATATTCATGCGATATTATAAAGGTTTCTCAACAATTCATAACAACACAGCCTCTTCATGAAATGGCAGACTGACAAACCATTACATACATCCTTTCTTTTCAGATATTCATTTCCTGGTGTATCTTTTTCATCATTTTGTGCATTATATTGTACATTTTACACTCATACTTCGGATAAAATCACCTGCTTCACTACTCAGTTTTACACTATGGTAATCCACCAATCATACAAGGGAGAATCCTGCAAACAGGATTCTCCGCCTGCGGCAGACCGCTTCAGAAACAAAACGCCTGATACAACTGCATCAATGATAATCCAGAAAAAAACAGGTACAGCAGGCTTTCTCCTTCCCTGTGTTCCGATAGACATGCTCCTGATCCGTTTCAAACTTAAACACCTGATCTCTGTGGATTTCATACTTCTCACCATGACATTCCAGAGTAAGCACACCCTCCATAACAGCCAGATATTCTCTTGTCTTCTCCCCATGGCTGCCACTGATATAAACACCACCCGGTTCCACCTCGATCCGGTACACCTCCACCAGACGGGTATCCTCATAAGGCAGACAGGTCCATACCCTGTACTGTCCTGCTATCTCCTTGGTAGGAACCAGTTCTGCCGGTGTCACCAGACAACAGTCCACTCTCGGCGGCTGTATCAGCTCCTGAAACTCTATCCTCAGACCACTTGTAATCTTCCCCAGCACACCCAGAGAAGGATTGGCAGTCCCTCTCTCAATCTGAGCCAGCATGCTCTTACTCACTCCCGTCTGCTCAGACACCTGATCCAGACTCATACTCTTGGATTTCCGAATCCTCTTCAGATTCACCGCCACATTATTCGATAAATAATCCATATCTCCCCTCCTTCCAAACAACTGTGTTATTTATTTTTTATATCAGCAATATAGAAATCTGTCAATTACATTACTGTTCACTCCGTTCTCAGTAACGTAGCCAAAATTCATTCAAGAACATAAATTTTATAGCAATTATCCAAAACCCGGTTGACAATTTCCTCTCTATAAATGTATAATGTAACCCAAGAAAACATTTGTCCACCCTATTCGGACAATGAATATCCCTATATCAGCCAAATGCTATGACAGGGAGGAGTACACAACCCCGGGAAGCACAGAGAGAAAGCGGTCGGTGCGAGCTTTCGTGAACGAATTGTGGAAGTAGCCCCCGAGCAGTGAACCAAACCGTATATCCCGTCTGATCCACAAGACCTGAACGGACATACCAAGTAGGCTTCAACGTCAGTTCCACGTTACAGGAACACAGTATATCAGTACTGACAAAGTGCAGAGCCAGACTCTGAATACAGGTGGTACCGCGGAAACATTTTCGCCCTGGGCAAACAAGCCCAGGGCGTTTTTTACTATATTTATATATCAGGGTCAAAAAGTCGTTCGTGCTTGCTTTAATCTGTCACATCAAACCCGCCGCCCCACACTCGGCAGAATCAGCGCAGCGCCATTCTGCCCCACCCTGTATTGGCCAACACACAGCTCGGAAATTTATTTGTTTTCGGGTGCATTTGCAGGAGTCGTAGTAACTCTTAGTGCCTGGAAATCTGCGTTGTTCAGAAAAATCTCACTGTCTGAGCCGCATCTGCGGCGAGTTTGAGATTTTTCTGAACGGTTTTAGCAGATTTTCAGACACTTAGAGTTCCTAGACTCCGAAACCGCACCCGAAAACAAATAAATTTCCGAGCGTCCCCATCCACATACCCAAAGGAGGTTTACCCAAATATGAAACAAATATCCGGCAACAAACTCTTAGTCAAAGCCTTAAAAGAAGAAGGCGTAGAATACCTCTTCGGCTACCCCGGAGCCTGTACCATCGACATCAGTGATGAACTCTACAAACAGGACGATGTCAAAATCATCCTCCCCCGTCACGAACAGGCCCTTGTCCACGAAGCCGACGCCTACGCCAGAACCACCGGCAAAGTCGGCGTATGTCTGGTAACCAGCGGTCCCGGAGCAACCAACCTTGTAACAGGACTTGCAACCGCCAACTATGACAGCGTACCTCTTGTATGCTTCACCGGCCAGGTAGCCCGCCACCTCATCGGCAACGATGCATTCCAGGAAGTAGACATCGTAGGAATCACCAGAAGCATCACCAAATACGGCGTTACTGTCCGCAGACGTGAAGACCTTGGCAGAATTATCAAAGAAGCCTTCTACATTGCCCGCACCGGCCGTCCGGGACCTGTCCTTATCGACCTTCCAAAGGACGTAATGGCAGAACTCGGCAGCGCTGAATATCCTAAAAATGTAAACATCCGCGGATACAAGCCCAACACAGATGTCCACATCGGCCAGCTCAAACGTGCCATCAAACTTTTAAATAAAGCAAAACGTCCCTTATTCCTGGCAGGCGGCGGTGTAGTAATCTCCCGCGCCCATGAAATTTTCCGGGAAGTAGTGGAAAAGACAAAAGTTCCGGTTGTCACAACCGTAATGGGAAAAGGCTCTATCCCCACAGACCATCCGCTCTACATCGGAAACCTTGGTATGCATGGTGCCTATGCAGCAAACATGGCTGTCAGCAACTGCGATGTGTTGTTCTCCATCGGAACCAGATTCAATGACAGAATCACCGGAAAACTTCATGAATTTGCACCACATGCCCAGATTATCCACATTGATATTGATACAGCATCCATTTCCCGAAACATTCAGGTGGATATCCCCATTGTTGCTGATGCAAAAGAGGCTATCACCAAAATGAACGAATACGTCCAGGAATGTTCAACGGACAAGTGGCTTAACCTGATCAAAAACTGGAAAGAAGAGCATCCGCTTAAAATGCGTCCAAATGATCTTTTAAGTCCGATGGATATCCTGAAAGAGATCAACGAACAGTTTGAGAACAGTATTATCGTAACAGATGTAGGACAGCATCAGATGCTTGTCTCCCAGTATGCGGAAATCACAGAGGGCAAACAGATGATCATGTCCGGCGGTCTGGGAACCATGGGCTATGGTCTTCCGGGCGGTATCGGAGCCAAAATCGGAAACCCTAACAGACCGGTCATCGTTATCTCCGGTGACGGCGGTGTGCAGATGAACATTCAGGAGCTTGCAACTGCAGTTCTGGAAGAACTTCCTGTTATCCTGTGCATCTTTAACAATGAATACCTTGGAATGGTACGCCAGTGGCAGAAGCTTTTCTACGGCAAACGCTATGCTATGACCAATCTGCGCGCAGGAGCACTTTCCCGCCGCACTGAAGGCATGGAATATCCACAGTACACACCGGATTTCATCAGACTTGCAGAAAGCTACAGGGCAAAAGGAATCCGTGTCACAAAGAAAGAGGAAATTGCAGCAGCCTTCGAGGAAGCAAAAAAGAACACAAAGGCACCTACAGTAATTGAATTCATCATTGACCCTGAGGAAATGGTTTATCCTATGATCAAACCAGGCGGAACTCTAGAAGATATGATTATGGACTGTTGATCAGGAGGAAAATTATTATGGATAAAGGAATGAAAAAAAGATGGATTTCTCTCTATGTTGAGAACCAGGTAGGTGTTCTGTCCAAAATCTCCGGACTTTTCTCCGGAAAAAGCTACAATCTGGACAGTCTTACTGTAGGAACCACCGAGGACCCCACAGTATCTCGAATGACGATCGCAACTGTCAGTGATGATGAAACTTTTGAGCAGATCAAAAAACAGTTGAACCGTATGATCGAGGTTATTAAGGTTATTGATTTCACAGACGTATTTGTCCGCATGAAAGAGATTCTGTATATTAAGGTTTTTAACTGTTCCAAAGAAGATAAGGTTGAACTGTTTCAGATTGCCGAAACCTTCAAGGCAAAGGTCATTGACTATGGCAAAGACAGCCTGCTCCTGGAATTTGTCCAGACAGCAACCAAGAATGACGCAGTAGTGAAACTGATCAAGGAAGAATTTCACAGAATTGAAGTGGTACGTGGAGGAAGTGTAGGAATCGAATCTATCAGTATGATGGAACGATAAAACTTTTTCTGAAATTTTTATAAAGGGAGGATTGTCGCATTGTTCTTAATGCTCAGTCCTCCCTTTACTTACGGTTCTTCCGTCTTTTCGTTTTTCATCTGTGCTTTCGCTTTTCGCCCAATCCGTGCATTGCTGTTCATAATACTGGCACGGGTGATCTTATCATTTCCAAATTTCATCCGGATCTCATCCATAGCTGCATCCAGCTTTCTGTGGCGTTCTTTATTTTCTGTATCTTCAAACAGAGACATCTGTTCATAAGTGCCATCTGTAAGGCCTGTCAGTGCCACACCAATCAGACGTAGCGGCTGTCCTTTCCAGAATTCTTTAAAAAGTCTTGTAGCATTTATATAAATTTCATCTGTAAGATCTGTAGCATTTTCCAGCTTTGTCTGGTGTGAACGGTTTCTGAAATCCAAAGTACGGAAAGTCACGGAAATACAGTTGCATTTCTTATCTTTTCTGCGCATTCTGGTTGCCAGAACATCACACTGCTCCAAAAGTATGGGAAACACCTGCTCTATGGAAGTAATATCATCGTTAAAAGTAGTTTCCACGCTGAAACCTTTTGCCTCATCAGGCACTGCTTTTACAGGGGAATCATCGATACCTCTGGCATATTGCCATAGCTGATGTCCCGTTTTTTCCCCAAGCCAGTACTGCACATTGGATGCTCTTTCTCTTGCCAGATCACCGATGGTACGGATTCCCTGATTCAGAAGCTTCTGCTCGGAAGCTTTTCCCAGAAACAGCAGATTACGGATAGGAAGAGGCCACATTTTCTCCGGGATTTCATCCGGGAACAGAGTGTGTACTCTGTCCGGCTTTTGAAAATCTGATGCCATCTTTGCCAAAAGCTTATTGGTAGAAATTCCTACATTTACTGTAAATCCCAGCTCTCTGTGAATCTTGCCTTTCAGCTCATGAGCAGCAGCTACAGGGTCAGGATAGATCAGAGAAGTACCTGTCATATCCAGAAATACCTCATCAATGGAAAAAGATTCCATCACAGGTGCAAAGGAAGCACAGATTGCTTTAAATGCCCGGGAACATTTATCGTATAATTCAAAATCACTGGGAACGATCACCAAATTGGGACATTTCCGAAGAGCCATGGCTACTGGCTCGCCGGTCTGGATCCCGTATTTTTTTGCAGGGATAGATTTGGCAACCACGATACCTGTCCGTTTCTTTGGATCTCCTCCTACACAGGAAGGAATTTCTCTAAGATCCGGCAACCCCTGGCTCACCCTTCTGGCTGATTCCCAGGAAAGAAATGCACTATTTACATCAATATGAAAAATTAATCGTTCCATACTTTTCACTGTTCTTCCTCCAATATATGAATTGCGCTCTTCATATCTGATGATTTCATTTTACCCTGATCTGCTCTCCAGGGTAAGAACCTCGTTTGTCCAAAAAAGTGTCTTTATTTGCATCATCTTGTCTGAGCTGTTACTGTATTTATATTTGTTTGATTTCACTCTGCTATCAGAGTTTTGAACAACAACGCCGCACTTGCCATACGGCAGTGCGGCGTCTGTATTTCGCTACCGGTCACATTGTTCCCGGTAACTTTTTTTACTTAATTCTGAGGATTCATTTCCTCTCGATATATACTTATCGATTAGTCATAAAGGTTAGGAGCAATTTCTTCGCTGTCCATATTTGTGGAATCATACCAGTATCCAGTTCAGCCTCCAGCCATTCATAAGAGAATTCCGGGAATGTCTGATGTTTGAAATTTTTCCATGTTACTCCTCTCTCATGAAGTAACTGTCTACACATAAGCAAACAGTGCTATCGCTGTCATTGATCAGCAATAAGCCCCCGTGTTTTCATATAGTTCCATTATACCTTCTCATTTTCCCGAAGTCAACATAATTTAACATGTATCAGCCGTTTATTTGTGTTGCTTTTTATTTGATTTTTGTTGTATTTCAGTTGTTTTTATTTTGTTTCCTCATTGACATTTAAATCCTCATCTGTCATACTTGAATATAACGAATGTACCATCAAACAGCAACTTTGCATCTTCCGTAAGGCTCTTATCATATATAGAAACCGCTCTGGAAAGGAGACAAACAATGTATCTTTCTGACATCCACACACATTCTATCGCCAGCGGTCACGGAACCACCTGTACCATCTCTGACATGGCAAAAGCAGCCAGCAAAAAAGGACTGAAACTCCTTGGGATTTCTGACCACGGCCCGGGAACTCTGGCTTCCGGAACTTCTTCTTATTTCAGAAGCCTTCCTTTTTATCCCAGAAAAAGATTCGGCATAGATATTCTTTACGGAGTTGAACTAAACATCCTGGACAGTGCAGGACATACAGATCTGTCAGATGAACTGCTGAACAACTTGGATTACGCTATCATCAGTATGCATCGGCAGAACTACCGTTCAGGCTCTGTATCTCAGAATACAGAAGCTTACATCAATGCAATAAAACATCCTGCTGTAAAAATACTCGGCCACTGCGACGATACACATTTCCCTGTAGATTATGAAACGCTGGCAAGAGCAGCTTTACGGGAAAATGTTATTTTTGAAATAAACGAAACTTCCCTCGCACCCGGAGGATATCGGGGAGACACAAGAGCCAATGCAGCCAGAATCCTGTATCTCTGTCAGAAATATCAGCTTCCTGTTATTTTGTCCAGCGACAGCCACGGAAAAGAACATGTTGGAGATTTCACCTATGCCGAAGAATTCGTTCACCAGCTCATGTTTCCGGAAACTCTTATCCTTAACAACCAGCTTCCCAAATTAAAAGTTTTCCTTCAGACACGTTAAAAGAATGTTCCTCAAAGGGACATTCTTTTATTTTATGCATTGTTTTTTGCATTGTGTTATTTTGTTTATTTTCTATAATTTCTTGTCAAAAAAGACGACATTTTAGTACATTTTAATTAACAAAACTCACTTAACCATTTACATATCTCGTGATAGATCAGTCTTACTGTAGGAACCACCGAGGATCCTACAGTATCCCGAATGACTATCGCAACAGTCAGCGATGATGAAACCTTTGAACCTGTCTCTTATACACATCTCCGAGCCCACGAGACCGAGGCTGATCTC
>ENA-OXIQ01000775-OXIQ01000775.1-human-gut-metagenome-genome-assembly--contig:-NODE-775-length-12539-cov-15.907562_pt1 | contig 12539 bp, 9 predicted proteins | sample MGYA00249819_ERZ652364 | MGnify/ENA primary metagenome ERZ652364 (study PRJEB26925, sample SAMN05826628) | human gut metagenome | biome: ENVO:2100002; feature: ENVO:00000062; material: ENVO:00002003... | reverse complement strand
ATCAGCCTCGGTCTCGTGGGCTCGGAGATGTGTATAAGAGACAGGATAGAAACGCCGGACCCTTATTTGAACACTTTGGGTGGTGCATTGGTCGCAGCTGCCGATGGAATTTGGGACGGACAGGTTTGGTTGCACGGTGCTATTGGCTGGCGTATGCCGTTAAGTGGGTGGAGGGCCGGATATACTGGTGATGCTTTAGGTTGGCATGACCGGGCACGGACTCATTTTGATGCTTATGCAGCTAGTCAGGTGACTGATGTCCCGAATACAATACCTCATCCGGCACAGGATTCTACAATGAATCTGGCGCGTTCGGAAAAACGTTGGGGAACTCCTCAATATAGTAATGGGTATATTTGCCGGAATCCTGAACGTAACAACCAGATGCACCACTATGACATGAATCTTTGTTACATGGATGAATTGTTATGGCACTTCAACTGGACGGGAGATACTGCGTATGTCCGCAAAATGTGGCCTGTGATTACCCGCCATCTAGCTTGGGAAAAATTAAATTATGATCCGGACAATGATGGTTTATATGATGCATACGCTTGTATTTGGGCAAGTGATGCGCTTTACTACAACAGTGGCGCAGTCACCCATTCGTCGGCTTATAACTACCGTGCCAATAAAATGGCAGCTTTTCTTGCTTCTTTGATAGGCGAAGACCCTTCACCTTATCAGAACGAAGCCGAGCAAATATTGAAAGCGATGAATAAGCGTCTTTGGATGCAGGGCAAAGGTTGTTGGGCGGAATATCAGGATTTTATGGGACATCGCCGGCTTCACGAAAGTCCGGGATTATGGACTATATACCATGCACTCGATAGCGACGTTGCCGATCCTTTTCAAGCTTATCAGGCTACACGGTATGTTGATACGGAAATACCACATATCCCCGTGTATGCCGATGGACTGGAAGAGGGGTATGCAACGATTGCCACTACCAATTGGTTGCCTTATTCCTGGAGTATCAATAATGTGGCTTTCGCAGAGGTAATGCATACAGCTTTGGCCTATTTCCAGGCAGGACGTCCGGAGGAAGCATATCGATTGATGAAAAGTTCATTTCTGGATGGTATGTACTTAGGTAACAGTCCCGGCAATTTGGGGCAAGTCAGCTTTTATGATGCTGCCCGTGGAGAGTGTTATCGTGACTTTGGAGATCCGATAGGGGTAGCTTCCCGATTACTGGTACAAGGATTGTATGGCATTTTACCCGATGTATTGAACGGGAAGATGGTGATTCGTCCGGGATTTCCCGCAGGATGGTCAAAAGCTTCTATTTCTTTGCCTGACATAACCTATCACTTTGTCAGGGAGAAAGATACAGATATTTACCGGATAGAGCAACGTTTTAAGGCACCTTTGGCATTGACATTACAAGTGAATGTCGGAAGAGAAAGGATTCATTCTGTGAAAGTAAATGGGAAAGAAGTTGACTGGAGCTTTGCGGAAGCTGCTTCCGGTTATCCGGTGGTTGTTATTCCTGCTTCTTCTGCCAAAAAAGCAATTGTCGAAATTGTGTGGGAAGGAAACTGTCTGAATCCGGTTCTGCCTGAAACACAAGCGGAGGCTTTAGCGGAGATCCGTGTTCCATCCATTTTAGGGGCGGTATTCGGTGAAATATATGATCCGCAGGGAGTGCTGATACAGCCGAATGTTAGTGATACATTAATAAAAAGTAAGGTCAATGATCATTTGGGGCATCATACATTCTTTGTTCGCATGAAACAAGGACAGATGGAATGGTGGCAGCCTGTAAACGTACAGATTACAAAATCGGAAAAATCACCGGTCATTCTTCCTTTCTCACAGGTGAATACGTCAGAGTGCCGGGTGATGAATATGGATTCTTTGTTCAACGCGAATGTGACTGATATTTTCCGGAATGAGTATCTGACACCTCGTTCGCCTTATACCACTTTACAACTTCCTGTTCAGGGCATTGGCGAGTGGTGCCATCCTAAATTAACTGCTGATATTGATGATGCAGGTTTGCGTGCTTTGGTACGTGATGAGATGCTGACTACCAAACTGGGTGTGCCATTCCGAACATTGGCTCAAGGAAGCAATATTGCTTTTACTTCGTTGTGGGATAATTATCCCGACAGTTTGAGTATTCCGCTTTCCGGTCGGGCTTCTCATGCCTATTTAATGATGGCAGGCAGTACCAACCACATGCAGTGTCGCATTGCTAATGGTATTGTTCGTGTATACTATACAGATGGAACTTCTGATGTATTGGAATTAGTGAATCCGGATAACTGGTGTCCTATTGAACAGGATTTCTATGTTGATGGTCAGGCATTCACCGTTGTTTCTCCCCGTCCTTATCGCATTCATTTTAAGACGGGTTTGGTTAGCAATGACTTGGGAAAGGACTTAGGCATAAAGGGTGTTTATGGACGTTCCATCGAGGGAGGAGCAGGTGTACTTTTGGACATGCCTCTGAATCCTTCCAAAGAGTTAAGTCATCTGACGTTGGAAACACTTTCAAACGATGTTGTTATCGGTTTGATGGGAGTTACATTGCAATAAAATAAAAATAACATATTAATAAAAGGATAAGAATTATGATGAGAAGAACTATTAATTTACTACTGATGTTGCTTTTTGTGGCAGAGGTAACATTTGCGAATACTGTTGATTTTGATAAAGTATTTAAAGAAAGTGCCCGTATCGAAAAACAGATTAAACGGACCTCTTTCCCGAAACGAACATTTCTTATAACTGATTTTGGAGCAAAAACGGATGATGAGGCTAATCCTTGCCATGAAGCCATTAATCAGGCTATTCTACAGTGCAGTCTGTCAGGAGGTGGCACAGTAATTGTTCCTAAAGGTACTTTCTATACCGGACCTATTACTCTAAAGAGCAATGTGAATTTCCATCTCGAAGAGGGAGCTGTTTTGAAATTCTCTACAGATCAAAGCCTTTATTTTCCTGCTGTTTTAACTCGTTGGGAAGGAATTGATTGCTATAATGCTCACCCCTTGATTTATGCTTATGGTGAAAGTAATATTGCCATAACCGGAAAAGGTATTATCGATGGACAAGGTAGCATGGAAACTTGGTGGCCGATGTGTGGAGCGGTAAAATATGGCTGGAAAGAAGGCATGGTGGCTCAGCGCAATGGAGGTCGTGAACGTCTGTTGATGTATGGTGAAACATCGACTCCCGTTTACAAACGTCTGATGAAACCGGAAGACGGGATGCGTCCGCAGCTATTGAACTTACATTCCTGTCACACCATCTTGATTGAAGGTGTTACTTTGTTGAATTCTCCGTTTTGGGTGATTCATCCTCTTTTCTGCGAGAGCTTGATTGTTAGCGGAGTGACTGTTTTCAATCGTGGACCTAACGGAGACGGATGTGATCCTGAATCTTGTAAGAATGTGTTGATAGAGAATTGTACATTTGACACGGGTGATGATTGTATTGCCATTAAATCAGGACGTAATGAAGACGGGCGTAAATGGAATATTCCCAGTGAGAACATTATCGTACGTGGCTGCATGATGAGAAATGGACATGGAGGAGTAGTGATCGGCAGTGAGATTTCCGGTGGTTACCGTAACTTGTTTGTAGAAGACTGCCGGATGGATAGCCCGAATCTGGATCGTGTCATTCGTATTAAGACCAGTACTTGCCGCGGAGGACTTATAGAAAATGTATATGTACGCAATGTGACGGTAGGACAATGTCGTGAAGCTGTACTTCGCATCAATCTGCAATATGAGAATCGGGAGAAATGTAAGAGAGGGTTTGACCCGATTGTCCGTAATGTGCATTTGAAGAATGTAACTTGTGAGAAGAGTAAATTAGGTGTGCTTATTATAGGACTGGAGGATGATAAACATGTATATAACATCAGTGTAGAGGATTCTCATTTTAATAATGTAGCCAAAGGGGCAAATGATATTAAAGGGGCGAAAGATGTGACTTTCAAAAACCTTTATATCAATGGTGAATTGGTGAAATAGGGTATAATCGTGATAGATAAAAAATCCGGCTATGAATGAAGAAAAATGGAAGACTATCTATGACGTACAAGTTTATGTTACCTTCGTACTAATATTATGGAAAAATACAGCTCCTTATTTTTAAAGTAGTTCTTGTGAAAAAATGAATTTAGGCTTTATTATGGTTGGATTAGTTTTTCTAATCAGTATTCCGAGTAATTCATCAACAACTATAAAAAATAAGGAAAATCCTTGGTCTTATTGTTATTCTGATGATTTGCGTTTCTTGCAATCAAAAAAGGAAGGCAGAGGTATCTCTGTCTTCCTATACACACGATGTACAGAACAAAAATATAAATTATTAATCAACTATTCAGATTATGAGGAAAGCACTTTTTGTCTTTCACAAATTTCACAGAGACGTAAGTTGTAGTTTGACAGGTATTTACTGTGATTAAAGATCCTTTTTTAGCTCTTCACATTCTTCACACTGTTCACACTCTTAAGAAAGAAGCCTTGGTCAAAGTGTTTCCCAACTATGGAAGAACATAGGAAGACGAATATGATTGAATACTGGATTGAAATAGTAGACATGATATTAGCCAATTATAGTTGACCATATAGCCGACTTTAGTTGGCTATGTGGTCAACTTCCTTTAGCTAAGTGGACGACTCTAGTTGGCTGTTAACCTAACTTCAAAATTGGCCTGTAGAGCTGACACGATGTCGTGTTAAACTGTATACTTTATGTGTGGTTACAGTTTAATTCGTTTCCCCACCGTTTTGATTCGCCACGATTGTAATTTAATGCAAATCATTAGTTGGTATATGGAAAAAATGACATATATATGGATAATAATCCTCATTTCGAAATAGTCTGCGATGTTTTTTTGTATTCGTTATTCCTTTTGGTTAGTTTTGCTTGTATAAATCTTAAAAAAAACTATGAAAAGATGTATCTTTGTAACCAGCAATCAAAATAACCCCAAGCACTATATGAAATATAAATTATTATGCCTCTTCGTTTTATTAAGTTTTTCTTTATCGGATTTGTATGCTGATATTGAACTTAGTTCCAAACAAATGAGAACCAGTGATGGGCTACCTAGTAATTCTGTACGATGCATGTTTCAGGACAGTAAAGGGTTCTTATGGTTGGGTACTTTAGACGGATTGACCCGTTATGATGGAAATACTTTTCTTACTTATCAGTTGGAAAGTGGAAAACACGATCAGATTTCTTTAGCAGATAACAGAATAAAACATGTGGCAGAGGATAAGAACGGTTTTTTGTGGATAAAGACTGTACCGGAATTATTCAGCTGTTATGACCTACAGAAAGCTTGTTTTGTAGATTTTACCGGTACCGGAAGTGATGGAGAGAACTATTCGGAAATATTTATGTCCTCTAATGGAGATGTGTGGCTTTGGCATAGAAGGAATGGTGTGCGTCAAATTGTTTGTGAGGACGATCGGACTATGACCTCTGTGAAGTTTAGAACGAAATTTGGAAACCTGCCCGATGACCGGATTAAATTTATAAATGAAGATTCTAGTGGCAGGATCTGGATTGGTACCATGCAGGGACTTGCGTCTGTTTATAAAGGGAAAGTTGAATTTATCGATAGGAAATTGAATTTTTCTTCTTCTTTCCCTCATGGAGAGGATATGTATTTTCTGACAAAGAGTGGAGATGTGTATCGCTGTGTAAATGGATCGAAAAAAATAGACTGTTTAGCGTCGCTGTCTGCTATTGCCGGTAATACATCTGTCAGTACACATTCATTGATAAAAGATAAATGGGTTATATTTACTTCCAGCGAAGGAGTATATGAATTTGATTTTCAGAATTTTCAAATAACTCCTTGCCGGGAATTGAAAATAAATAATGGAAAAGTGATTCATGACAATTATGGAGATTGTTGGGCTTACAATAACACTGGACGAATTTATTATATAAACTCGAAGAGCGGAGAAATAAAGAATTTTCAACTGATCCCTGAAGAGAAGATGAAATATATAGATTATGAACGCTATCATGTGGTGCGTGATGACCGGGGGATTGTGTGGATTTCAACTTATGGAAACGGACTTTTCACCTACGATATTCAGGAGGACCGGTTGGAACACTTTGTTTCCGAAGGGAAGAATGCAGGACCTATAGGGTCAGATTTCTTGTTATGTTTGATGAAAGACAGGACAGGAGGAATATGGGTAAGCTCCGAATATTCCGGTTTGTCTCATATTTCCATTTCAAATAAAGGCATTACACATGTCTATCCAGAATCACCGGATGTTTTTGACCGTTCGAATACAATCCGGTTACTGACTAAAATGTCGAATGGAGATATATGGGTAGGAACCCGTAGAGGTGGATTGTATAATTATGATTCTCATCTGAAAACTAAGATAGATAATCATTATTTGCCCTATAATATTTATGCGATTTCAGAAGATAGTCAGGAGAATATATGGATAGGAACCCGGGGAGACGGACTAAAAATAGGAGATACGTGGTATAAAACGGATCCGTCTAATCCTTTTGCCTTATCTCATTCTAATATTTATTCCATTCTTCGCGATAAGAAAGATCGTATGTGGGTGGGAACATTTGGAGGAGGACTGGATCTGGCAGAATCAACGGAAAAAGGACAATATAAGTTCCATCGTTTCTTTCAAGGAAAGAAGTATGGCTTACGGATAGTCAGAGTAATGGCAGAAGATGAGAAAGGGATGATATGGATGGGCACAAGTGAAGGTATCTGCATTTTCCACCCTGACTCATTGATTGCTAATGAAGATAACTATCATTTGTTCAGCTACACCGATGGCAATTTTTGCAGCAATGAGATTCGTTGCCTGTTTCGTGATAGCAAAGGGCGTATGTGGGTAGGTACTTCGGGTGCCGGGCTGAATCTATGCGAACTGTCAGACGACTGTCAGTCTTTGAAATATACACATTATGGAATGGCTGAAGGACTGGTTAATAATATGGTGCAATCTATTTTGGAAGATTATTCGGGACAATTATGGATTGCTACGGAATATGGAATTTCAAGGTTCAATCCCAACAGCCATTCTTTCGAGAATTATTTTTTCTCATCTTATACTTTAGGAAATGTGTATAGCGAGAACAGTGCGTGTATGGGTGCAGACGGTAAACTGATTTTTGGAACAAACTACGGATTGACGATTATTGACCCGAAGAAGATTCCAACAGAGAGATTGCTTTCTCCTATTGTTATCACAGGATTGTCCGTTAATGGAATTCAGGTGAAGCCTAATATGCCGGGTTCTCCTTTGCAAGAATCTTTAGCCTATTCGGATAAGATTACATTGAAATATTTCCAGAATTCTTTTATGCTTGATTTTTCTACTCTTGATTATTCGGATAATGGTCAAATCAAGTATATGTATTGGCTGGAAAACTATGACAAGGGATGGAATGTTCCGTCTTCTTTAAGTTTTGCTACTTATAAATATCTGGAGCCGGGCAGTTATATCTTCCATGTGAAATATTGTGATGGTGCCGGTATTTGGAATGATACTGAAACAACCTTGAAGATTGTTATCGTGCCTCCGTTTTGGAAAACGAATTGGGCTATGCTCGGATATTTCATCCTGATATTAATAGCTTTGTACTTTACATATCGTATCATTTTTAATTTCAATAGGTTGCGCAACCGCATCAATGTTGAAAAACAACTGACAGAGTATAAACTGGTATTTTTCACAAATATCTCTCATGAATTCCGTACTCCGCTTACATTGATCCAAGGAGCATTGGAGAAAATGTACCGGACGGATGATATTCCACAAGCCTTATTGCATCCGTTGAAAGTCATGGATAAAAGTACACAACGTATGTTGAGGCTGATTAATCAGTTGCTGGAGTTCAGAAAAATGCAGAACAACAAGTTGGCTCTTTCTTTGCAGGAAACTGATGTAGTTGCTTTCCTGTACGAAATATATTTAAGTTTCAGTGACATAGCAGAACAGAAGAATATGGATTTCCGCTTTTTGCCGTCTGTACCATCCTATAAAATGTTTATTGATAAAGGTAATTTGGATAAGGTGGTGTATAACTTACTTTCAAATGCTTTTAAGTATACTCCTTCGGGTGGGACAATTCTGTTTTCTGTGAATGTGGATGAGGTGAAGAAGTGTTTATACATTCAGGTAGCGGATACCGGAGTAGGTATTCCTAAAGAAAAGCAGGGAGAATTGTTTAAACGTTTTATGCAAAGTAGTTTCTCCGGAGATAGCATTGGAGTAGGGTTGCATTTGAGCCATGAATTGGTGCAGGTGCATAAGGGAACTATTGAATATAAAGATAATGAAGGAGGAGGTTCCGTATTTACGGTATGTATTCCGACTGATAAAACTGTTTATTCGGAAAAAGACTTCCTGGTTCCCGGCAATCTCCTGCTGGAAGAAGCGAATATGCAGACTCACCATTTACAGGAACTTTCAGAAGAATGTCAGGAACATGAAAAGACAGTCACCACATCAAGAAAACATAAAATATTAGTCATCGAAGACGATAATGATATTCGTGGATTCCTGCAGGAGGAGCTTAGTGCTTATTTTGAAGTAGAAGTGGCTGCGGATGGAATATCCGGATTTGAAAAGGCATGCAACTATGACGCAGACTTGATTATCTGCGATGTATTGATGCCCGGGATGACCGGTTTCGAAGTGACAAAGAAACTGAAAACTGAATTTGCGACAAGTCATATTCCTATTATTCTGCTGACTGCCTTGACTTCACCGGATAAGCACCTGGAAGGACTTGAAGCGGGAGCGGATGTTTATGTTGCAAAGCCATTTAGTTTTAAGCTTTTGCTTGCGCAGGTGTTCCGGCTGATAGAGCAATGCGAAAAGTTGCGGAAGAAATTTTCCAGTGAACCGGGGGTAGTACGTCCTGCTTTATGTAATACGGACCGGGATAAGGAGTTTGCAGATCAGTTGGTGGCTGTGGTGGAAAAGATTTATTTTCAATACAACATTTCTATTGATGAATTTGCGCAGATGATGGGGATGGGACGAACTGTATTTTATAAGAAATTACGGGGAGTGACCGGATACTCACCGAATGAATATTTGCGTGTTGTACGAATGAAGAAGGCTGCCGAACTGTTTTTGACTGAAAGGAATCTGACTGTTGCGGAAGTTTCTTATAAAGTGGGTATTAACGATCCTCTTTATTTCAGTAAATGTTTTAAAGCGCAGTTTGGAGTATCTCCTTCGGCTTACCAGAAAGGGGAGAGAAGTAAAACGTAGTATATACTTACCTTGAATCCGGTTTGTGAAGGATAGACCGGATTCAAGATAAGTATGTTTATCAGTTACATATTGAGGTCTAATTTATAGATTTCACTTCCGGCAAGAAGGAAACATCCTGTTCCGAAATCCTCAAAATCAGGAACTTTGTCGTATGTGACAGGTTGACTGTCTTTCGGTTCTTTGCCGGTTCCCTGTACATAACCAAGAAAACCATTCGGGTGAACTGCATCCTTCACCATAGCATTCCATGCTTTTATGATTACAGGCAGATAGGTATTTTTATCCAATAGACCGTTGCGTACGCCCCAAGCCATACCATATACGAAAAGAGCTGTGCCGGAAGTCTCTTTGCCTCCGAAGTTTGACGGATCGTGGAGGCTGACATTCCAAAAGCCATCTTCACGCTGGCATTGTTTCAGTGCTTTGCTCATAGCCATAAAATCATTGATGTAATCTTGGCGATGTTTTTCATCAGATGGAATTTCGTTCATTACCCGCACCAAAGCTGCGTATACCCATCCGTTACCACGGCTCCAATAACAGTTTTCGCCATTAGGCTCTTTGTATGGAGGATCGAAATTATGGTCTCTCCACCACAAACCTTCTTTGACATTGAACATTCCGTTCTCTCCGTGTTTATTACGGGTATATTCGTACATATCCCACATTTTGTCGAAGTACTTCTGTTCGCCTGTAAGTTTCCCCATTTTGGCAAATATAGGCATCCCCATCTGGATAGCATCTATCCACCACCAGTCGTTTATTTGTGGAGTATTGACCAGCATATCCATATTGGCTTTCGTTTTCCGTATTTTTTCAGGATCGGGGCAAATGTTGTATAAATCGAGATAGATTTGGCTGGCGCAGTAATTATCTGCATTACGGGTGGTTGTCCCACGGTGGAAGCCCCATTGGTGGTAATCCGCCCATTCTTTGGCATAGAGATAATATTCGTCTGCGGGATAGATGGAGTAGAGTGCCATTAAGCCTTCGTAATATACGCTTCGTGTCCAGATATTACTGGGGCGAACTACTTTTTTCACAAAGGAAGGAGTGCGATAGTCGGCATATTTCTTCATGAAATAGTCGTTCACATGAAGAGTTACTTTCAGAATTTCTTTTTTATCGGGAACTGTCTGTGCTTTTATGTTCCCGTAACTCAATATTACTCCTGCAAAAAATAGTATAAGATGCTTTTTCATTTTATAATAAATTAGATTACTATTGTTCTTAGATTTAGGCACACAAAGGTGAGCCTTTCTTTACCTGTTGCAAAGAAAATGCATTGTAAGGAAAGTGATATTGAAATTTGTACGGAAAATATGTAATATTAGACTTTATTCTTTATTCATATTAGTCATGGATAAGAACCAAGTATGAATAATTAGCAAGAGCGATTTTTTTGTAAGTCATATTGTTGTATTGATATTTATTGTATATTTGTAGAAGAGTAAGGGGAGACGAATATGAAAAGTCATACAAATAAAATATTAGAGTCTATTAAGCAGGCATTGACAGAGCATTTACCAAAAGGTGGCAAGGCTTTGTTGTTTGGTTCTCAAGCTCGTGGGGATGCACGGATTGATTCTGATTGGGATATTTTGATTATCTTAGATAAAGAAAAATTGGAGCCTGAAGATTATGATAAGGTAAGCTTTCCCTTAACTATGTTGGGATGGGACTTGGGAGCGCGAATTAATCCGATTATGTATACGATGAAAGAATGGGCTGCAAGTTGTATTACACCATTTTATAAAAATGTAGAGCAGGAAGGAATTGAATTAGTATGAAATTGACAGATGAAGAACGTAATTCTTTGGTGATATTACAGTTGGAGAAAGCTAAAGTATTTTTGAAACAAGCAGATGAGATGTTTGATCTGAAGTATTGGGATATTGCTTCCAATAGATATTATTATGCCTGTTTTCATGCTGTTCAGGCTTTATTAATACAAAATGGATTATCATGTAAAACCCATGATGGGTTGATAGCTTGCTTTGGCTTGAATTTTATAAAAACAGGCAAAATTAGTGCACGTTTGGGAAGTTTTTTGGCGCGTATGGAACAATTACGGCAAAAAGGGGATTATAATTGCATTTATTCAATATCGGAGGATGAAATCAGTACGATAAAAGCTCCGGCAAGAGAACTTATTGAGACTATTGAAGTTTTACTTGCCGAATCATAATTATTCTTGTAAGGATATCATCGTTAAAAGACCATTTTTTTTATTTTTTCGGCCACATCTGTCATATATGCCGGATTAAATTCTTCTAGTTCCGTGCGTGGTCGGAATCCCCATGTCACTCCGCAAGCGGTTACACCGGCATTGGCTGCTGTTTGCATGTCTACACCGGAATCACCTACATAAAGAACATCTTCTTTTCGTACATCGGCAAGTTTTAATATATCAAAAACGATTGTTGGATCAGGTTTGACATTTACTCCTTCCCGTTGGCCGAAAACGGCAGTGAAATGAATTTCCGGAAAGTAGTGGGCAACCAGTTTCTCGGTAGCGGCCTGATATTTGTTGGAGGCTACGGCAATCTGAATGCCTGCGGATTGCAGATAAGACAATAACGCTGAAATACCCGGGTAAGGACGACTATCGTCTGCATTGTGAATATCATAATAAGGAATAAACTCTTTTCTTACCCGGAGCACATTCTCTTCTGTCTTTTCTCCTTCGGGTAATGCACGTTCAAAGAGTTTGTTGATACCATTTCCTACCATGAAGTTATACTTTTCTACATCGTGTGTGGGGTATCCTAATTTATTCAAAGCATAATTAGTGCTATGGGCGAGGTCTGCGATAGTATTTAATAATGTACCGTCCAAATCGAATATTATTAGTTTTTTCATTAAGGCTTATGTTTATAGTTAATTCTATATTTAAATCTTTTATTCTGCAAAGGTATACTAAAAAAATGAGATTGGGAAGAATGAGGCAATAGTTTAGAGAATATCGAATGAACAACAAAGCCGGAAATATATTTGTTATTCTACCAGATTGGCTTAACTTTGCGAAAAACTAAAGAATAATGAATGCAGAATGGTTTGAGGCATTGCCTGAACAATGTCCCCCAACGGATGCGAAGCGGTGCGAAGGCTGTTATTATAGAATTGCAAATGGTAATCCTGTTACAACAGAAGATTCCTTTTCGCAAAGAAAAATGCAGCCAGATAAGGTCTTTAAAGGATTAGGAATAGATGAATGTGTGACAAGGGCAGTCTCCTGTCTCTTATACACATCTCCGAGCCCACGAGACCGAGGCTGATCTCGTA
>ENA-OXIQ01000741-OXIQ01000741.1-human-gut-metagenome-genome-assembly--contig:-NODE-741-length-12910-cov-6.576507_pt1 | contig 12910 bp, 18 predicted proteins | sample MGYA00249819_ERZ652364 | MGnify/ENA primary metagenome ERZ652364 (study PRJEB26925, sample SAMN05826628) | human gut metagenome | biome: ENVO:2100002; feature: ENVO:00000062; material: ENVO:00002003... | reverse complement strand
GGCAGCGTCAGATGTGTATAAGAGACAGCATCGGACGTCGGGCTTGTCGGCGCCCATGCCGAACGCGCTGGTGGCGCAGATGACGCGCGGATGGCCGGCGAGGAACCCGTCCTGCACCCGTTTCTTGTCCGCGTCCCTCATTTCGGCGTGGAACGCCATGGCGTCGATGCCTTCGGAACGCAGTGTCTCGGCGAGCCGTTCGCAGCCTTTCCGGTTCTCCTTGTAGATTATGCCGCTGCCCTTGTGCCGTTTCGCCCAGGCGATCATGGCCTCGAGGCGTTCGCCGGGCCTGGCGCGGACCACCGTGAGGCGCAGGTTCGGACGGTCCGCGTCGGTCGTGACCGTCACGGGGTCGGCCAGGTGCAGGAGTTCGCGGATCTCCCCGGCCTGCGTCCGGCTTGCGGTGGCGGTCAGCGCCATGGTCACGGGGCGCGGGGACAGGGAGTCGATGAATTCGCCGATGCGCATGTAGCTGGGTCGGAAGTCCGATCCCCAGTGCAGCACGCAGTGCGCCTCGTCGACGGCGAGCAGGCTGATGCGGATGCGGTGGCTGAAGTCGGCGAAGTCGGGCGCGTGCAGGCGTTCGGGTGCGACGTAGAGGATGCGCAGTTCGCCGGACAGGGCGCGCCCGTACACCTCGGCGCGTTCCTTCTCGTCCAGGCCGGAGTCGATGAGCGCGGCGGGTATGCCGCGTGATCGCAGGTGCCGCACCTGGTCGCGCATGAGCGCCCTCAATGGTGTGACGACGAGGGTGAACGTGCCGGGCCTGGCGGCGGGGAGCTGGTAGCACACGGACTTGCCGCCGCCGGTGGGCATCACGGCCATGACGTCGCGGCCCGAGATGACCGCCCCGACGGCCTCCTCCTGGCCCGGGCGGAACGAGTCGAACCCGAAATAGCGCTTCAGCGCGGCCAGCATGTAATCCCCGTTCCCGACCATTCCGCTTCCCTTCTTTTCACCCATAAGTTTGATACCCTCAAGTATAGCATATTCATCGCCTTATGCTGGGGTGTCATTCCCGGCTATCGCCATCCCCGCGCGCATTCCCGGGTGTATGGTGCGGAAGCGGGGTGGCATGGTGATCGGTCCGGACGGTTGTGGTTTCGACATGCGTTCGCCTTCGGAGATGGAGGCGGATGACGCGCGGCGTGAGGCGGATGAGGCGGCGCATGCGCCTCGTATGGCGGTCACGTCGCGTATCCGTCGGGTGGCGCAGCCGCCGGATGGGTATCTGCCGTTGTCCCTGTTCGACGAGGTTCGTCTGGCCGATCCGGTGCCGTTGTATGCGTTCGAGGACGTCCCGGCGGACGTGACGGGCCTCGCGGTGGATTACCTGTCCCGTGTGGCGCGGGGCGTGCCGGCGCGGGATGCGTTCCGGGTGCCGTTGGCGGGGGCGCGTCTGGTGGGCCGGTCTGCGGATGCGGAACGGCTGCTCGCCATGGTGGACGGGTTCTCCGACCGTTCGGTGCGGGCCGCGTGCCTGCTGTGCGGGTTCGACGCGGCGTCGCGTCGGGGCCCGGCGAGGTGGCGGGCGGGCAGGGTCATCGATCCGGGGCCGGCCACGGTGTATAACGTGCGGCGCATGGTGGCGCGCACGTTGAGGTTCATGGACCGGGTGGGGCCGGTCGTGTGGGAGGGGTTCACGTTCGACGGCGGCTACACGGACCGGGTCACGTCCGGAGACGGGGACCTGCTCACCGCCGACGGCCTGTGGGATCTGAAGGTGAGCCGTTGGCCGCCGAACCCGACGTACACGCTGCAGCTGCTCGTCTATTGGCGGCTCGGCCTGCATTCCACGCATCCCGAGTATCTCAGGGTGCGGCGTCTGGGCCTGTACAACGCGCGGTCGGACACGATGTGGAGCGTTCCCGTGGCCCGGATCGGCGCCGATGCCGTGCGTGCGGTGGAGCGGGATGTGATCGGCTATGCGGACGGTCTCTGACTCTCGCGCCGGCCGGTTCTATTCGCGGGGGTTCGTGGCCGGGAGTTCCGGCATGGGGCGGGCGAGTCTGGCGGCCGCGTCGGCGAGCAGCCGGCGGGCCTGGTCCACGGTGTGGGCGGCCTCGTGTTCGCGTCGGTCGGCGTCCGCGATCCTTGCCTTGGCCTCCGCGTCGATTCCCGCGGCCTTCTCCTCGGCTGTTTTGAGGATCCGGTCGGCTTCGGTGTTGGCGTCGGACAGGAGTTTCTGCGCCTGTTCGCGGCTTTCGCCGATTCTCCTGTCGGCTTCCTGGTCGATCCCCTGTTTGCGCCGCGTGGCCTGTTCGATCTGTTCGTCCGCTTTTTTCTTCGCTTCGGCGGTCAGGGTCTCGGCTTTGGCCCGCGCCTTGCCGAGGATGGTCCTGGCTTCCGTTTCGGCCTTGTCGAGGATGGCCTTGCGTTCGGCCTTGGCGCCGTTGACCATGTTCTGCATGTCGACGCCGATGTGCTCGTAGGGGTTCGACGCCTGGTATTCGAGCTTCTTGTTTTGCTCCCGGAGCATGGTCAGACGCTGGTTGAGCTCCCCGTTCTCGGTCTGCCGCGCGTGGTTCTCGCGTTTGAGCCGGATGATCTCGGCCTGGTCGAGCGTGCGGCGTCGTTCGAGTTCGGCGACGCGTCGTTCCACGGCGTCGGCCCGGTATCCGCCGATCGTGGCGCGGGGCAGGTCGAGCGGTTTCGTCTCGGCGCGCCCGTAGTCGCGGATGGGTTGGATGAACTGGGTCTCCTCGCCGTCGGATCGTCTCGCCTCCGTGCCTTCGGTGTCTGTCATGATGGTTCCTTTCCTGTCGGCCGGTGCGTTTCGCATGGGTCACCCGCGCCGGCCGCGATAATCGGATCCACGTCATAGGTATACGTGAATATGCGTTTTTTTGATGATTCACGTATACTTATGTTCATGCGTAGGGAGTTGGCGATGAACCGCCTGAGGGATATGGACACGGGTTTCGGCGTGCACGTGTATCGCAAGCCGGATCTGGCGCTGGTTCTCGGGGAAACGGGACAAAGGCTCGACCGCACCTTGTCGAGCCTGGTAGCGGCGAACGTGCTGGTCCGCGCCGCGCGCGGCGTGTACGCGTTCGCCTGGTCGGCGCATCTCGGGGAGGCGACGCTGCATACCGTCGCACGCCGGCTGCGCCCCCGACAGCTGGTGTGGGAGAGCCTGGAGAGCGCGCTGAGCCGTTGGGGCGTGATCAGCCAGATCCCGGTGGATCGCGTCACGTTCATGACCACCGGCCGTGAGGGCTTGGCCGTGACCCCATATGGGACGATCGAGTTCACGCACTGCGCGCTCGACTGGTCGAGGATACTCCCCAACCTCGTGCCGCGTGACGGTGGGATGACGCCGCTCGCGTCGAAGCGTTGGGCGTATCGGGACCTGAAGGCCACAGGCCGTAACCTGGATCTCGTGGACATGGATGAATTGGAGAACGACGATGGATGGGAGTGACATGGCGTTCGACTACAAGGCGGTCGCGGCGGGCATCGCGCGTTCGGAAGGCATGGGTGCCCTGCTTCCCGTGGTGGAGAAGGAACTGCTGCATTACCGGATACTTTCGGCCATGCAGGACGGCGGCTTCTTCGGCCCGATCGTGTTCCAAGGAGGCACGAGCCTGCGTCTGTGCCACGGGTCCCCCCGTTACAGCGAGGGCCTCGACTTCGCCGGCGGCACGGGTTTCGGCGTCGATGACCTTCGGAGGTTGGGCGAATGCGTCAGGTCCTCCCTCGCCGGCATGTCCCCGGACGTGCAGGTGAAGGTTCGCGAACCGGTCCGGGACGAGGGCCTGGTGAGGAGATGGCGCATATCCATCCGCACGGCGGCGCAACGTCGTGATCTGCCGAGCCAGTCGATCAAGCTGGAGGTCGCATCGGTGCCGGCGCATGAGCCGCAGACGAGGCCGGTCAGGGTCAATTATCCCTCCGTGTCGGCGATCGCCGGGGACATCATCCTGGCGGTGGAAAGCCCCACCGAGATACTCGCGGACAAGCTTCTGTCGTTTGCATGCTCCTCCCATATCCGCCGTCGTGACCTGTGGGACATGTGCTGGCTGTCGTCCAGGGCCGACGTGGATGCGTCTCGGGCGTTCCGGATGGCCACGCTCAAGGCTGGGGAATACGGGGAGGTCGGAGAATGGGAGGCGCGCGCAGGCCGGCTGCGTGAGATCCCGTCGGTGTTGTCTTCGGACGCCTTTCTGGACGAGATGCGAAGGTTCCTGCCGGCCCGAATGCTCGTCGCCACCGTCGAATCCCTCTCCTGGCGCGAGTACGCCTCGCAGGCGGTCACCGGGCTGTATGATCCCTCCGGGCCCGCATGGGCGTCGCCGTATGGCTCGCCGGGTTTCGGGCGGCCGATGCCTGAGCCCGACCAGTCTTCCGCCGTTCCCATGTGGCGTGACGGGGGTCCCGCTCTTTCCTGAGGCGGCGTCCTCGCCCCATTCTCATCTCATCCGCAGCGCGCGCAGCATGGGGTTATGGTATGGTTCGGTGACTTCCATGAGGCGGGTCGGCCGCCCGTAGGGTCCGTAGGCGGTGATGGCGGGTTCGACCGGGCGGATGATGCCGGCGCGTTCGAGTTCGAGCAGCGGGTATGCGGCCGACGGGTCGGGGTTCGGGTAGAACCTGCCGTCCGGTGGGATGGCCCCGTCGGGCTCCCAGGAGACGTCCAGCTTCCCGCCGGGTCCGGTGACGGTCAGTCCCATGCCGCCGCCGTGGTGGCGGCCGGCGAGCAGGTGCCAGGTCTCGAGCGCGTCCGTCTCCCCGCCGTGTTCCGGGTCGGCGTGCCAGGGTCTGCCGCGTGTGGCGAGCAGGTGGCGGCGTTCCCCGTCGAACCTCGCCGCATCCAGTCGCCTCCATGTCCACCGGTCGACCTCGAAGCGGATGCCGTGTCCCCTGATGAGGGGCGGCACGGCCCCGGTGACGGGGTTCACTTGCGGCCTCCGCGGATGATGTGTCTGACGCACATGGCGAGCAGGACGAGGTCGAGGGCGGCGGTGATGATCCACAGCCATCCCATTCGCGGCATGATCGCGCATTCGATGATCAGGAGGATGAGGATGGCGAGGCATGCGAGGGCGAGGAGGATGGCCTTGCGGCGTTCGTCGTCCATCATTCCCCTCCGTCCGTCTCGTCGGCCCAGTATTGGTCCTCGAACCAGTGGTCGAAGCGCATGTCGCCCGATCCGGTGGCGGGGTCCGAGGCGAGTGTGGCCTCGTCGGCCGCCGGGTCGTACAGGCGGTCGACGTCGAGGTCGCCGAGCCAGTCCTCGAGCCATGCCTCGAGTCCGCTGCCGTCCTCGTTGTCGTCGTCGGCGACGAGCCTGACGGCCCTGCTGATGAGGATCTCCTCGATGACGCTGTGTGCCGCATGGTCAGTCTTCGGGTCGGCGAGGCGGGCGCGCAGGCGTATCGTGGAGCCGAGCATGCGGTAGAGGAATTCGCGGTCGTACCGGTCGAGGTACCGGTCGGGCAGGAGGTCCGTGACGGGGTTCCCGTCGTCCTGGCCGAGGTGCGTGCCGCGGGGCATGCGGCCCAGACGTCTAATCTCGATCCTCGTCATGGTCTCGATCATGGACAGGTTCTCGTCGAACAGCCTGCGCATGCGGGTGCCCGGCATGGGGTGGTCGCCGCCGGTGTCGTTGTTCATAGGTTCCTTCCGTACTTCGTGTATCTCGTGTATTCCCCGTGTTGGGGGCCGATGAGCGTGATCTGCGCGTCCACGATCCTTTTGCGCCGTTCGAGCTCCCGTATCCCCCGGTTCAGCCAGGCGGACAGTTCGACGCAGCCGACGGTGGCCGTGTCGCACCGGCGCAGGTCGCGGGCGACCCCTTCGAGCAGGAGTCCCTGGACCGCAAGCTGGATCACGCCGCTGTCCTTGAACTGCGTGGCGGCCTGTTCGAGCCGGTCGACGGGATTCGGGCCCGCGCTCATCGTGCCGTCCCGTCCGCCAGGCCCAGTTCGAGCCGTCGCAGCCGTTCCTCGAGTGCGTTGATGCGCATAGTCTGGGCGAGCACCACGCTCATCGGCGCGGGTCTTCCCTCCCTGCCGGCGTCGGGGGCCGGGGCGTGCGGGCGCGTCGTCCCGGCGTCCGGCGGTTCGCGCTTCCACCGGGCGATGCACCGTTCGATGCGTTTGTTGCCGATGATGCGCGGGTCGAGCCCCGCCTCGCGGAAGATCCTGACGGGGCTTTCGCCCCGCCGGTAGCGTGTGACGGCCTCGCGTTTGAACGAGTCCGTGTAGGTGATGCGCGTGCGGGTGACCCATGCCACGGCGTCCAGTCCGGACAGCAATGCCATCTCGGCGTCCGAGAAACCCGTCATGCCCATGGCGTCCCCGCCTCCGGTGCGGTCCCTCCCGGGATTCCGGACACTCGTCCGGCCGGTCTTTCCGTCCTGTGGTCCTGCATGTGCGGCTCCTTGCCTCTCCGGGGCCCTGCCTTGTGGCCCCTTCGCCCATGCCACCCGTGGCCCCTTCTATATCGGGGGATTCCTCCGCCGCGCAAGACCGATCTTCCTTCGTGTCCGCAGCCCCAAAACAAAATGTTGACAATGACAATAAACAACGTTATTGTTGTCACCGTCAGCAAAAATATTGCTGACGGCTGATAGTCGAAGGATTATCGCAGATAAAGGATAAAAGAACAGAGCCGCTCCTTGAGAAGCTCAAGGAACAGGGATGGCGCATCGAAGCCAAGAAGAAAGGCTGGATGTGCTACCCACCCGACAAGTCGAAGCCGGGCGTTCCCATACACAAGACACCTTCGGATGCCAGATGGTATGAGAATTGCTTGAAATACCTGAGACGCGGCGGGTTCCAAGAGTGAGCGGTCGCCAATCTTGCGGAGACGAAGTTTCCTAGGCTTGTCACCGCAAGATTAGCACACCCTCTGTTCCCCCATCAACCTTCGACCGCTAGGGCGGCTGGATGGCGTGCGCCCATGGAGGCATCTCCCGGCGCACGCCATGCAATACATCGGATAGGTGAAACATGACGAGAGCACGAGAATGGCAGGTTTCCCTTGACTTCAAGGCGAGACTCGACGAGGACGCGGCGTTCGACCTCATGGAAGCCCTCGGAAGATACGGGGCCTCGGTGGCGGTCGACCCCGGGCACACGGGCGGCGGACTGACCCTCGCCGTCGATGCCCCGGACGGGGAGACGGCGCTGGCCAAGGCCCTTACGCTCCTTGAGAAGAACATGCCCGGCGCGACGGTGACCGGACTCGAGGCACGGGAGTGGGCCGACGCCGTGGCGCGAAACCGCGAACCCCTATACCCGCCGGTGGTGGGCTACGCCGAGATCGCGCGCATGACCGGCGTCACCAGACAGAGGGCGTACGCGTTTCCCAGGATCGAATCCTTTCCCAAGCCGGTGATAGAGACCTCACAGGGCCCCCTCTATTCCGAGGACGCGGTTCGCGCATGGGCGCAGACCCGCGAGCTCAGACCCGGACGTCCGAAAGCGATGGAATAGGAAACGATGCGAGAGCCCCGCGGCCGCACGGCGCGGGGTTTATTTTTACAAGGAGGAAGCGGCCGTTCCCCGATGGATTCGTCGGGAAGGGAATCGGCTGTCACCAGGTCCGGTCCGGTTGGATCACGGGCGGTGCGCTCCGGTCCCTGAGCCGGAATGATTGGGTCATTCGCGCATGGGCTCCTTCGAGCATCACGGTCCAGGTCGTCGGGGATACGGTCCTGAGTCCGATGCCGTTCTGGAACGCCAGGATGAGGTCGTTGCGGACCGGTGTCTGTCCCTTGTTTCGGTTCTCCACGGTGTAGCGCACTTCGAGCAGGTCCTTGCGGATGGCGTATTCCACGTCCGTCAGGAGCAGCCCGTCATGTTCCCCGTATTCCAATGGACAGGGTGTGAATTCCGTGCCCCGTGGTACGTGCCATTCCCTCCATTCCGCGTGTTCTTCCAAGAGCAACCCCACATATCCGACGGCCAAAGCGGTCAGTACAATCAACACGGCGATGACAACAAAGCTCATTTTCCCCTCCCGCAGAAGAAGGCATGACGAATATGGACGAATCTAAAAGCGGACGAGCATTGAATTCCGCGGAAAAGGCCGAGGCGGACGCCCCGACCAACAAGCAATGGCTCGATACCATCGGCGGCCCGACGGGAAGCCGCCGATGATTGTCCGATTCCGATGACCGTCGGCATTGTTTTATTGCCGATATCGGGCTGATGGCGGATAATCGGGATCATGAAGGATGGAATCAATCAATGCGGGGGTTCCGGCATCGAGTCCGTTGATCATTTCGACGGTGTCGGAATCGTCAGGATCAGACCAGTGGTCAATAAGGTGGAGATAAAGAGGGCCAAGCGTCTGATTGTCGAACAGATCCCTCATCTTGCCGATATAGAATTCCCAAAGCGGCCGGTCGAGGATGACGGCACGTTGAGGCCTCTTTTTATAGGGGCGTTCTCCAAGGACGGCCTCATAGGCGCCGCCTTCGTCACGCCAGGAATACAGGCAGCCCAGTCGTTCCTCGGGTATTTCTCCGCGTCGGCCGGAGCGTATCAGTGCGCGGAGCTTGTCAGGCGTACGGTCGCCGAAGTCGAGGGGATCGCAGTCGTCGACGAGTACAGGCGCAGGGGCGTCGCACTCGCCCTGAAAAGGTACATCGATGCCTGGGCCGCCGATCACGGCGCTTGTCTCGTATTGTCCGTGCCCACGAATGAGGCAGCGCGTGGCCTCAACGAGAAGTCCGGCCACCGCGTCCTGGAGCCCGATGTCCTTCTCATGCTTCAGGTCGTATATGCCGACGGCGGTCCCTGCTCCCTTCCCTTTGCTTTGGAACGTGGGCAGGAGGCAGGATACAGTTGCTGGGCATTCCTTCCAATCGCCAAACCTGGCGGGATGTCCGTCAGGGCGGGACAATGCCCTTCCGTCGCTTCCTCTCCTGGAGTATCCGGTGAGGAATACTTCGCCGTCAAGTGGGAGACCCGCGACGGTGACGGGAATTGGATCGCCACGACCAGCCGTTTGAGGGGCGTACGCGCCGACGTCATGGACTGATGCCATTCCATCAGGCCCCATGCCTGGCGCTTCGGCGTTCTTGTCTTCCTGATGATTCATTCCTCGTCCTTCCCCTGGCGAGCGGCCATGCATGGACTCATGGATTGGGCACGAGTCCGCGTGTTCGGGTGTCTTGGTTGAGCCGTCATTCTGCCTGCTCCAGTTGCCAGTTGCCGGCGAAGCAGCTGCCGCCGTGCGAGGCGCGGTAGTCGTGGAGTTCCCTCGATCGTTCGCTCTCCCGGCGGGCTTGTTCGGCCCGGGTTTTGCGGCCGGCGCGGAGCGCGAGCTCGGCGATGCGTGCGGCTTGTCCGGGGTCCGGGTCGGGGTCGAGGCGCAGCCTGTCCGCGAGGGCGCGGATGGCGGTCGGCCCGTCGGCGTCGGCGCCGATGCGGTCGGCGAGCATGCGGCGCGCCCGGGTCTCGTAGGATTCCGGTTCCGCCGGCCGGCTCTCCCCTGTGTCGCTTCCGGCGGTTTGGCCGGCGTCGGCATGCTCCCGGCGTCGGCGTTCGAGGGTTCGCTGGTCGCAGGTCAGGTCGTCGCGCAGTTCGTCGAACAGGCGGGCGAAGCGGCGTCCCGTGTCGACGCGTTTGGCCTGGAACCCGTTGTCGAGCGCGTGGTCGAGGACCCGTTCCATGAGCCCGCTCGTGTCGGGTTCGCCGGCGGCGTCGAGCCGTTCGACGAGCCGAGTGACGGCGTCGGTGTCCCGCCGGCCTGCCGGTTTCGGGGTCAGGCCCATGGCGGCTCGGCGGTTTTCGAGCCGGTCGAGGATCCATCTGGCGCGTATCCCGGCGGGGACCCGCTCTTCCGGTTCGGGGCCGGCGTCTTGCCAGCGTTCGTCGTCGGGCTCACCCATAGGGCGGTTCGCCTCGTCCGGCGCGGATGCGGCTTCGATGATGTGGGCGGTTTGGTTTTTCCCGTCGCGGCTCTCCCCGGTCCGGGGAGATGCCTCCGTAGGAGGCAAAGGGGATATTTGTTTAGAAGTATTTGTTCTTACTATAGGGGTGTCACTGGTGACACCCCTGGAGGTGTCACCAGTGACACCCCTGGCTTCCCTTTCCGGGTTTAGAGGTGTCATTTTGACACCCCTAGATTTTGGCTTGTTTCCGCCGTTTTCCAGAGGTGTCATTTTGACACCTCTAAATCTGTCCGCTTTTCCGGCCTGTTCGGCATTGCCGTCGCCGTCACGTTCGGCCCGTTCGGCGCGTTCCGCCCTGGCCTGTCGTCCAGGTTTCTCGGACACGTGCTCGAGGGTCACGTTCATGCAGCATTCCCAGACGACGGACCGGTACGGGTCGGGCACGTAGTTGCCGTGCTCGTCCCATTGGGCGAGCTTCTGGTTGCCCCGGCGGATGCATCCCGTCTCCTCGAGCGCCTTCAAGGCACGTTTGACGCTGGATTCGCTCGTGTGCGCCTCGGCCATCAGGGTCTCCACGGTGGGCCATGCGCTGCGTCCGTCGGGCTGGCAGCGGTCGGCCAGGGCGATGAGCACGAGTCTGGCCGTGGCTGTGGGTGCGGGCGCCTCCCTGAGCGCCCATGACGTGCATTGCCAGCTCATGGTCTTGCCCCTTCCGTTTCGCGTTCCTTCTTGTGTTCCTGCATGAGCCTGTCGAACGCCTTGCTGGTGGGTTCCAGGCTTCCGTACCGGGCTCCCGCCGATGCGGCGGCGCGGCCCATGGTTTCCTCGTTCCTGTCCTCGTGTCCGTCATCGCGCATCGCCGGACAGCTCCTTCCCCGTGTCGGCGTCGAGGGCGGTTTCGAGGGCGCGGCACAGGTCGAGCGCCTGGTCGAACCCGTCGAGCCATGCGCCTACCCAGTCCTGGGCGTCCCCGCCCCCGGCCGGCGTCATGTCGATGGTCTTGAGGCGTTCCACGGCCATGGCCTGCCGGTCGATCCTGCCGTGTCCGTCAATGATGATCCGCATCGTCTTCCGTTCCTTTCCCGTCGCCTCATCGGGCGAGCTCTTGCACCGTCATGCCCAATGTCGTCCGGGTCGGGTCGTGGCGTTTCCGCACCCTGTCGCACAGGGAGGGCGAGGGCATGCGCGCGAACATGCCGGGGTCCATGGCGCGGATCTCCCGTTCGTGGGAGACGAGCGCGTCGATGACGTCCTGCACGCGTGCGCGCAGCAGATCATGCCATCTGCCGGGCCATGTCTCGCACATCGCGGCGGAGCACACCATGGCCTCGTCGCCCGCGGCCTTGATGTACCGGGTGTGCGCGGGCAGGGCGAGGATCTCCTGGATCCATTGCCAGTCGTCGCCGCGGGCGGCGTCGATCTCGCCGGAGAGCATCCTCCATGCGTCGAACGTCGCGTCGAGCATGATCGACGCCTGTTCCCATGTCATGGGGATCGCGGGGATCTGCAGGGTGACGGCGTCGGGTTCGGCCCCTGCCGGGGCCGTCATCATCGTGATCATGGTCGTTCCTTTCGTTCCTCTATGGTTCGCGGGCCTCGTCGTCCGGCTTCCCGTTGTCCTTTCGTTTGTTCTTTCACTCGTCCATCGCCGGTTTTCGGCCGATTACGGGCGCCTGTGCCGGCGCATGCCCTGAGGTAGGGGTAGCGGTCCAGTCTCGGGGTGGTCCCGTTGTGGTGGGCTTCGAGCCAGTGGCGGATCTCCCTGAGCAGGGGACGGGCGCGGTTCGAGGTCATGCATCGGGTCAGGATCCGTTTCCATGCGGCGAGTCCCCATTCGGCCTGGACCGCGAGGGCGAGGGCCTCCATGTCCGTCTTGTATCCGGCGCTGACCGGCAATGGGGCGTCCGCCGTGTCGCCGTCCCATTGCCGGTAGCTTTCCCGGTCGCCCGCGGCGGGCGATCCGGGGCTCTCGCCGTCGCCGTCGCGTCCCTCGAAGATGTCGGATGCGTCGCAGATCACGTCGGAGTCGGCGAGGGTCTGCTCGTGCCGATGCCACCGTTCCCATGCCGTCCGGTCGTCCGGGTCCGTGGGTGGTTTCAGCCTTCCCGCGCGCCGTTCCGGGGTCTGGGTCATGCCCGTGCGGTGTTTGGGCCGTTGGGTTTTGAACCATTCGCCGACCACGGTGCCGGTGAGCTGGTTGACGAACGCGGCCAGGCTCGTCGCCCCTCCCTCGGCCCGGTCCGTGTTGGTGCGGTGCCAGTAGTCGAGTCGGCGGATGGTGCGTATCGTCAGGTCGCTCATGACCTCGTCCGTGGCCCATGCCCAGTCGCGGCCCAGCTGCCGGCGCACGCGCGCCCGGTTGTCCTCCAGCGCGGCGTCGAGCCGGAGTGCGGCCTGGTCGGCGAGGCGGGCGCGCATGAGCCTGGCCCCGGCTTGGTCCCCGTCGTTCTCGAGCCGTTCGAGGGCTTTCAGGTCCGTGGGGTCGGCGAGGCAGCGGACCAATGTGTCCGTCAACGGTTCATCGCTTTCCCTCATGGTCAGAACCTTCCGGGATGCTCGCGGCGCAGCGTGTGCAGGCGTCGTTTGGCCGTGGTGGTGGATAGGGCGAGACCGTCGGCCACGGCCCGGGTCGAGGTGACCGTCTCGCCGTTGGCCTTCAGCTTGTCGGCCCATGCGAGCCATTCGTCGGGGTCGAAGCCGGCCGTCGCCTTGCGCGCCGGCTCACCGGCTTTTGGGCCGGCATCGTGGGCCGATCCCGTGTCGGAGGAACGGTCCGGGCCGGACATGGCCCCTTCGTGGGATTCCGCGGGCTCAGGTTCGGCGTGGCCCGCATGGCCCCCTGCCTCCGGGCCCGGCTGGCCCTTGGGATCCATCTCGGGTTTCCGGCCCATGCGGTCCTGGTCCGCAAGGTCCTGGTCCGCATGGGCCTGGTCCATGCGGACCATGTGGATTGTGGACTCCGTGGGCCTTGCGGACGTCGTGGTCGTGGACGTCACGGAGGGCCATGAGACTGTCTCTTATACACATCTGACGCTGCCGACGATATGCAGTGTGTAGATC
>ENA-OXIQ01000698-OXIQ01000698.1-human-gut-metagenome-genome-assembly--contig:-NODE-698-length-13289-cov-769.169185_pt1 | contig 13289 bp, 9 predicted proteins | sample MGYA00249819_ERZ652364 | MGnify/ENA primary metagenome ERZ652364 (study PRJEB26925, sample SAMN05826628) | human gut metagenome | biome: ENVO:2100002; feature: ENVO:00000062; material: ENVO:00002003... | reverse complement strand
ATATATTATATGGCTGATTAACATAATTACTCGGTACATTTTGTCCATTAAATACTTGATATACATAAACTTTAATATAATTCCAGTTATAAGAAGTATCTCCAAGTAATATACAACAACCACTTCCATCATAGGCAATTCTCACTGCTCCTTCAAAAGCTCCATTTAATTGATAGCTATAATTATAATATGACTGAGAACTTGAATAATTATAGAAACTAACTGTAATTTCTGAGCTACCTCTACCATTATATTCATAGAGCATTATCTTGTAGACACCCATAGTATTAGTCCAACTAACCGGCAATCGTATCTTCATAGTTCCAATTACTGAGCTACTTTGATTATCCATTATAGTGTCAGTTCCAAAATAATTTATTACGGCTCCAGTGCCTGCTGAATACTCTGTGGCTACTCTCGACATATTGAGTTTTCTACCAAGAATCCACGGAGCTTCAAACCAGGGTTCATTTTCTGTAGATACTAACTTAATGCCAGCCGGGGCACGATAGCTATCATAATCAGTGTATGCAAAAGCAACTTCTTGTGCGTGACTTTCTTTAAAACCTATTTTAGTCGGAGAACTAATAGAAGGCGAAGCAGGAATATTTGGCACATCTATTATTAAAGCTCCCCCCATAGTATCCCCTGTCTTAAGGACATATCTGGTGTCTGTTGAAGCCTGTGTAAGATACACATTACTATCAACTGAACCGTCGGCTTTGAGGAATTGAGAAGAAGTACCTCCTGCAACTTTTTCATATAAATTAGGTAAAGTAATAGTACCATCTACCGAATCGTATCTCTGTCCATTTAGAGAAATAGCCCCTGTATTGCCGCCACTTCCTCCGCCAATCACTGTTAATTTACCACCTTCTTTACTTAATGTATTGGTATCAATAGGAAGAGCGTCTAATATAGTCTGTGGAGATTTAGTCCCAGCGCCTAAAGCGGTAATACCGCCAGTCGCATAGAAGTTGACAATACCCCCCCCGTCTTTTTCAACGTATATCGCATTATTGGCTTCATCCACCTTTATACGATAACCATTACCTAATTCCAAGTAACTTGAAATTGATAATTTTTGAAATGGATAGCGAGGAACTACATAATTTATGGAAGTCCCAGATTTTACAATTTGAAATATTGATAATAAATCACCAACGTTTTCTGGACCAACAAAGAAGGATAAAGGGTCTGCATGAAGCTTACCATTATTATCCCACCATAAATTGCCATTAGCGAAATATCCTGTACCATCAAACCGGACAAGTCCTTTAGCCACATCCGCAGGCATATTCTGGGAAGTGTAATCATTACGGTCTTTCATTGAACCACCCCACCAAGACGCAATACCTCCGCCAATTTTGGAAGAATCATATATACCATTTGATCCACTCATTATTTTATAAGAGTTACCATCGGTATATCCTAATGCTAAGATAGAGGTTTGAACGACACCATTAGTAATTGTAGTCTCTTCCTTAAAAGCTTGTTTGAGATAATTCAAGGCAACAGCTTTTTGCAAAGCGTTGTCAGCCGTAGTCTTAATTTGATCTTGAATAAACTTATTGGCTTCATTTAAATACGAGATGTAATCTCCATATTTAGTGTTAAATACTGAATATTTATCATCAACTGCGGCTTTCTCAGTATTTGTAGTTATGCCATCTGCGATAGCTGCTCTAATCGTTGAAATCAAATCTGTTGCAGCAGTATTAAAGGCAATATTTGCATTATTCAGATTCGTCTTAGCTATTCCCGATAATAATGGATTATTGTACACCTTCGCGAAACTTTGGCTTACATCTTTCTGCGAAGTTTCGATATTATTGAGATATTTGGCTATTGCAGTAGCTTCACTTCTATCAATTACTCCGTCTTTAAAAGCTTGATCTGTAAAATTACGCAATCCGTCTACTTCTCCATCTAATCCATTTATATCTCGCTTGGCTTGATCGACATCTGCTTGTGCCGCCTTCGCTAATCTTTGTGCTTCTAAAGCCGCTTGATCATCAGTATATTTAGAAGCCTTTTCCCAATGGTTGATAGAAAAGGATGTTCCTGCTGCTTTAGCTGTTTTGCATCGAAGGACATCATTAGAATAAGTACTACCAAAAGTCGCATTCACCCAAAGATCCCCGACTTCATATGTTTCAGTGTCTAATGGTTGTCGTACAAAGATTTTCCGTTTACTATCGGCTGTATCTTGCGCTTTCTTGGCATCTGCTAAAGCTTTAGTAATATCACTGTCTGTAAGTACTTTCCATTCATATGTTGTACCTGTTAATTGAAATCTGTAGGCTTTCCCATTACTATCATAATACAAGTCTCCTAAATGGGTGTTCTTATCTTTTTCAGTAGTCCAGTTTACCGCAGGTTGATTTGTTAATGTTGGAACTGGATCATAGAACCAAGTTTCGATAGCTCCGTCTATTTGATCTTGTAAATCTTTTAAACTCCCATTGACTGTCGTTGCAAATTCATCTAAATTCTCTTTTGCGCCAGCTATAGCATCATTCTTGGTTTGTTCTAATGCGTCTTCTACTGTTTGCCCAGATCCAATAGTTGTCCCAACTTGCAATTTCCCCTTAATTTGCAAACCGTCCTTTTCACTATATTGCATGTAAGAGGTTTTATTTCGGTCTCCTACATACATTCGTCCATAAACATTAAAGAAGGCTTCGTTAGTTGTCTTGTCAACGCCATAAGAAACATATTCTTTGTTCACGTAGGAATAGTTATCAATGCCAGCGTATAAAGTAATACTTGGAGAATAAAAGTCTACAGCAGAGAATATAATAGCATTTTGGCGAGTTTTATCTGTCTTGTTACCTAATTGACAAATAACGTCCCCTGCTTTGGGTACATCACTGCTTACATCAGCATCCGTCTTAGATAAATCAATATAATCATCACCAATGGCCACAACCTTTCTCCAATAATAATGATTTGATACATTTTCATAAATACCCTCTTTGATGTTGAAGTCTTGCGATAGAGCTTGGTCATCTACCTTAAACCTGTTTTCAATTGGTGTATTATCTGCATCGTTCACGAAATAACAACGGTAATAAGTATCTCCTTCAACAACTTTATTACAGGTTATACTTCCGCCAGGAGTGATTATCTGTCTGCCTCCGATACTATTCGTATTGATTATTTCCAATGTCTCAAAATACGCTTTTGCACGTACTTTTAACATGTCTGTTTCGATGTAAGTTTTCCCATTTGCATCAACAGCGAAAATACCTCCGCTATTGCCTCCTTCGGTATAAGAACCAACTTTTAATCCGCGCAAAAAAGTAATGAAGTCTCTTGCGTAATCACTGGTGTCTTTTCTCAAAAAGTATTTCAATCCTTGTTTTAGGAAATCCACACTTCCGATAGAGTTCATTATATCTTGTTTTACTCCATCAATAGCAGTTTGAAGAGAGTTCTTGCCAATAGTCAGAGTGTCTGTTAACTGAATTGAAATTTCGGGCAATACATTTTCATCAACCTTAAGTGTATAGTTAGAAACATACAATTGATGGAACTGCCCATTATATTCTAAATCTATACGCGCATTCTCGTTTAACAGATTCCCAATGCTCGGATTCTCGGCTAAAAAAATACGACTCAATTTAATAGAGAAGGTAAACTTTTCTCTATTATTATTTGCCATATATTTAATGATAGCTTCTTCTAATTCCTTTTCAGCCTTCGTTATATAGGCTTGTGGCATATCAATGTTTAAAAAGACAAAGCTATCTCCGACACTTGGTTTTATATTATTACCTGCATTGGGCATTACAATACCAAATGTAGTATTATCTTTTTTGAGGGCAATCCATACTTCATTGGTCATTGTATTTTGCTGCTGTGGTTGCAGGTTGTTTACATTAACCTTTTGCGCATAATCGCCGGGAACAATGTCTCCTTTGCTATCTACTTGAACAGGATTTCTGAATACTTGTTTCCCCTCTTGCGTAATTTCTGTTACTCCAATTTGGAAATTACAAGCCCCACAAGCTCCACTTGTCATCGAGATAGTTGCATCGCTGCCGACTAAAGCTTGATCAAATAAGTTAAAACCAAAGTCTCCATCAAACTTATTCAGTTTAACATAAAAGTAAGAGTGAACATATTCACCAGTGTCTTTGTTTATTGAATCATCGTCGTTCTGATCAAAGGCGATTGCTTTAATCATATCCATTCTTACACCAGCTTTATTTAAGGCATTTTTAATGCTTGGCTTAATATAAGAAAAATCGACTATTTGCTCTTTGGGATTTGTCGGTAGATAAAGATTTTCAAAGGTATAATAATCACCTGTATCGGGATTAATATATTTATTATTTAAAGCATTATAAAAACGTTCTGCTCCATTTGTCTGTCTATATATTGGAGGCATTAATACTTGTGAAGGAGTAATCCATGTGCCTCCTGCTTCTTCTATCGCCTTTCTATCGTTGCTCGGATTCGGATAATAGAATTGAATATTATCTGAACTACCTGTACCAGTAACTCTATTGGTTATTTTATAATTAGCATTAGTTTTGCTTACAGACAAAAGTTCAAAATCTTTTCCGTATTTGAATGTATGCGTGATTGCATTATTCGTGAATCCAACATGAATTGTTGTTCCGACGAAGTAGAAAGGCAATTCAAAGATATTAAATATTTCCTGCAAAGCATTGCTAAAGAACATATTTTCTAAAGAAACTTGTTTTGCTTCGGAAGTAATACCTTCATCTATGACAATGCGATATGCTAAATTACTATATTCAAGAGAGAAGTTAAGCCTTGCTACAAACTCCTGAATGTCGCCATAAAAAAGAACTTTTGTGCTATTGCTTACATAACGATCTGTATTTCCGGCATCACCAGTAACTACATCATACACATACACATTATCCAATACGCTTCTGCCGGATAAGAATTCTAATTCATGTTTGTATCTAACATCATCGTTGCTCTTTGAGGAAGATGGCGTTTTTACAATGAAATATCGTTCCCCCTTGAAATCTACGTATTGTTTCCCACTCACCCATAGATCATCAAGGCAAGTCGGATACATTGCAGTAGCCGTTAAAGAACTGCTCCCCATTCGTTGAGCATTATAAGTATATTTGATTTTTAACGGATTTTCCGCATTAGGAAACGGAGTATCAGAAACTCCATCTACATAAGTGTATACTGTCAGTAAAATGTTATTGCTCATTTGCTTCTCTTTTATCTTTTAGTTCTTTTGTCTTACGTTTTATAATATCCTCAGAACGATTAATAAAAACTGCGACTGGACATTCTTTATCTGTTGGAGGATAAGAGCATCTTAAGTATTGAGCTATAGCCCTTGATTTTATTTCATCTTTAAGCTCTAATTCGTCTACTTTCCGCTCTAATTTAGACATCTTTTCTTCATATTCTATTTTTTCTTCTTTTGCATTAGTCTTTATTTCTTCGACTAACTCTCTAAGATTTTTTATTTCGAAAGAAACTTTTTCTGGCCTTGCTTTATATGCAGAAAGCGCGAACGTTAGCAATCCACCCCCTCCGATAATATAATTTAATATAGTTGTCCAGTCCATTTAAAAACGTTTTTTTATTTATAATACAAATATAGAAATTTGTTATGAACTGATAAAGAAAAGATTGAAAAAGTGAACTAAAAAGATACTTCGGAATATAAAATAAGCCAGAAAGCTCCCATTTGAGAGTTCCTGGCTGACTTTCGGCTTCTACATATTATATTTGTACTGCAAAGATAATCAATTCAAAACAATATCCAATCATATAATCAACTTTTTTTTTATCGCAAACCTACTTCCGTGAGTAGTTGACTAAACTTGCCTTCATAATACAATGGTTGTGTCTCTTTTGGATTGTTTGGCGAAACTTGATTTTCTCCGTAGGCAAGACCTTTAGCAGTTAGGTGATTGAAAACTTTCTGTCCTTTGCTTGAAGGACGAGTACACTTTTCCAAAAAGCCTTTTTCTATCATGGCCACATTGAATACCCTTGCGCTGATATTAAGTCCATTGCGCTTTAAAAGCTCAGTTGCCGATAAGAGAATATCCGTGGAATCTACATAATCAGGAGTTGGCAAATCTCTACTATCTCCCCATTTCTTGAATAATAAGAGTTTAGACTGCTTGTTCAGATTCAAAGAGTCGGAAACTGCATTAATCCACAAAACTACATCGGATGTAGAAGTAGAAGCGTTTGCTACTTTGTGGAACACTTTGCGATAAACTTCAAATACTGGGCGGACTTTTCTTGCAATGAAGAATTCCATGCAGGGAACGGTAAGAATATAATCTACCTTATTATGCCCTCCTCTCCCTGTTTTTTGCTCCTCATTTTTGGGGAGCAATTGATAATCAACTCCTTCAATAAATTGACTACTCCCTACTAATTCTCTAACAGCGTGATCTTTTCTTGGATATACCAGCATCCACACCTCTTCAAGATTGACGGGAAATTCATTATCGGACTTGCTGAGTTCTAAGACTTTTCGGAAATACAATTCGATTTCACTGCTTGAACTGCTTTTTGTTAAAATGCCTTTTTCGTTGGCTGACGCTGAAATTTGCAGGCTATCGCTTGCAGATTCAGAAAATTTAGTTACTTTTGCCATAGATTGTATGGTTTTAATCGCAAAGATAACAATTGAAGTGTTAATTGCAAAGTCTTTGCAGAAAAAAAGTAGCCATGTTCCTTATTGGGGCATGGCTATCTTCTTATTTGTAATGATTAAAATTACCTTCTACGCGAACTGCGGAGTATTTCTTCCCTTTCTGGCAATACCCAAGAAGGGCTATTGATTATATTAATAAACTCAGTATTATCATACTCATAAAAAGTAATATTATCTGTATCATTCAACAAAGGACTAATCATATCTTGATGCAGAATATATTCAGTTTTAGCTATATTATGTCTCCACTCTGGCTGTATAACAACACCTTTGTTGTTTAGCCACTCTTTTGTTAGTATTGCAAATTTCATAATTTTCTTATTAACTTTAAGGAAATATTTGTTTGTTCTCCGGAAAGCTCTTTGTGACATTCTTATCGTAGAGGACTTCTATCTCAATAGGTTTATTGATGACTGTTTGAGATACTATTCCCATATTATATACACGATCTTCTTTTAATATAGCAGGTATATCATAGACACCATCTTTATATATTGGAATAGGAGAGTCCCAATTACCTGTATTTTCATCATTAATTTTAGCTGGCATTAATGCTATTCCCCAAATTCTATCAGGATTATTATAAGCATCAATCCCAGTAATTTTTAATTTATAAGCCGATACTTCAATTGGATCACCAGTTGTAGCTTCTGGGTCTTTAGCTAATGCAATAGCACCATTAAATTTTTCAGTTGTGCTATCTACAACAATTTTATTTGTTGTAACTTTGCCAGTAGCAAAATCTGGATAATCAACGGCTTTATAGGCAAAATTATCAAAGTTCAATGCGAACACTGGATTTGGAGTACCATACTGCATAACATCTATCTCTTTCTGAATTTCTTCATCAGTGAGGATCTCACTATAAATAGCCATTTCAAATAGTGCCATAGAAAAAAACTCCTTAGCTACAAATGCTTTCGTATAAGAACTACCTATATAAAGTGAGTCATCAGCCTGTTTAGGCGTAGCCTTATAGCATAGCGCCAGATAATCACCATACTCAGAACCAAACATAGTAGTGCCTCTATTTTCAATAGTAGAAAAATAACCTAAATAATTCCTATTAGGAGTGTCGTATCTATTATTATCAAAAACTGTATTCCAACCAACATTAAACTTAATAGGAACATATTTAACTATAACAGTTCCTATCTTATATCCTACCTTATCAAGTTTCAGATAATCATCTATACCATCTGTAACTATTGCTCCTTCATATTCTGGAATTTGTTCAATAGTGACATCTCCATTTTGAAAAGTACTAAAACTATATATAGCGGATGATATTGATGTTATTACATTTATTGTTATCTCAGGGATGATGTTAATGCCGTGAGTTAAAGTAATTGTATGTGATATAGATGCGTTATCTCCATCATAATAAACAAATTCCGGAGGAGTTTCCCATTCTCCTGTAACATTGATTCTATAGGAAGGAATAACTGTTATACCTGTGGGAAGTTTATTTCCTGTAACCCAAAAGGATATTTTTCCTTCACCTTTTAATCTGGTTATTGAAGAATCTGTTATTATAATGTCTTCAGGGCTCTTAGAATTATTTAAATAATTTAAATAATTCATAGTATATTTACCATAACCACTGCCTAAGCTCCAACCGAAGTTATACGCGGTCAATATTTCACCTTTTATTCCCTTGATAGTATTCCTATCTTTATCAAAATTGCTCTTACCTTTAAAGTTCCAATAATCTACAAGGGACGGGTGAAAAGGATAAGTTTGCCCCCCCTATTTACAAGTGTAGTATATTTAGGATACGATAATCCTATTCCAACTCCGATTTTCATGGCTCGTAAGAATAGTTTACCCCTGCAAATAATTTATACTTAGTTTTTAAATCTGCGGTTAAATGTATGCCTTGCAGAAGAATAACATTCCACTGATTACAAACTAAAGGAATATTAACGGATGTACTACTTGCTCTTGCCGCAGAACATTCAGCCTTAATATTAAAAACATCAGGTGCGGTATCATCTTTTTTTTGTGGAAATACATAAAATGGATTCCGATCAGATAAAGTAAAATGTTCGGGGCTTTCTGGAATCTCTAAAACTTGTTTTATTACGTCGTTATACATTTTCTTCCTCCTTAATGTTGTTAGGGTTGTTAATTATAGTTTCTTTTTCTATCTCTAAATTCTTCTCTAAATCTTTTTCTTTCTGTCTTCTTGCCTTTTCATCAGGAGAAGATACAGGACTTAATTCAATGCCGCTTTCCTCTGATAATAAGCCATTAGATTTTAAAGTAACCAACATTTGTGCAAAGTCTGTATCAGATTGAGGTCTCCATACTTTGAATTTGGCATTAATCTTAATATTGTTGAAGTCTGTAATAGCCGTTGGTTGAATGTCTTTTTTCACCAATTCCTTAGCTAATCCCTCCTTGAATAAGCGACACATTTTATCAGCTACATTCTGCCATTCAATAACACCTTGAAGAGCATTCTCTATATCCAATGATTGAGTAAGCATGATGGCAATACCAGAAATATCTCCTGACATTTTAATATCTTTTGGAAGAATAAATGTCGTTTTTGATCCTTTCTGTATTGTTTCCTCTAAGAGATTCAGCGTTTCAATAGTTCCTTCCGGAGTTGGTGGAGTAAGGAATTTAGCATCACTATTAGCATCATCACTTCTGTCATTCAAGATAACAGAACCAGCAATCTTTCTACCATCATTATCAAAACGCCCTTTGATGTATAATATACCCCATCCATGTCGTCTCTGAATCACTAAGAATATGTTATATAACACTTCATAGGCTTCAATTGAACTTTGAGCATCATCCCAAGCGACTTTACCTCTTTTAGTAATCAGAGGGATTTCGCTAAATCCATGTTCGTTCTTGAATATTAATTTCCAACCGTTTTCATCCGCACCACTTCCATCGTTCATGTGACGATACATGTATCTATCATCATAAGAATCAATATATTCTACGTCATCCTTTTTGTAATAAACGCTTTCTAATAGTCTATCACCGTTATCATCATTATGCGGGCAGAGAACATATCCATCCATGTAGGATAGCAATCGCGATTTAATCTCTCCCTTCCTATCGAAATAATATAGAAGTCCTGCATCTCCAACTGATTTTTGAGCATCAACCATTTTTGTCTTCATGCCATCTTGGTTTCTTAAATCCCAATACTGCTTAAATGTAATAAAGTCTTCGCTCTGTTTGGTTGTAGGGTTAGTTTCCATCAATGTGAAATTCAGAGGATTACCGCAAAGATGCAATACTTGCTTGTTCTTTATATTTTCTTGAAAAGAGATTGCCATCTTTTTGTATTCGATAGTAGCCCAGCCTCCACCTTGTTCCTTTGAAAGCTTCATTGTAATACTTGGCACGTTGTCATCAAATAAGACTTTATGGCAGTAGGGGTTTAATTCTTGAAGGTATTCATCTTGTGAAATAACCATTTTCTTCACCTTCGGAGTGTCTGCTTGTATAGTTTGATTCAAGTCTACGTTTTGAGGGTTATAGCGCGCATTTATCTGCAATCCTCTAAAGAAAGGCTTTTTCTGTAATAACAATTGCGGATTAGCAATCAAATGATCTATTTTTGTTCTGTCTTCTGCCATATTATTCTTTTTCGATCAAATTATATCTTTTCATTACTTGCTCTTTGCTATTTACATAGCACTCCCTGTTAGTATGCGGACAAATAAGATTAAATTTTGGTTCAACGACGATAACATTACTTTGCTCCGATTGATCATCAACAGAGAATTTATCATTCAGTTTGGTTCTAATTTCAGCCTCTAATTTAACAGCGTCTTTCGCAGACATATCGCCAGAAGCAACCAACTCCTCAATCTTATTTAAGAGAGAGATCATCTTGCTCTTGTTTTCCTCAAAAGAAAGATCCATATCTTCTTCTGTCGAAAATTCAACTTCTGCTTTCTTAGAAGGCTTAATATAATTGCTTTTTATATAATCTGTTAAAAAAACAATCTTTTTTGATTTCTTATATTTATTCACCTCCGCATCTATGGACTCTTTACCGAATAGCACTTTATATGCAATCTCTGCGTTTTCATAACTTTCGCAGAGAAACACATATGCAATATCCTGCATCGAGACATCATGTCCCAAGTTTTTAGCATCGGTAGTTATTTTTTTAAAGTCGTTGGTATCCATGTTACTTTTTTATATTGCAAAGTTAATAAAAATAATTGAATTACAATGAATTAAGCCCAAAAATCGTCTCTATATATATTGTCTTTGGGTATATATTGCTTCTCTCTTTCCTCAAGATCGACTGCTGTCTCGATAAGTTCATCGCCATATTGATATTCCAAAACAGGATACATTCGCATAGCACATGGGTCTAATAAGTCCATAGAACGTCCCTTTCCCAACATTTGATTCATCTCTTTCTTCGTGGCCAGTCTATGTTTCCCGCTTGCTTCTGTCTTGAACCGAACAACAGTACATTCTTCTACAAATTCAACGCCAATAGTGATTTCATCTTTCATCTTATTATGCGTATATCTTCTTTGTAAGACTTCTTCTTCCCAAGACAGATACCTATTATTAATAATGTATTTGAGTCGTAAATAACATTCGTCTTTTAAGCTTCTTGCGGAACGTCCATACATCCCTCTTGGCGCTTTAAAAGAAAGAAATGCAATTGCATCTGGAATATAATCAGAAAGGTAACGTCCGTTGATACCATCATATATTATATGGCAATCTGCTACATCCCACTTTGCTGCAAATAAAGAAAGCTTATCCGCATTCATTCGCGGCGTCGTTTTACCCAAGATTAGAGCATCCATTATATGAAATCCATCCCAAGCCAAAGCAACCATGTTATCCGTTCCAAAGTCTGCCAAGTCGCAAGTAATCCATCTGTCTCCATTTCTTTGAGGGTCATTCATAAATGTACTTCTTGCAACATGGGACGGTATAGGAGCATCTGATTCATCCTCTAAGTCAACATTCCAGTTACCTTCCAACAATTGTTGAGCCATTCTACCTCCTGATGCAGCAACAGAACCTACGTAGTCCATGTTGCCATCGAGAATGGCTTTATTCTCCGACATTCTACCTAAATAAAATGTAAAGGACTTTATGAAGTTCTCATAGGAAATAGTACCTCCTACTGCTTTTATTTTCTTGTCAATGTCTAACTTACATTTCTGGTATACTTCTTTTTTTGTATCCCCCCAAATAACATCATCTATGGTATCGCCTGCAATATAGAAATATCTAACTACACCATCTCGTTCAGGAATAATCTGCCCTTCTGGACTAATATACCAATCAAGGAATTTTCTAATCCAAGAATCTTTTTTCGGGTTCGTAGTGCCTCTAAACTTACCCGTCCAAGAACCTTTACCTCTATTTCTGGTCAGAAGATATTTGAAGGTAGAGAATTGATAAGAGGTCAACTCGTCCATATATATAAGATCAAACTGCGCACCTTTCCATTGCTCCGTTATCTTTTTGATGTTTTCATCATTGATTTGACGCATTTCAACAAAAGACCCCGATGGGAATGTTACTCTTGGAGGATTTGTTTTTCTAACTTGCGCTCCATTACCGAATGCTGATTCAAAATCATCTACAAGTCCGCCACCCATGTTCAACTCACCAAATGTTCTACGAGTAAAACATGCACGAAAAGAAGGGTCTAAACTTGGCTCTGCGACTGATAAGATGGCAGCAAAGCTTTTCCCGCAGTTTAACGTGCCGCCCCCGAACACTACATCCACGTTCGAGCACACAAACTTTTCTTGAAAGCCTGATTGTGGCTTAATTATTTTGGTCTTTGATTCTTTATCTTTGTCTGTTGTTTCCATATACATGCAAAAATACTATAGAAATTTGCGAATATTTTGGACTAATGAATAAATATTATCACCAGTGATAAGATTTAGCCCTATATTTATCTGTATTGTTGAATATATAGCTTTAATTTGTATGCAAATTAAAATATCACGAAGTATGAAATTTACCAAACAGCAAGCCTTTGAAAACCTCAAAGGTGCTCTGACAGAAGGTGGGAAAACCCTACGTTTAACAGAGAGAAGTATTAATGAGATGTTAGAAACCCTAACCCCATTATTAGCAACAGAAGAAACCGAATTGACTGATTTTATGTCAAAAGCATTGCCGTTATTCAAAACCGCAAATGGCAACATGGAAAAAGATTATTCGGATTTCGTGCAGTCTTACAAGTCTCAAACTACATCACCTGCCACACAGCAGACTACACAGAAACCTGCGGAAGGAACAAGCGAACTTGAAAAAAGACTCGCACAGTTGGAACAGGAATTGCAAGCTGAAAAGAGAGAGAAAGTTATTTCTCAGAAGAAACAAGATTTGAAAGGCAAATTAAAAACTAAAGGCGTTAAAAACGATTCATGGATTAATGATTTCATTCAAGAGATTAATATCACAGAAGAATTCGACGTAGACGCAAAACTTGACTCTTATGTGAAAATTTACAATCAATCTCAGGCTAATTTCACGACTTCAATGTCCCCACAATCTTTGGAAACCCCAAGTGCAGCCGCAACCGATACGTGGGCTGATATTAAGAAAATGAGAGAACGTAAAAAAGAAGTTTAAA
>ENA-OXIQ01000690-OXIQ01000690.1-human-gut-metagenome-genome-assembly--contig:-NODE-690-length-13363-cov-7.577172_pt1 | contig 13363 bp, 9 predicted proteins | sample MGYA00249819_ERZ652364 | MGnify/ENA primary metagenome ERZ652364 (study PRJEB26925, sample SAMN05826628) | human gut metagenome | biome: ENVO:2100002; feature: ENVO:00000062; material: ENVO:00002003... | reverse complement strand
CAGCGTCAGATGTGTATAAGAGACAGATATCGGATACACTTTTTCATTATTTTTCGTGCTAAGCAATCATAAACCTAACTTCTTAAATTCACAACTGTTTAATTTCCTTATGTGCTTTTCATATTTATCGAACATTAATGGCAGATGTTCTGAATTATGTAAAGTATCACTGAAAAAGTACCTTAATATTTCTCTCAATATCCTGTAATTTTATATACCGGATATTCTTCTGATGCAGGATTTCAAACCATATACTTAAACTTCTATATGCCTCTCAAAACATCGTTCTTACCTTCAGTTTATCTGTTACCTGAACCTCTGCTTTCAGGCTAACTACTGAGATAAGGGTTATGCTCTTCCGGTAAATATTTCTTTACACATTTACCAAAATCCCTGTATCAGGTCTGCAACAGATATTCAATATAAGTTATCGCTTCTATAATACCTTTGATACATTCCTTCCTTATTAATCAGACTGTGCGTATGCTCTTATATTATATAAGGAAAATACTTTTTTATAATCTCCGTATCAGGTCTTTCTTGCAGGAAATGCGATACCCGTCACTCTTATATTGATGAAGTTATAAATTCTTTCCCAATGGAATCACCCGAACCTTTCTTTTATTTTCATCCTTTTCATTGGAACATTTATATATGCTATGAATTGAATGAATTTCTTTGATTGTTTAATTCGTTTTCTTGTTTCTTTTGATGGTGTTATAATAACACTCTCGTTATTATTTGTCAATACATTTTTATATTTTATTTTAATATTTTCTGTTTATCTTTGTCTTATTTGCACTAATTTTACAATATTTTTATTTATTTGATAATTTTCAGACTATTTATCTTTCTCCGCCGCAGTACATTCTGCCCGGAGGGCTCTATTATATCTATAGCAATCCTCGTAAATAATGCATTTAAGACAGTTCGGCAGAGTGCGAAAGACAAGGAAGATATCTGCAGGCGTGCTGACGCACGGCAAAGATATCTGACGCAGGATTTCACACTCTGATGGGCTGGATTAAGATGCATTATTTTAGAGAATTGCTATAATAAAGATGCAGCCACTCTCAACATAAAGAGAGGATAGCTGCATCTTCATCACTTCCTATTTTCGATTATAATTAATCAGGCATCCCTTAAGGATAATCTCACGCTCATCATCCGTAAGCTCCCCAAGAGCCACTTCAAACTCCTTCAGTCCCTCAGCACCGACAACATATCCCCGGATCACATCATCCTTTTCTTCCACTGCCTTACGAATCTGTGGGAAGAACAGATAATCTCCGTTTGCAAACGGAAGCTCCCCTTCTTTAATCAGGAATGGAAGCATACCCCAGTTGATCAGATTGGAACGGTATCTCTTTGTCGCATACTCATTGGCGATATTTGCCCATCCGCCAAGCACTTTCTGACAGGAAGCAGCCTGCTCACGCGCAGAACCATCACCTGGTTTCACTGCAAAGATCGTACTTCCCACACCAAGATTTTCCTTGCTTACATTCGGATAATCCTTTTTGATCACATCCATTACAGGTTTCATCTCCGGTAATGCCTCAACCGGACATTTTCCTTCCTGAATAGCCTTCTGAGCTTTCTGAACTTCTTTCGCACGTCCTACATAAGCAGGATCTTTTCTGGAAAGTGTAAACTCAGCCAGTCCAAGTGGATTGGAACGATAAGAAGATGTCTCACCGGACGGGATCAGTTCATCTGTTGTAGTAACCGGATCATGGATCTCAGAAACAACCTTCACGATCAGATTCTCCGGAAGTGCAGCCATCTCCGGCCAGTCCTTAATATTCGGACCAAACTGGATCTCTACACTTGGATCAGCTATACCCTTGCTGTCAAATACACGATTGTCATAAATTGTCTTATCAAAGAAATATTTCTGTCCTGTATAACCACCCGTATAATCCTCTGCTGAAGTCAGGAAACCTTTGTTTGCTGCAGTTGCCGCAATAGAACGTGCGTCCATAAGTGCAACAGAAGAAATCTGGCCATTCTGGATTTTGGAACCTTCGCGGTTCGGGAAGTTTCTGGTCGTATGACGGATACTGAATGCATTATTTGCAGGAGTATCCCCTGCACCAAAGCAAGGTCCGCAAAAAGCAGTCTTCACAACAGCTCCCGTTTCAAGAAGTCCTGCCAGAACGCCATTCTTAGCCAGTTCCATATAAATCGGAGTACTTGCCGGATATACACTCAATGTGAAGGCATCTGCACCAATGCTCTTGCCTTTAAGGATATCAGCTGCTGCACAGATATTTTCAAATCCACCACCTGCACATCCTGCGATGATTCCCTGTTCTACATAAAGTTTACCATCAATTACTTTGTCTCTTAATGTATATGGAACTTTTCCATCAAGGCTGATCTGTGCTTTTTTCTCAACATCTGCCAGAATATCATCCAGATTTGCTTTCAGTTCATCAATTGTATATGTATTGCTTGGATGGAATGGCATAGCGATCATTGGTCTGATCTCACTCAGATCAATCTCTACACAGCCATCATAGTATGCTGTTTCACCTGGTTTCAGTTCTTTGTAATCTTCACTTCTGCCATGGATCTCATAGAATTCCTGAATCTTCTCATCTGTCTGCCAGATAGAGGAAAGACAGGTGGTCTCTGTTGTCATTACATCTACGCCAATTCGGAAATCAGCACTTAAATTTGCAACACCGGGTCCTACAAATTCCATAACTTTATTCTTCACATATCCGTTTGCAAAAACCTTGCCGATAATCGCAAGCGCAACGTCCTGAGGACCTACGCCCGGTCGTGGAGAACCTGTAAGATAAATGGCAACTACACCTGGCATATTGATATCATAAGTCTGGGAAAGAAGCTGCTTTACAAGCTCCGGTCCGCCCTCACCCATTGCCATGGTTCCCAGTGCGCCATATCGTGTATGGCTGTCTGAACCGAGGATCATTTTACCGCCTGCTGCAAGCATTTCTCTTGCAAACTGATGGATAACCGCCTGATGAGGCGGTACATATACGCCGCCATATTTCTTGGCACAGGTAAGTCCAAACATATGATCATCTTCATTAATAGTTCCGCCTACTGCACAGAGTGAATTATGGCAGTTTGTCAGTACATATGGCACCGGAAATTTCTCAAGGCCTGAAGCACGTGCAGTCTGGATAATTCCGACAAAAGTGATATCATGAGAAGTCAGTTTATCAAATTTAATCTGAAGTTTGTCCATATTTCCGGAAGTATTGTGTGCTTTCAGAATTGAATAGGCAATTGTACTCTTTGCAGCTTCCTCTTTGGAAACAGGAAAATCTGCCTGATTCTCCGGAACAATCTTCTGACCATTCAGCAAATACACACCGGTATCGTATAATTTCATAATGTCTCCTCCATTCTGTTTTTTTGCATATCACAAATGCAGTTATGGAACTCACCTTATCCACACCAGTCTTCAAATTTCCAGATGAAAACTGATTTTCTCCTGAACCGGCACTTTGACACGCTAATTTATGGAAATTTAGGTTTTATTATAGAATATTCCACCGGAATAATCAAGCCTAAGACTATAAGTATTTTAGTTACTACAAGCAGTAGTGTTTTTTACTTTTTTTACTTTCTTTACTTTCCTACCAAAATCCGCTATACTGGGAATCACTTAGAAAATGAGATTTCTGCCGCCTGTGGCAGTTCTGACAGGGAGGTATTACCGATATGTTCCGTTTATGGGGAAAAATATGGAAAGATAATCATTTACTGAAAGATACTGTAATCTGCGATGACTCCGAAGATACGCGGACCCACAAGATTTTTCGTGGTCTGGAAAGTATCTGTTATGAAATGGATCTGGGAAACCCAATCTGGCTGGAATCTACAGTCAGACATTTTAAGAAACATGGAAAAGCCAGATTTTATCAGGATAATTTTATAGAGCAGATTGATTTTGATTATCTGGAGATCCAGATAATTGAAGAGGATGACGAATAATAAATTATTCTGTCTTAAAATGTGTACAGGATCAGAAACTTTACATTGCCATATTGTTTCTGATCCTGTGTATCTCATTTGCAGTGAATTTTCATGTCTTTATTTCATAAATTCTCTTATGATTTCTCTCATAATCTCATCTTCCTCGGGTGTAAGCATTCCGCTGAAATGGCTTCCTGCTGCTGCAGTCTGGCGGATACTGTCCGCAATATGTTCAACGATTTCCTCTTTTACAGCTTCGTCAGCCTTCTCCGGCACCGGAACTTCTTCTACCCATGTGCGGGCATGTTCCACATAATCAGAAAAAGAATTCATCAGAAGTTCTTCTCTGTATGTAAAATCCAGCGCCTGTCTCAGCAAAAGCAATGCTGTCGGAATGATCGCAGCCACATAAAGATATGCCAGCGGCATTCCGTCCCATCGTGCATCTTTGGAATACAGGAAAAAAGCCAGTCCAAGAAAAGCGATACAGAAAAGTGACGGATACCAGACAAACCGGTTCATACGGTTCAACAGCCTGTCTCTTGTTTTCCAAAGATTTGTCCATTTCTCTTTGAGATTTGATTTAACCTCTGTATTTTTTCTGATCATTCTTCGGTAGGTAAGATGTGTGGTCAGCATCCCCAGTGCTCCCAGTCCGCCCATTAACATCATGGCATACAGCAGGAAATGCAGTTCCATAACTTTCTCCAGCATAACATCCTCCTCACTTGAACAGATAAGACTATCTGCTTCGCTGCCTGCTCATAAACTGACAGGATTATTATACTGCTGTTTCCGGTATCATGGAACTAAAATCGCTCATCAAATTCTCTCATAAAAAGACAAAAATGTCTCGAAGTGTTTACATATTTTCCAGTTTCGTAACTACCTCTTCAAACTTCATAAAATGGGAAGCTTTCACAAGAATAGTGTCACCATCCTGTACATAACCTTCCAGATGCTCCAGCAGACTTTCTCTGTCCGGCTCATAGATTACTTTCAGGTCCGGATTTGTCCGCTGTGCTCTCTCTGCCATATTTCTGCACAGTTTACCTGTACAGATAAGAACATCAATATCACATTTTCCGGCATGCTCTCCTACTTCTTCATGAAGCTGAACTTCATTTTCTCCAAGTTCACCCATATCACCAAGGACTGCAATTCTGCGTCCTGCACCATCCTGCAGAACATCCAGGGAGGCTTTCATGGACATGGGATTTGCATTATAGCAGTCATCTACAATCAGGAATTTATCTGTTTCGATCATTCTGAAACGACCGCTGATCGGCTCCAGGCTCTCGATTCCGGCTTTGATCTGCTCAGTTGTAAGTCCATAAATATTTCCAACTGCAGCTGCTGCCAGCGCATTATATACCATATGGCGCCCCGGCATCGGGATATCAACTGTAAATGCAGTATCCCCCAGATGAATGGTGCAGGTCATTCCCTTTAAACCTCTGCTTACAATCTTATCACCGTAAACCTGACATTCATTACTCATTCCGAAAAATACAGGTTTTATCTTTTCATATTCTTTTACTGTGATAAGCTTGTCATCATCGCCATTTAATACAATATGTCCCTCCGGTCTGAGAAATTTAAAAATCTCTGTCTTTGCTTTCAGAACACCATTTCTGTCTCCCAGATTCTCCAGATGGCAGGTACCGATATTTGTGATCACGCAGGTGTCCGGTCTTGCAATCTGCGCAAGTCTGGTCATCTCACCGAAATCACTGATCCCCATTTCCAGAACTGCAATTTCATCTCCATCACGCAAACGGAAAACCGTGAGAGGCAGACCAAGTTCATTGTTAAAGTTGCCCTGTGTTTTCAGAGTATGGTATTTCTGGTTCAGAACAGATGCGATCACTTCTTTTGTACTTGTCTTACCAACACTTCCTGTAATTCCCACAACCGGGATCTGAAGCTGCTTTAAATAAAACTCTGCAATATCTTTCACTGCCTGAAGAGAAGATTCTACTACGATATAAGGAAAATCAGCGTTATCAAGCACCCGTTCCGACAAGGTTGCCAGTGCCCCTGCTTCCATTACCTGTGGGATAAATTTATGGGCATCTACACGTTCCCCCACAATAGGTACAAACAGACATCCTTCTTCTGCTTTTCTGCTGTCTGTGATAACAAACATTACTTCTTCCTGTAATTTATCAGCCGGACCATAATAAGTACCGCCGCATACGCGGGCGATATTTTCAAGAGTTAAGTTTTTCATAATATTTTTTGTATCTTCTTTCCTGTTATAGCAATTCTCTTAATAATGCATCTATAACAATTCTATAAATTACTGCAGACACGCTCTATAGTGTGAAATCCTGCGTCGGATATTTTTTCATGGAAACTTCAATCAGTTTCTCACATAAAGTCGGATAGTCGATTCCCAGAACTTTTGCCTCCTGCGGAATCAGACTGGTTGGTGTCATTCCGGGAAGAGTATTTGCTTCCAGACAATACATATCTCCATTCTCCTTCATCATGAAATCAAGACGGCAGTATCCTTCCATAAACAGAGCTTTGGCTCCTGCTTCCGCATAATGCTGCATTTTCTCTGTGAGTTCCGGTGAAATTTCGGCAGGACAGGTCTCAATCGTAGAGCCGGCCTGATATTTATTCTTATAATCATAGAATCCCTGAAGCGGAGCAATTTCGATGATCGGATAAGCTTTTCCGTCCACAACCGCTACTGAAAATTCACGTCCTTTTATATATTCTTCGACCACGACTTCATTTTCATAAGAATAAGCGTCTTTGAGAGCCTGCTCATATTCGGCCTGATCATTCACAATATAAACACCTACACTGGAACCGCCACAGCAGGTTTTTACAACTACAGGAAATTCCATTCCAAGTGCTTTCAGATCTGTGGTCATTTCTTCTTTTACCATAGACACTCCCCGCGGTGTTGGTACATTATTCATCAGGAACATCTGCTTGGTGATTCCCTTATCCATTGCCAGGGCACTGCTTAAATATCCGGTTCCTGTATATTTGATTCCCATCAGGTCAAATGTTGCCTGTACTTTTCCATCTTCTCCGTTCGCACCATGAAGTCCCAGGAAAACAATGTCAGCCGCCTCGCAGAGTTTCAGCACGTTTGGTCCGAAGAAGCTTCTTCTCTCTTTTTTCATCTGTTCAATCCTGTCGTTAAATGCTGACATATATTCTGATGCTGCGTCCACATCATACTCTGACGGAAACGGATTCTCCCGGTCCACATTCTCAATGCCGCAAAAAATATCCACAAGAATCGCCTGATGTCCTTTCTGTCGTAATGCCTTACATATTCCTGTTCCTGATGTAATGGAGACAGTACGTTCTGTACTTGTTCCCCCCGCTAATACTACAATCTTCATCATTTTTCTCCTTTATTCATAAATAACAATCGGTGTGTTCTTCTCAACATTGCTGAAAATGATCTGCACCTGATCGGATGGTGCACAGATGCTTCCATGTGTGCCTTCAAATTCATAAAGCTGTCCTCCGAAATCCATTCTCCATGGAGCATCACTGATCCCCAGATTTCCATCGAATGGGATCCAGTAATTTACAGCAGAAGGATAGTCCTCTCCGTTCACTGTACATCCGCTCTTCATTTCACCTGTTGTATAACATCCCACAGGAGTTGCACAGTTGGGCACGAATGGATTTCCGGATACGATCTGCGCATCCGCAGTCGGCGTTCCATCTTTATAGAATACCATTCTCTGGGCCGTCAGGTCAATCTCTATATACGTATATCCGATATCATTTGTTTTCCTGACCAGACCTTCATGGGAATAAACAGGTTCTCTGACCTGGGTTTCTCCGTTTTTTATCAGTTCTGTAAGTTCTTTCAGCTCCGCTTTCTGATCGATCTGCCAGCCATAATTCCCTCCGCTGACAGTAATCTCACGACCATCATATGTATTAAATGTTCTCTCTGTTCCAACCGTATCATATTTAGCCGACAGTTCACTGATATATGCTTCTATCTGTTTTTTGTCAAGTGTATAAAGACCGTTTTCATCTGTTGTGAGCCAATTTTTGATCATATCTCTGTCTACTGTCTCTGTGCAATCGTCAAAATCATAGGTTATCACTACATCCGTAAGTTTGTTTATCAGTTCACAATTCTTCGTCAGAGTTTCATCACTCTGATAAACTTTCGGTTCTTTGTAGCATCCATCTGCTTCCAGATCAACCGGCGTTCGTCCTGTGACAAGAGCATCTATAATATCCTGACTTGTTTTTTCTGGTTTCAGTGCAGTTCCCTCCTGCTCAGGAACAATTACAAACTTATCGTCTTTCTCTTCTATATGAGCATCCGAAGGCTCTGTCATATTCTCCTGTTGCATACATTTCAGTTCGGAAATGGCAGCCTCTGTCTTCTGCTCATCATATTTAATGGAGGAGGACACTTCATAATTCCTGTGCTGATTAAAAGCAAGAAACCATGTAAAACGATCCTGATTTCTGATCAGTTTATCAACACTTCCATCTGAGTCATAGGAAAGTCCCGCCTGTTTTGCTGTGATACTTTCCTGTCCGTTATTTCTGGTGTCAATAGTAAGAACATATGCTCCCACCTTCTGCGTAAGCAATTCTTCTGACTGGGATACTGTCATATAGGAACAGTTGAATCCGTTTACCATTGATCCCGGTAAGAAATGCTCTGTGAAATAGTATACACCATATCCATATACTCCGGCAGTCAGCAGGAGCAAGATTATGATCAGGGTGATCATGATTTTCTTTCTGCTGCTCACGACATCCTCTCCTTTCTTTTTTATAAACAGCAACCGCCCGGCAAGAAGTTATGCCGGGCAGTTTTATTATCACATTATTTATCCAGAAAGTAAATACGATTATTCTCTTTTATGCGTTTTCCAGTAATTTCTCTACACTTGTAAGTTTAACACAGAGTACGAACACTTCTGCTGCTTTTCCAAGATCCTCAGGAGTCGGGAAGCTTGGTGCAATACGGATATTGGAGTCTTTCGGATCTTTTCCATATGGATAAGTTGCGCCTGCTCCTGTAAGTACAACACCTGCTTCTTTTGCCTTGGCAACAATAGCTTTTGCACATCCTTCCATTGAATCAAAGGAAATGAAGTATCCACCATGTGGTTTTGTCCACTCGCCGATTCCAAGACCGCCAAGTTCTCTGTCCAGTGTGTTAAGGACCATTTCAAATTTCGGACGGAGAATTGCCGCATGCTTTCTCATGTGTTCATGAAGACCGTCGATATTTTTGAAGAATTTTACATGACGTAACTGGTTTAATTTGTCATGTCCGATTGTCTGGATCTGCATGTAGCTGCGGAAATCTTCCAGGTTTGCTTTGGAAGCTGCAACTGCTGCAATACCGGAACCCGGGAAGCTGACTTTTGATGTTGATGTAAATTTATATACAAGATCAGGATTTCCTGCTTTTGCACATGCTTCAAGGATTTCTACAAGGAAGTCCTGATTGTCATCATAGAGATGATGAATGCTGTATGCGTTATCCCAGTAGATACGGAAATCAGGTGCTGCCGGTTTCAGATGCGCAAAGCGCTCTACTGTTTCTGCTGAATAGGTATATCCCTGTGGGTTGGAGTATTTCGGCACACACCAGATTCCTTTGATGGATGCGTCTTCACTGACAAGCTTCTCTACCATATCCATGTCCGGTCCCTGTGGTGTCATTGGCACGTTGATCATTTCGATTCCGAAGAATTCTGTGATCTTGAAATGGCGGTCATATCCCGGTACAGGACAGAGGAATTTTACCTTATCAAGTTTGCACCATGGGGTATTTCCCATTACACCCTGTGTCATAGAACGTGCAATGCTGTCAAACATAACGTTTAAGCTTGAGTTTCCGTAGATGATGATGTGGTCCGGATCTACTTCGGACATTTCTCCAAGGAGGCGTTTAGCTTCCGGGATTCCGTCGATAACACCGTAGTTACGGCAGTCTACTCCTGTTTCGCACTTGAGGTCTGAATCGCTGCTTAATACGTTCATTAATCCCATTGAGAGATCGAGCTGGTCTGCTGACGGTTTTCCACGTGACATATCGAGAGCTAAGCCCTTTGCTTTGATATCTGCGTATTCTTTATCCAGCTGTGCTTTGAGTGTAAGCAGTTCTTCTTTGCTCATGTCGCTGTATTTTTTCATAATATTCCTCCTTGTTCTGCCATGGAAGGATGTCCCTTTTTCCGTATGGGGCAATCATTTGTTTTTCCTGCGGCAACAGTTTTTTTTGCTTTTTACATTTTAGTATGGTAAAGTAGGGTTGTCAAGTGTTTTTATGGAATTGTTAATATTTTACCAAAACAATCGTTACTGTTCCCTCTGTTCTCAGTAACGTAACCCAAATTCATTCTGGATTGCCGTAACATCTTTCTCTGATACTTATAACAAGCCTCGTAAATAATTAACCAAAAAGCAAGTCGAAATCCCTCGAAAGTTTCGGCTTGCTTTTTTGAGTGTGACAGCGTATATTTAAATCAGTTAACAGATCTTTTAACTGTCTTAATTGTTCTTGTCAGGTCATCCTGATATCTTTTTATTACTCCTTATACAACATCCATTTTTATCCAAGTCAGTGAATGAGACAAGTCAGGCGGATAAAATCATCTGCTTCGCTGCTCAGTTCATAACCGAATGACTGTGAAAGGAGGTCATCCATGTCTATGTTCATCCACGCAATTATCGTGATCCTGCTTGCTCTGCTGGCCATGGGAATCGGGCTGCTGATTCTTGTGTGCTGGGCTTTGGCAGCATGTGCAAGCAGACGGGATTCTTATCTGGAAAAGGATTATCGGGTGAAATAAAGGAAGTCTGCGCATGGACGCTGAGTATTGCCGATAAGTTTATTCATTACTTTTCCATTAAAGTACAGGGTTGCAGAACCGCCCCCATCCAGGTTGTAAGCATAGGTACAGCCGTAGGATTTGAAAATATTCACCATATCCCAGTGATTAAGACCATTATAACTTCCGGTATCTGTTACAAGGAGTACATAATCGTTGGGTTTTACCATTCCTACTGCTGTACGTGGGTAATATTTTTCTGTTTCAGCCCATGGAAGCTGGGCTTCGCCATCTTTAATAAGAACCGGACCAAAATTATATGTATCTTTTACACCGGCTGCAAGAAGATTTTTTCCCATAAGTCCCTGTGCCGGAGTATAAATAGTTCCATCTTTCTTTACTGCCATGACTGAATAACTGGTCATGTAATCACCATAGATAATCCCGTTTTTGATGCACATGCCAAGGGGGGATGGTTTTCCTGTACCATAGTCGAAAGCACTGCCGTTTACTCCGATAATGCCTCCATTTGAGGATACTGCATCAGAAGTTGTCTGTCGGGATCCGCCATAAGTTCCGTTGGAGAGGGCGGATTTCAGCTGTTTGGCATTGGATGTCTTTATATGCGCTACCCAGTAGGAAATTCCATGGACTGATTTGCGTTTAAGTTTAATATTAAGAGTGCTGCTTTTGTATTCGTAAGTATTGCCGTTTTGAGTAACTGTTGGTTTAGTATCTGAAGATTTTACACGCTGCCCTTTGCTGTTTACATAATATTTACCTATCCAGGTATTTTTTGCCATCACTCCTGTTTTCTTGCTGAAATAGTAATAATATTTTCCTATCTTCTGCCAGCCCTTTGCCATGGTGGAATTGCTGAGGAAATAGTATTTTTTTCCATCCTGAGTAAGCCACTGCCTGGCAATTGCCACGCCGGATTTATTAAAGTAATAGGTATATTTATCTCCTGTAGCCCAGCGATTACGGAACATGGCACCATTTTTACGATTGTAATAGTATTTATTACCGGAACGCTTCATCCACCCGGTGAAACGTTTGCCGTTGGCAATACTGTAGTAATAATAACCTTTATACTTAAAAGAACCGCAGATCAGACGCCCCTTTGAATTATAAAAATAGTAATCTCCGTTTATTTTCTGCCATCCCGTTTTCTTCGATGTGATGCTGACGGAGGTTCTGTCCTGTTTCACATATGTAGCTGCATTTACGGTAACTGCACGCATACTGATGCCTGCTGTCAGAAATAATGCCAGTATCAGAAATACCGCCACTTTTCTGAATGGTAATTTTCTTTTCATGTCTTTCATCTGCCTTTCCATGATGTCTGATATGCCCATATAAGGGAATTGCTATAAATATATTACCGATATGTCCCCTGCGATTTCTTTACCCGACAATTCGACAGACCGAGCGTTGTCAGATAATATTCCATGTCTCTCTCTGACATCAGACACTTTGGCCCTATAACGAGTTCCTTTATCAGCTGGTCAAGGCAATCTGAAAAATCAAAATCCACATAAGATATCAGCTGACTTTCTTTTACATAGTAGGAATAGTTATATAAACGTGCACCGAGAGAAAGTTCAACTTCTCTTCCCATCAGAAACTGTTTCGGCGAAAACTCGCACAATCGGATTTCGCTTTCCTCTCTGAAAAACGGATTTTTCATGTAAACAGATTCCTGAAATAATTTCAAAAACTTTTTCTCAAAACAGTTCATGACTTTATCCAGTACTTCTATTTCATAATCCTGCTTCTCCTCAATGCTTTCCCGACATTGTTCTTCTTTCTGTAATATCTTCTCGATTTCATCAACCAATTCATGCACTATCTGATGTACAACTTCTCTCTGCTCTGTTTCAGAATAACTGATCTTATGTAATGACACAATTGACGGCTTTGAAATCTCCGGAGAAACCGTTACAACTTCTTTTAATACATCCAGGTCAAATCCGATGGCAGCTCCGCGCCCGTCATCCGCATATCCCCGCCACTGACTGAGCAGATCATTCTGATACGAAAAACAGGTTACATAATATCTGAAGTCTGCATGATTTTCATTGAAAAATTCATCTGTAAACAGTTTCACATATCCCATCAATCTCTCTGATGAAATCTTTGATCTGAATAAATCTGAAGCATTTTCATAAGCTCTTTTAAATTCTGCGTCATAATACCTGCAGATCCAGCTGATCTCCATGGAATCATTGGATTTCAGGATATTTGTCAGACGGAGGGAACGATTTTTCAAAATAGAATTCAATGATTCTAAACTGCAATAGTGATATACGATCATATTTTTCTTCTCCTGTAAATAATTGTTCTTTTGTAACCATTCAACATTCTGCCATCCTCAAAAAAATTCTATAGCAAAGTTCATCAGCAAAAGAACTTACGGAAAGTTTATATCAGTAAGTAACAGAATTATTATATCAGATACATCTTATGAATCTGTAAACTTATAGCAACCCTCGTAAATAATGCATATTGATTAAGAGGCTTGCTATAGAAAAACATTGCTTATACTTATAATATAATAACCTGTCTCTTATACACATCTCCGAGCCCACGAGACCGAGGCTGATCTC
>ENA-OXIQ01000685-OXIQ01000685.1-human-gut-metagenome-genome-assembly--contig:-NODE-685-length-13403-cov-10.875936_pt1 | contig 13403 bp, 6 predicted proteins | sample MGYA00249819_ERZ652364 | MGnify/ENA primary metagenome ERZ652364 (study PRJEB26925, sample SAMN05826628) | human gut metagenome | biome: ENVO:2100002; feature: ENVO:00000062; material: ENVO:00002003... | reverse complement strand
TGCATATCGTCGGCAGCGTCAGATGTGTATAAGAGACAGCAGCAGCCTACAACGACAAAAACACGCATTGGCCCTGGTTCGTTAAGTTTCTTGGTGGTGGGGTGTTCTATTGCAACAACTGGCCTCCCCAGCCGGTATTGGTCGAAGTCGACAACGAAGAACATCCCGTTACCAAGAATCTGCCTGCATCATTCGTGGCTCCCGCCAGCGAATGGTACCAATGGACTCCCAGCCCCCGCCAGAACAAGGACGTAGAGGTACTCTTGTCCCTATCTCCCAAGAACTATCCACTGGGTATCAAGGATGTAGTGAATTTTGGCGACTTCCCCATCGTATGGTCCAACAAGAATTACAGAATGATTTACCTGAATATGGGGCATGGTGACGAAGAGTTTATCGACGGTACACAGAACCTGCTATTGGTTAATGCTTTCCGCTGGGTAGTGAGCAAAGACAAAAGCGGCAACCCGTTCCTCAAATAAAACGGTTTCCATAACAGCAATCAAGAGAATAAATAGGGGATAATTCCCCTATTTCCTATGTTAACACTACGTTTTTATGCCGAAACAGATACTTTTCCTTCGAAAAGTATCTGTTTCGGTCGTTTTATATAGATACCCTTGCCGGTTCCCAACGGGCCGGAATGACAGTTTCATATCGTTGAAACCAAAAGTTTCACTTGCTGAAACTTTTAGTTTTACGAAAGGAAACTAAAGGTTTCCCTTAATGAAACCAATTATTTTCCCAATCAAAACTTCTCGTATTTAGTCTCAAAACTAAAAGTTTCATGTTGAGAACTAAGACAATAGCCACTTTTACGATTCACCCAATAAATAGGAGGCATCATCTTTTAGAAAGATTGGAAAGCGTGATAGATGGTTGTAACGTTTTTTATCTGTCACGGGTATCTATCACGCTTTAATTGATTTATAATCAAAACAATACACCCATTTGCGTGATAGCATGACAGATGTTTTGCCAAAACAAACTTTGTGAAGGAACAAAAAATCCCCGGTATTATTCACAAGGAAATACCGGGGACTCTTCAGAAAAAAACAATCAAAACTTATAACCAGCCAGGGTTCTGTGTCAAGCCACCTTTAGCTCTATCCATTTCCGACTGGTCAATTGGAAAGTATCTGAACTTCTCCGTCCAACCTTTGTTACCTAAAATCTCTGTTCCTTTATCGAAACGCAGAATATCAAACCAACGCTGCATTTCATCCATAAACTCATACCCACGCTCTTCAAAAAGAATATCCAACAGCTCCTGCTTGCTCTTTCCGGCCAAGTTGATACGATGCTCTTTGTCTTTGAAAGCGCGGTCTCTGACCTGGTCGAACCAGCCTTGCGCATCGGCACTGGCAGTTCCGTTGATGCGTACATCAAGCTCCACAGCCAGCAGCAAAACATCGGCATAACGGTAAATACGCCAAGAGTTATAATAGTTATCCGTAGGATTCACCGTAGACGTCGTCTCCTTTCTCGGATGAATCTTATAGTGCCCCAGACCCTCGTAATTTTCCTGCTGGTCACTGACTTGGAAAGCACTTCCTGCCGGTAGTTCACCTTTGGCCACCATTTCTGCCACTTTTTTAGCCTCGTCCGCATAGACAATGACTGTTCCCTCACGGCGCGTATCACCTTCCTTAAACATGTTGTAAACAGTACTCGGCATGGTATTCTGCCCATAACCTTCGCCCAAGCCGCCCTGCTCGGCACTTCTCGGGTCAACAATGTTACGACCACCCAAAGAACGTGCAAGACCAAACCCTTCACCGGAGTTATTGCCGGCATAACATACCTCAAAGATAGATTCCGCACACCATTCTCCGTCTTTCACCCATAAGTTTTGATAATCAGGGTTCAACCGGTATCTTCCACTGGTGATTATTTCTTTCATGTCATTCAATGCCACCTGATATTTAGTCTCATCACGATGGAACAAAATAATTTTGGCACGAAGCAGCTTGGCAGCATCCCGGCAAACGCGTCCCTGCTGTGTAGCACTGCGCTGGGGCAGATACTTAGTCACTTCGTCATCCAAGTCACCCATCATAAACTCATAAATTTCTTCACGGGTTCCTTTGGCAACGCTATACATTTCACTGGCTGCCAGATAATGTTTGATAAGCGGGAATTGCTCATACCCCATAAACAGATGGTAATAGAAAATGGCACGGTAAAAGCGCGCTTCGGCAGAAATGGAATTGACAAAGTCTGCACTGAGGTTGCATCCGGCCAATTTGTCAATCAACAGATTGGCAGCAATGACTCCATTGAACAAGCCAAAATCCCACTCATTCCACCAAGAACCATATCCCCATGCACCGAAACAAGAAGTCGCGTCATAGGTAAAAGTATCCCATTTCGTCTTGTAAGACCCCTCACCGATACCACCACCGGTTTCGGACTCATCACCCAGCAAAGAAGAGTAAGACCAAACCTCCGGCATACGGGTCTGCATTTCATTCATCACGGCATACAAGCCCTTCATCATATCGTCTTCCGTCTTATAGAATTCGGTTTCTGACACCTGAGTTCTCGGATTCACTTCCAGAAAATCTGAACAAGCTGTGGTCGACAAAGCCATCGCACCCAAAGCCAATACCTTTAATATCTTATTCATTGTATCTAATTTTTAGGTTAATCAAAATGTAATATTCGCACCGATAGTATAAGTACGTGCTTGCGGATATGTTCCCCCGTCAAATCCATCACGTGTTCCCACTTCAGGATCATAACCGCTGTAGTTGGTAATTGTAAACAGATTTTCGCCCTGCACAAAGAAACGCAGCCCCTTGACGCCGACACGCTGCAACATCTGTCCGGGCAGACTATAGCCAATCTGCAACACTTTCAAACGCATATACGAACCATCTTCCACAAAAAAGTTTGAAACCTGATAGTTATTGTTGTCACCATCTATCACACGTGGCACCCAATTGGAAGTGCCTTCACCATGCCAACGGTTCAGCCAAGATTTGTCGTAGTTACCAAAAGTCACATTGGAACGTCTGTACAGTTTATAAATGTCGTTTCCGATACTTCCCTGGAAGAATGCACTGAAATCAACTCCTTTCCAATCGGCAGAAAGAGTGAATCCATATGTCCAGTCAGGGTTCGGCTTGCCTATCATGGTACGGTCATCACCATTCAACCCATTTTCACCATCCAAATCTTTAAAACGAATATCTCCAGGCTTGGCATTCGGCTGTATCAGCTGAGTCTTTCCGTTAGAATCTACGTAGGTATAGCTATCTATCTCCTGCTGATTCTGGAAAATACCATCATGCAAGTAACCGTAGAAGAAGCCGTACGGACGCCCGTTCTCTCTCCAACTGACCTGGCCGCCCATACCACCGCCGATATTATTGAGACCGACACGGTCGGGGCCCTGGTCTGTTACGGTATTCTTCACATAAGAAGCATTTCCATTGATACCCAGATTCACTTCACCCACCTTAAAGCGATAGGACGCTTCGAACTCGATACCTTCGTTCTTCACTGTACCCGAATTGACCGTCATACTGCCATAACTGGTATAAAGAGGAATCGGCATGGAAAGCAGCATGTCCTTCGTCTTCTTCACGAAATAGTCGGCAGAGAATGTCAATGCACTGTTGAAGAAACGCAAGTCAATACCCAAGTCGGTCTGTTCGGAGGTCTCCCATTTCAAATCAGCATTGGCATAGCCACTGGGCAGCATGCCCGTATATACCTTTCCATTTATGACTGCATTCTTACCCTGACTCATCATACTTGTATAGGCAAAGGAGCCAATACGTTCGTTACCATTCTGTCCCCAGCTTAGACGTATCTTGGCAAAATCCAACCAGGAAGGTCTGTTTTCCATGAACTTCTCACGAGTCAACACCCAACCCAAAGAAACCGAAGGGAATGTAGCATATTGGTGCTCGCGACTGAAGTTTGACGAACCGTCCCGTCTCACTACCGCTTCGAACAAATACTTTTCATCATAATTATAATTGATACGTCCGAATATGGATGCAATGCGGTGATCTTCCGCCCCACCCCATACTTTGGACTGTTCTTCGGGCGCTGTGGCCGTGTCTATATATCCCTTGTCTATATCCACCACCAGCAGATTATAATCTTCCGCTTCCAAATTGGAGTAATGGTAGGAAGACATACTTGTACCGAACAGTGCACCTATATTATGACGGCCGAAAGACTTTGTATACGACAGTACATTTTCCCACTGCCAATAGGAAGACTCCCTTTTCTTATCCTCTACCTTGGAAGTGGCATTCTTACTGGTAGCATTTAGCTCGTAGACTGGAGTTACATTCTTAATGGAATTGAACACCCATTCCGCACCATAGGTAGTCTTGAACTTCAAGCCTGGCAACAAGTCGACATCAAGGTTAAAGTTCGCACCGAAATTCTGAGGCATAGTCCTCTGGTTATGACTGACCTGCATGGCTGCCAGCGGATTGGTTATTTCACGCATCTCGATGATATTGTATGCCAGGCCGTTGGGAGCAATGACATGATTTGGATAAGTTACGGCATATTGCTCCAGTATAGCAGGGTCGGTCTGATAAACCGGCTCGGTAGGAGGCAACATATTCATGGAAGTAATCAAGCCTGCAGCTTCACTATTGCCAATAGTATTACCAGTCTGGATTGACTTGGAATAGCTTGCAATTGCACCAAAACTAATCTTATTCAACCAATTTCGTGATTTCGTGTCCAGTAATACATTATTGTAATTCAAGCGTACATTGTAGCGTTCATAATCAGCATGTCCTTTGGCATAAATACCTTCTTGCTTTACATAACCGAAAGAAGCATAATAGGTAGAGTTGTCCGTACCTCCACTCAACGAAACCTTGTGGTTCATAATAGGAGCATTCTTGTTCTGCAGTTCCTTTTGCCAGTCGGTATTGACGCTGGAAACAGTCGGGAAATAAGGGTCCTTACCTGCGTTGGCAGCCATTTCATTCATCAACATCTGATAATCCGCACTACCCAGCAAATCCACCTTCTTGGAAGGATTCTGAATACCGTACGTAAATTCATAGTTCAAAGTAGCCTTCCCTTTAGTACCCTTCTTCGTAGTTATTAGCACAACACCGTTAGCACCACGGGCTCCGTAAATAGCGGCGGAAGCTGCGTCTTTCAACACTTCAATAGACTCAATATCAGAAGGATTCAAATGACTGATACCACTTTCAGACGGCATGCCGTCTACTATATAAAGCGGATCGGAGTTGTTGACCGTACCGGTACCCCGAATACGAATCTTTGATTCCGCACCGGGCTGACCTGAATTAGAGATAATCTGTACACCGGAAACTTTACCTTTCAAAGCATTCTGAATATTTGTAGGATTACCTTTATCCAACTCTTCACTGGTAACACGGCTCACAGCAGACGAAAGTACACTCTTCTTTTGTACACCATAGCCTACTACAACTACCTCGTCCAGCAACTCAGAAGAATCAGTAAAACGGACTTTCAGATTTGTATCTGCAGCAGTCAGTTTATACTCAATAGGCTCATAACCGATAAAGGTGAAGACCAACACATCACCCACAGAAGTTTTCAGACTGAAATTCCCATCAATATCCGTCACAGTACCCACAGCCGGATTACTTTTCATACTGACATTAGCACCCGGAACCGTTTCTCCGGAAGGATCATAAACGATACCCTGCACATTAATTTGTTGTGCGAAGAGCTGCAAAGTGCAACTGAGAATGCAAAGCAGCAAAAGGACTCTTTTTCTTTTCATGATAATAGTATTAGTTTATAAAATAGAAAGTTATTCATATTGTATTGATACAAATTCCAATACTTCGATAAGCGAAATTACGTACTAAACAAGAAATGGAAGTTGAATATTTCTCATAAGGAGTTCATTTACTAACACATCCATAAAAAACGTTTTATTTTAAACTTAAAGTGATAAAGTTTAAACCCATAAAAAAACGGATACGTTTCTGTACGTACCCGTTTTCTTCCAAATCCATTGATTATAAAAAGTATTACCTTTCTAAAGTCCAGTTAATGGCATTTCTGAACATGGTCGTAAACCCTTCCGTTTCGTACAACTTACTACTATGCCCTATCTGGAAATAAACATTGCGTGCCTTTTTGCTTTCATTGACCCAAACCACCGGATGATCGCCCATCTTGATGTCCGATGCAGGCGTGTAGCTCGATTCGTCTACATTGGCTAATACATGTACATTAGGGCGCGGACTCTTGTCATAAGTATACCACTCGTCATCGGGCACCACGAAAGAGGCCGGAACATCCTTCATTACCGGATGCTGTTTATCTTCCACAATCAGCGTACCGTCGGCCAGCGGAGCTATGTAGTTCTTGAAACGTACACCACCCATGAAATCAGAGAACCATTGCCACATGGGATAACCGTCAAACTCGCCCAGCAAAGTAGCATGATGGAAACCTATCCAGCCGCCACGGCCTTCTTCTATATACTTGACGAACGCATCTTCCGCTTCCTTCGGCCAAGTATAAGGCGGGAAATCCAATTGAATAACCAGGCTGAACTGCGACAAGTAAGCCTCCGTTATGTTCCTGGCATTGTTTATCTCGGTAATACTGAAATTCCCCTTTACACCTTCGGCCGCCAACCACCTCAAACCGGCATCCGTAAATCCTCCGTGCTGTCCGCCACGTTCCGTCAACACCAGTACCTTCGCCTTGTGCGGCTTGCCCAATAGGTTTTCTGCTACCGTACGGCGCAAATCACCCTGTTCATTGTCTCCGCTATAATCCCAATACATGCCTCCCAGCAAATCTTTATCCAGAATATACTGACACTTGATGGCAAGTGAACGGGGATTCTCAAAACCAAATACCAACGTATCATTCTTATCGGCCAGATAAGGCACTTGAGCCACCTCATCCCACTTTTCAGTATATTGGGTATCCGTATTCCCTACCTTATTATAGTCTTGGAAGCTGGGATAACCGTCACCTCCACGACCATAGAAGGGCATACCCATCACCAGCTTGGAAGGCGGTACGCCCGCTTTCAAGTGTGCAGTAACGGCACCGTCCGAAGTAATGTCACCGCTATGTCCTGACGGATAAAGCGCCGAATGGTGCTTGGGAGCAGAAGCCATGTCATAAGCCATGATATTCACAAAATCGACGGAAGGCAAGATAGCCTTGAAGTCAATGTAACGGGCAGAAGCTACGGTGGCAAGTGTCAGTTCCTTTTCATTGCCGATGGCAGCTCTGATATCCTGCATCAGAAGTGTAAAATTCTCCGTATCGTCCGGTGACGAGGATATATTTGCCATAGAGCTGGTGGGATATTCCCAATCGATGTCAATGCCATCCAAAGCGAACTCCTTCACCACACGGTCACAGTCCGCGGCAAAAGCACGGCGATATTCATCATTGGCAGCCATCTCACTGAAACGTCCGCTTCCCCAGCCGCCGATGGAAAGCAGCACTTTCAGCTCCGGCTTCTGTTTCCTCAAATCAACAATCTGTCTCAAACGTTCCTCATTATCAATCTTGACACCGTTAAAGCTCTCGTTTACATGACCGAACGCATAGTTGATATGCGTCATGTACTGCGGGTCGGGCATCACCTCACTCCACGAAGTGACATAAGCAACCACAACCTTTGAATCGCGGGAAGCCGCAACGACCTCTTCTCCCGACTTAACGCTACCGCATGAAACCAATACGCCCAAAGCGGCAGCCATCATCATTCTAATTTTTTTCATAAGTACTATCTTTAATTACAAATTATCGCAGGTCTGACGGACCCGTGAACCTATCAATGCATAATACAGCATAAACGCTTCTCCAAAAAGAACGATGAGCCATGACCATCTCCAGCCTCCAAGAACATCGGCAAGCACTCCTTGCAACAAGGGCAATATGGCACCGCCTACCACTCCAATCATGAACACACCCGAAGCCACCGAAGTGTATTTTCCCAAATGGGCAACGGACAAAGTAAAGATAGCTCCCCACATGATGGAATGGAACAGACCTACTGCCGTGAGCAGCCACGGATTATTCAGAAGAATGGCCAGTAGGGCGTGTAGTCCTGCCGATACCGTAGTAACCGTCAACTGCACGCGGGGAGAAATCCTGCTCAGGCTGCTCCCCACCAGGCGGCCCACAAGCATACCACCCCAATAGAGCGTAGCCATCAGTGCCGGAGAAGCATAATCCATCTCGATGGCATACAGATTGATATTGGCCCCGATACAGACTTCCACTCCTACATAAAAGAAGATAGCCACCACGCCCAATGTCAGATGACGGAAGGACCATACACTTTTTTCCAGCTTTTCTCCCTTCTCTACCCTGGTTCCTTGGATATCGGGCAAAGACAATTTCATCAACAACAATACAATCAAAGAAATAACAGCCATCAATGCCAGGAACGGAACCATCAGCTGGTCAATCTGAATGTCCTCCATAGACAGACCGCCGAACACGACACCGGTCACGAAATAAGGAGCAAGCGTAGTTCCCACAGAATTGGCGGAACCGCCTATAGCCAAACGCTGAATGGACTGGGTACCCTTGACATGGCAAGCCGTCAGATAAGGATTTATAACCACTTGCAGAATGGTGGCCGAAGCCCCTACCACGAAAGAACCCAGTAAGAAAATCAAGAACCCTCCAGGGATAACATTATTTCCTGCATGCCAATTCGCTTCAGGAAAGTGTACTGTGAAATAGGAAGAGGCAAAGAACAAACCAAGCCCCACAATCATCACCAGCAATCCACGCATCAATGTTCCTTTATATCCGTATTTGCTAATCCACGACGAGCCTACCCCTCCACAAACCGGATAAGCAAGGAACCAGGAGAAAGTAATCAAAGTAGCAAAAGTATTTTTCAACCCGCCCACTTCCGAAAGAAAAGTTTCTTTCAGAGGACCCTGAAACTGAGTATTGGCAGTCGTAAGGAAACCTACAATAAAGAACAAGAACACCATCGTGATGAATGGCCCCATATAGTTTATTTGTTTTTCTTGTTGTGTCATAGTATTTTGATTATTAATTCAAATAATTAGTTATCAGCCGCCTGCAAGGCGACTTAGCAGTTAAGCATGCTTGCCGCCGCCTCATCCAGCAGAAATTCACAGTTGGGATGAAGCTGAAGGATGGAAGCAGGAACATCTGTTGTCACAGGCCCTTCAAGCATCCGCTTGACAATATCCGCTTTATTAGTCCCTTTGGCAACCAGTACAATCCGGCGTGCCTGCATAATGTTCTTTATTCCCAAAGTAGCCCCTCCCAACTCTTTATCGGGAGGAGTACCCGTTTCTCTACGGATGCGTTCTTCCAGTTCCACATTCATCCGGGTCACCCATGCTTCACCGCCAAAGGGAGATTCCGGCTGGTTGAATCCCAGGTGTCCGTTCTCACCCAACCCTAAAATCAGCAAATCAATACCGCCACGGTTCGCAATTTCCTGCTGGAAATCCCTGCATGACTGTTCAAAATCACCAGAAATGGTAGGCAGCATCAAAAAATTCTCTTCCTTGATGCCCAATGTATCCATCAACTCCGTTTTCAGCATCGTGTAACATGCTCCGGCATATTCGCGCGGCACATTCGTTACCTCATCCAATCCGAAGAAAGTAACGGTATCCACCTTAAACGGATATTTAGTATAGATTTCTCCCACCAACCGATGAAGATTGCCGGTAGTACGTCCCGTCGAAAGTCCTATCACACTCTCCGGTTCATTCAACATCTGCCCGATGATGCGCCATGCAGCCGTGCAGTCAAACTCCTTTTCATTCTTTGTTATTGTTATTTTCATATTCTTAATCATTAATTCCTAATCACATATTCATCGCCACCGCGCCGGCCCCCAGAAGCCCGATAAATCCGGGATTCAGTTTCGTAATGACAACCCCGTTGCTGACAAAACGCATGGTCGTAGGATGAAGTTTCTCCAGAATCTTCTCGTGCATATACCCGTCGGCCACAATGCCTCCACCCAACACCACCGTGTCCGGGTCAATCACACGTACCAGATTCATGATAAGATTGGCAAGCGCCTCAGCTGCATTCTCCACCAGCACCGTACAAAGAGGGTCACCTTTCTGACTGAGTGCAAACACCTCACTCACAATCACCCGTTCTCCTTTTTCTGCCGGAATATGCAGGCTGGTTTCATACTGATTGCGGAGCAGACGGGCACAATTGTCAAAACCTATGCCGGCAGCAATCGCCTCCACACAGTCCATCCGTCCACAACCGCATTTAATGCCTATGTTCACACCTACACGCACGTGTCCCACTTCGCCGGCATTGAAATGGCTGCCACGGATTTGTCTCCCATTTATCACCGTACCCACGGCAATGCCTGTACCTACATTTACGTATATGAAGTTTTTGGAAATTTGTCCGAATCCCCAGACGCGTTCGGCTCTTGTAGCGCTCTTCACATCATTGTCTATATGGCAAGGCATGCCATATATGTCCGACAGTTCCTTTGCCAACTCAATCCGCTGTGTCCTGCTCGGGTCAATCTGCAGCCAGACACCTTCGTTGGGATCTACACGCCCTATCAGGCCAACACCCATCGCTACCGGTTTCTGGTCATACCAGCCCACGGTACGGATATAATCATCGAGCGACGACTTGATGATTTCCAGCGCAGCCTGCTGATTAAAGTAACCGGAGTCATATTTCTTATACCTCAAAATGTTGCCACGGCTATCCATTTCGCCAATCAGCAACTTCGTGCCTCCTAAATCAAGACCTAAATACGTTTCCATTTTTTATATGCGTTTTTTAATATTGTTTACTGTCCACAATATTACGCACTATCAGGGAGACAAGGGTTTATTCTCTGACAAAAAAGGTTTAATACTTGTCAGCAGTGGTTCAAAAGCAGTCTTCATGGCTCTAAATTTTGCTGGGACTGGTACCAAACTGCTTTTTGAAGCATGTACTGAAATATTTCGGGTCAGAAAATCCGACCATATTCGCCACTTCCCCTATCGAATATTTCCGGGAAACCAGCAGCTCTTTTGCCTTGTTCAAACGGACAATGCGGATGAAGTCATTCGGTCCCTGCCCGGTCAGCGTCTTTATCTTATTGTAGACAGAAGTGCGGCTCATGCCCAGCATCCGGCAGAAGTCATTGATGGAGAATTCCGAATCGGACAACTCCTCCTCAATCACTTTCATAACCTTGTCCAGGAACTCCTTGTCCAACTGGCTGGTATAGTCTGTCTCTTCGGGCTGCGCATCCATCGCCAACACGGTTTCGCGCAAATGCTGCCTATTCTGAAGAATATTCCTGATACGCACTTTCAGCACAGACAAGTCGAAAGGCTTGATGATGTAGTCATTGGCACCGGCCTCCAGTCCGAAGATGATATTTTCCCTCTCACTCAGTGCGGTCAGTAATATAATAGGTATATGGCTTGTATCTACCGATGACTTCAGAATCCGACACAATTCATCACCTTCCAGTACCGGCATCACAATGTCCGAGATAATGATATCAGGATTGATTTCCCTTGCCGTCTCCAATGCCTTTCCGCCGTCGGGCACGGCAACTACCTTATATTCGGAAGACAAGCTGTCCACCAGATACTCCCTCATATCCGCATCGTCCTCCGCCAGAAGAAGGACATTCTTCCCGGCACGTTCCGTTTCTTCATGCACAGCCCCGGTAGCGGCCTGAGCTTCTTCCCGGCCGTCAGCCTTCGCTTCCACCGCCACGCTCGCCTTTATCCTCTGCGGGAAAGTTACCGTAAACGTAGTTCCCTGCCCTTCCACGCTACTGAAAGAGATAGTGCCGTGATGCTGTTTCACAATGCGGCGCGTAATCATCAGACCGATACCCGAACCGGTTTCCTCAAAGTTCATGGCATTCTGGGCTCTATAATATTCGTGAAAAATATTGCCCTGCTCCTCTTTCGGAATGCCGATACCCGTATCCTTCACTTCAATAGTCCACTTCTTTCTTGCAGTCTTCACCAGTATGTGAATGACTCCCTTCTCTGTATACTTCAAGGCATTGGAGAGCAGATTGTCTATGATATGATCCATCTTCTCCCGGTCAATCCAAACCTTGGGCATATCCGGCTCCACCTCCAACTCTATCCCGACGCTCTTCTGCATGGCGGCTAAGTGAAACTCCGCCATTTTTTCCTCCAGATAAGCCTTAATGTCGTATGGAGAAACCTTCAGACACTCCTCGGCATGCAGTTCCGTTTTCTGCAACTCAAGCAGTTGAGTAATCATTCCCATCAGTTTTTCCACATTCTTCATTGCCACCGCAACGGTTTTCTTACCCTGCTCCGGAAGTCCCTCCTGCGCTTCGAGCTCGCTCAGCGGAGCCTTTATTAAAGTAACCGGTGTACGGATATCATGGGCTATACTGATAAAGGAACGTATCTTGTCCCTTATACGCCCTTCGTTCACCTTATGCCTCCTATACTGCACAAACATGCAGACAAAGACAGACAACAAGATGAAATAGAGGAGCAGCGCCCACCACGAAACCCAGTAAGGGTTATGAATGACAATGTCCAGACTTCTTTCTCCCACCTGCTGCCCGGTGTACTTATCAAATGCCCGCAAGCGGAATACATACTTACCGGACGAGAGATTCATATAGCTCACGTTCCGCACTGAATTGGAGTGTTCCCACTCTTCATTGTGATTTTCGAGCCTATACTCATACCTGATACGATGCGGGACTGCAAAGTTGATGGCAGAGAAGGAAATAGAGAAGGAGTTTTGATTATACTTCAAATCTATTTTCCGGGTATCATTGATATTCGTTTGCAAAAGAGAGCCTTTCATTCCCGCTTTGACCGATTCATAAAGCAGTTTAAAGTCTGTCAGAATCAGCTCAACGGGTGCATGAGTCCCCAAGTCCAAAGACGGGAGAAAGGAAAGAACCCCTTCTGCAGTACCGAAAGCAAGACATCCATTCTTCAACTTAAGGGCAGCATTCGGGTTGTAATATCCCCAGCTGACATCCAAAAAATCATTGGCACTGATGATAATATCCCGGGAGCAGTCCAAGCAATACAATTCCTTCTCCGTACTGAACCAGATACGCCCTTCGTTATCCTCCAGCAGGCTGTTGATGGAATTGGAAACCAGATTGTCATCTACGGTATATGCATGCGCCTCTTTCCCATCCGGACCAACACGTATAAGGCCTTCCCCGTCTGTCGCCAGCCAAATATCACCGGATGAGGACTGCATCAGGCAACGGACAGGATAATGCAGAGAGATGTCTCCAAACGTCTGATGCCACTGCGTGTCTCCCGACTTCTTATCAAAGACGGCCAACCCGCTGCAACCGGCAATCAGTAATGAGCCCCCCTTACCCGGCCTGTCTCTTATACACATCTCCGAGCCCACGAGACCGAGGCTGATCTCGT
>ENA-OXIQ01000669-OXIQ01000669.1-human-gut-metagenome-genome-assembly--contig:-NODE-669-length-13553-cov-10.142614_pt1 | contig 13553 bp, 8 predicted proteins | sample MGYA00249819_ERZ652364 | MGnify/ENA primary metagenome ERZ652364 (study PRJEB26925, sample SAMN05826628) | human gut metagenome | biome: ENVO:2100002; feature: ENVO:00000062; material: ENVO:00002003... | reverse complement strand
TGGGCTCGGAGATGTGTATAAGAGACAGGAGGTGTTGTATTGATTACAACGAAGAAGGCAAAAGCGGGTAAAACTGTTGTCCAGTATAATGGTTCTTTTACTGGAAAAGTGGTAGGGCTTCAACCGGAATTGATGTCGTTGGATCAATGGGCGGATGCAGTGATTACTGCTCAGACTAATGATGGCTATTCTGATTCAAACTGGATTCGCTATGCCAGACTAGCCAAATTGTATAAGAACCAGTACATTGATTTGAGTCATAGTGCACACCCGATTCCCGAAGGATTCAAGGATGTGGAAGACTTTGTCTTTATGGATAATGACTGGCAGGATATTTTATGGGGAAATTCATGGTCTACACAACATGACCTCAGTGTCTCAGGAGGTACAGAGAAAAACTTGTTTCGTTTGTCACTGGGATATATGTATGACAACAGTACCTTGAAATGGGGAAATAATAACAATCAACGTTACAATATGCGTTTGAACAACCAATTTAAGCTATCGGATGCTGTGATGTTGACATCTAGTATCGGTTATAACCGTCAGGATCAAGTATCTCCCAGTATGATAGGGAAAGTTCTTTCCCAGTCTTCCCCACAACCGGGTTTGCCTGCTTCTACTATCGACGGACGTCCCTATGGATGGGGAACGTGGCGTGCATTGAACTGGTGGGCTGAGGAAGGCGGAGACAATAAACTGAAGGTTTCGGCTATCAATATCAGCGAATCGTTGAACTGGAAGATATATTCGGATCTGGATGCCGTTGTCAATGTGGGCTATAACACTTCAACCGCTACACGTGAGAAAGTAGAGAAATCTATTGATTGGTATAATTATGCAGGCACTAAATTGTTGGCGACAGAACCTACTCAGGAAAAGAGTAAATACTCTGATTCTTTTTCAAGAACAGACTACTATATGGTTTCCGGTTACCTGAATTGGCACAAAACATTGGCGGAAGTACATAATCTGAGTGCAATGGCTGGTACACAGTATAATTACACACAGTATAAATATACTTTTGTATCTGTAAAAGATATCAATCCGTCTTTAGAGATACCAAATGGTGCCGGAGAAGTTCTGATAAAAGATGGAGACAGTAAGCCTGCAAAATGGCATGAGGCAATGATGTCCTATTTCGGACGTTTGAACTATGATTATAAACAACGTTATTTGGTGGAAGGCAATCTGCGATATGACGGTTCTTCAAAGTTCCGTCCCGAAAATCGCTGGCAATTCTTTTGGGGAGTATCTGGAGGATGGCGTTTGAGTGAGGAAAGCTTCATGCAGCCGTTATCTTCTTTGGTCAGTAACTTAAAGCTGAGACTGTCTTATGGTGTATTGGGCAATCAAAGTGGCGTAGATCGTTACGATGGTACTCAGTTGTACAATTTTTCTTCGTCTAGCGGAGCATATATTGGCTCTGGAAAAGTTTCGACTATTGATACGAATGGGAAGATTGTAACTACAGACCGTACTTGGGAACGTATTCATAGTTATAACTTGGGGCTGGACTTCGGATTCTTCAATAACCGACTGACTGGTACTGTAGAGTTATTTATGAAGAAAAATAATAATATGTTGATTGATGCCCAGTATCCGGGTGTGTTGGGAGATAATGCCCCAACGATGAATCTTGGAAAGTTTGAGGCTAAAGGATGGGAAGGAAACATGACGTGGTCGGACAAAATAGGACCTGTACAATATCATATTGGAGGGACTATAACTTATACTACTAATAAATTGATTGATTTGGGAGCAACTTCCGTTCTGAAATCAGGTTTTGTTGGTAAGCAGCAAGGTTACCCGTTGAACTCATATTTTGGATTACGCTATGTCGGTAAAATTCAGACCCAAGAAGAACTGGAAAAATACAAATATTACTATTTGGATGGCAATGGAATTGGAATGCAGGATAATCTTCGTCTGGGAGACCACATGTTCGAAGATGTGAACGGTGATGGCAAACTGGATCAGAATGATTATGTATATTTAGGGACGGATGATCCGAAACTTTCTTATTCAATCAACATCGGATTGGAATGGAAGGGCTTTGATCTCTCTGCTATTTTTCAGGGAGTGGGGCGCAGAACAGTTTTCCGTGGTGGTGAAGGAAATGAAACATGGCGGGTACCGATGAGTGCTATTTACTTGAATACTACAACCCAGTCCATCGGTAATACATGGAACCCGGAGAACAGAAATGCCTATTATCCCTCTTATACAAGCATTGGTTCTATAAATAATTATAATTATCAGTGTTCTTCTTGGTCTGTAGAGAATGGAGCCTATCTCCGTTTAAAGAATCTGACTTTGGGATATACGTTACCTGCTTCATGGTTGGCCAAAACAAATGCGATCAGTAAACTACGGATATACTTTACAGGGGCTGATTTATGGGAACATAGTAAGTTAAGAGACGGCTGGGATCCGGAAGCTTCACGTAAAACTAAAGATTTAGGACGTTATCCTTTTAACAGAACTTTCACGGTAGGTGTTAATGCAACTTTTTAAATAGAATAGTATGAAACGATCAAAAATAACAATTCTCCTTGCCATAGTGTTAGGAATGACATTCCACTCTTGTTTGGATCTGGAACCTCAGGATCAGTTGGGTGGTAAGAATATGTGGACTTCTGTCAATGATTATAAGCAGTTTGCCAATACCTTTTATAGTTGGACGCGTGATTTTTCTTCTGTCGTATATGATGGAACACATAGTGACAAACGTTCGGATTTGATTACTTATCAGAGCTACAATGAATTTAGCCGAGGAATAAATTCAATTCCGTCTTCGGACGCCAACTATACGGATAACTACAAGCATATCCGGCGCACGAACTTATTGTTGCAGAATGCTGAAGCTTATGCTAAGCCGGAAGATATAAAGCAATATATAGGAGAGGCTTATTTTTTCCGTGCTTATAGTTATTTTGACTTACTTCAATTGTATGGAGACGTTATCATCACCAAGAAGCCGTTGGACATTACAGACCCTGAGATGAAAGTAAAACGGAATGACCGCAGCGAAGTAGTCGATCTTATTATCGATGATCTTAATCATGCCGTTGAAAATTTACCGGCTTTTAAAGAACTTACGACCGAAGAGGAAGGACGAATTTCTAAAGAAGGTGCACAGGCTTTCCTTTCAAGAGTGGCTCTTTATGAAGGAACATGGCAGAAGTCGCGTAATGGTAATCAGAATACGCAACGTTCCGCTAATCTGTTGGACATAGCTGCCAAAGCAGCACGGACTGTGATTGATGCTAAATATGGATACACATTCCGATTGTTTGGAACAGACAGTGAGACAAAAATACTGGGTGATAGTGCGCAGAAGTATATGTTCATTTTGGAAAATGAGAAGTCAAATCCGGCAGGTATTAAAAAGTCTTCTAATCATGAGTATATTTTTGCTCGTCGTCATGATCAGGTATTGGCCTCAATCGGTAAGAATATAACTCAAGAATGTCTGGCAAATGTGCAATGGGTCACTCGTAAGTTTGCCAATCTTTATTTGTGTGATGATGGATTGCCTATTGAGAAATCGGGGCGCTTCCAGAAGTATGATAAAAAGGTCTCTGAATTTTTGAATCGCGATAATCGTATGCGTTATACGTTGCTGAAACCGGGTACCCGCTATTGGGGGAATAAATTCGGCCGAACTTCGTGGCAGTGGGATGAGACGGATCTTAAAACATCCAAAGTCTATGATCCAGCTTCCGGTACATGTTATGGCAACCAAAAATGGAGTGCTGAACGTGTGGTACCCGATACGCAAGAGGGATATGATTTCCCGCTTATCCGTTATGCGGAAGTCTTGTTGAATTATGCAGAAGCCATATATGAGAGAGATGATAAAATTGAAAATGAAGACTTGAATATTTCCTTGAATCTGGTTCGTCAACGTGTAAATACCAATATGCCGGCATTGACTAACGAGCTTACACAGGCACATGGGTTGGATATGAGAACGGAAATACGGAGGGAACGTACTGTCGAACTCTTTAATGAAGGATTTCGCATTGATGATTTGAAACGTTGGAAAACAGCAGAGAACGAGATGCCGCAGACTATGTTGGGAATTAAATGGAAGGGGACTGAATATGAGTCCTGGAATACAACCTTTAGTTTGAATGATGAAGGATGTGTTGTTGTAGAGACTGGGCGTCAGTGGGCGGATAAGAATTACTTGTACCCATTGCCTTCTGATCAGTTACAGTTAAATCCGACTTTGGGACAAAATCCGGGTTGGGGAGAATAATGGAATATGAATAATAAAAAAGAAAAAATATGAAACATATAGCTTTCTTATCAGTAAAATGGATGTCAGTAGGTCTTGGGATGCTAAGCTTATTACTGTCAGTAGCTTCATGTGGCGATAAGGAATATGGTGATGCTATGAATGAGGCGCAACTAATGAATGATATAGAGGTAAATGTAGGTTCATCACTACCTTTAGCTGTAGGAATGGATTTTGTTTTAGATTATAAGCCGGTTCCGGAGAATGTGACGAATCCGGAGATTACTTTAACATCATCGGATGAAAATGTGGTGTCTGTTTCGCAGGACGGTAGGGTTACGGCTAAGATGATCGGAAAAGCATATATTAATTTGTCTCAGAGTACCGCCTTTGAGACTCTCAAAACAATAGAAGTCCAAGTAATGCCGGTGGCTACAGCTATAGAGCTTGAAAACGTGGAACTGTTTGAAGGAACAAATAAGAAAGTGATTGTCAATGTGACTCCTTCAGACGGATATAATGTGTTTGATTGGAAAAGTGATAATGAAGAAGTTGCAACGGTAGCGGACGATGGTACGATAACGGGGAAAAAGCCTGGAACAGCTAATATTTCAGTTTCAAGTCAAGATGGTAGTCAATTGACTGCTACGGCTGTAGTAACAGTAAAAGAAGTGATTCCTATTGATAAAATCACATTAAGTGAACCGGGATATGATATGATGATAGGAGATAAGACTCTGATAAATTGTCTTTTGGAACCAATTGATGCATCGGTTGGATTATTAAGCTGGAGTACTACCAATGACAGAGTTGCCACAGTGGATGCTGATGGCTTGGTAACTGCTGTGGGTGCAGGCGAAGCCGAAATTATAGCTCAGGATCCATTGTCCGGACTATCAGCATCGATAGCTGTCAAAGTAGTTGGTGAAGGAGTAGTCTCATTGTCACTATCTTATGTTCGTAATCAGGATGAACTGAAAGCACTGGGATGGGGATTTGGACAAACGCCCGCTTCGGTCAATTTTGATGCTGAAGGTATGACTGTAAATATGTCTCTGCAATCGAACAGCAAATATAGGGCAGACTTAAAGATGGCTTCTAATGACCGTCCGGTTGTCTTGAATATAGGAACTTACCGCTATCTTGCCTTTAGAATGGATGTGCCGGGTAACGGAAGTCTTAAGTTGGATACGAACAAAGGTGATTATGGTAACAATCCGACCGGAGTTTTGGCTGAAGATTCGCAGGTTATATATTATGATTTGCAGGCTAAGCCCTATTTTCCAACGGATGCTCCATCGGATAAGTTGACGACTTTCCAGCTGAAGATAGCGGACGTTACTGTACAACCTTATTCTTATAAGGTATATTGGGTACGTACTTTCAAGACATTGGAAGATTTAAAAGTTTACGTAGAAAAAGAAAATAACAAATAAATCTGAAATATGAAAACGAAATATATAAGCTTATTCTTTAGCTTTGTGATAGCATTTGGTATGATGTCCTGCAGTAGTGAAATTCCCAATGGGGATACCAGTAAATTCAGTGATTTGAAAAGTCCTGAAGAAGATATGGTTAAGAAAGACTATTTGCCATTGAAGCATCCTTGTATGCTTCATACACAGGCCGATATTGATCGCGTAAAAAGTAATCTGACACGATCGCCCTGGAAAGAAGCCTACGCTCAACTGGAAGCAAGCGATTATGCGCAAAGTTCTTATACAGAAAAAACGAGTGCTTTGCTTGATGGATATTTGAAACGAATGGATAAGAATAATTGGTCGGGTAAATATCCGGATTACTCTAATTACACATCGTGTATGTATGATGCTGCGGCTGCTTACCAACTGGCACTCCGCTATCAGTTGTCGGGAAATACCGTATTTGCAGATGCTGCTGTAAAACTGTTTAATGCATGGGCTACGAACTGCAAGGGTATATTGAGAATGGAAGGTTATACTAATAATATTCCAGACCCTAATTTATATTTGATACCTATTCAGGCACATCAGTGGGCAAATGCGGCGGAATTGCTCAGAGATTACAATGGATGGGATAGGAATGATTTTGAGAAGTTCAAGACTTGGATGAAAGATACGTTTTACAGTGTTTCCAATATGTTCCTTAAGAATCATAACGGTGGACAGGGCAATATGCATTACTGGCTAAACTGGGATCTGGCTCAGATGACATCTATTCTTTCCATTGGAATATTGTGTGATGATAATGTGCTGATTAATCAAGCTATCGTATATTTTAAGAATGAAGAAGGAAGATATAAAGAAGCTGGAAATATCAAAAATGCAGTTCCTTTTTTGCATCAGGATCCGGATTCTGATGAGATTTTGGGACAGTGTGAAGAGTCGGGACGTGACCAAGGGCATGCGACATTGTGTGTGTCATTGATGGGGGCATTCTGTCAGATGGCTTATAGTATCGGTGAGGACCTGTTTGCTTTTGATAATTATAGGGCAGTAGCAATGGCTGAGTATGTAGGCAAGTACAATCTGATCAAAGATGAAGCCTTCAATAAAGGAACATTAGTTGGTGATGATTTTGTATATGATTCCCATTCTTTCCCCTATACTTCCTATTCAAATCCGTCTTATACCAATGCAACTATATCTACAGACCAGCGCGGAACGAAAAGACCGGCATGGGAACTGTTCTATGGATATTGCAAGGCAAAAGGTATATCTTCCATTTACAGCGGGAAGTGGGCAGAGCAAATGCGCCCCGACGGAGGTGGTGGAAACTATGGACCGAATAGCGGTGGATTTGATCAGTTAGGTTTCGGCACATTGATGTATTACCGGGAATGACGATACATTTTGGAATATTTTTGCGAGGGGATTAGGTATTTACCTGATCCCCTTCGTATATATAGGCAAATAGGTCAGTAATAAGATTGTTGAAAAGAGATAAAGGATTCAGTTTTTGAAAGATTGGTTTTAATATAAGGTAAAAAGAACCTGTTTTTAGGAATAACGATTAGTATGTTTGAATGAATTGATTAGTAAGGTAATATGCGTAAAAAGATTCTGTTTATAGCAGGAATGATGGCTTGCTGTACTTGGGTGAGTGCACAGGAAATATCCCGGACCTGGGTGGCTGATAAAGGCAATGGTACTTATCAGAACCCTGTTCTATATGCCGACTACTCCGATCCGGATGTATGTGCGGCAGGAGATGATTTCTATATGACGGCTTCCAGTTTTAATTGCATACCGGGACTTCCTATACTTCATTCCCGTGATCTGGTAAACTGGTCGCTGGTGAATTATGCGCTGCCGGTACAGGAACCCAAAGAGTTTTTCGATAAAGCGCAGCATGGGAAAGGTGTATGGGCTCCTGCTATCCGCTTTCATAAGGGAGAGTTTTATATTTATTGGGGCGATCCGGATTATGGAATCTACATGATAAAGACCAGAGATCCGAAAGGATCATGGAGCAAACCCGTATTGGTGAAAGCCGGAAAAGGAATGATCGACCCGACGCCACTTTGGGACGAGGACGGGAAAGTATATCTGATACATGCTTATGCCGGCAGTCGCAGCGGAGTGAACAGCATTCTGGTTATTTGCGAACTGAATGCGGAAGGAACGGAAGTGATCTCCGATCCGGTAATGGTGTTCGATGGAAATGACGGGAAGAACCATACGGTAGAAGGACCGAAGCTCTATAAACGAAATGGTTACTATTATATTTTTGCTCCGGCAGGCGGAGTAGCTACCGGTTGGCAGCTGGTGCTTCGTTCAAGGAATATTTATGGACCCTATGAATCAAAGATCGTGATGGCGCAGGGGAAGACCACCATCAACGGTCCGCATCAGGGAGGCTGGGTAGATACAAATACAGGAGAATCGTGGTTCGTCCACTTTCAGGATCAAGGGGCTTACGGACGTGTTATTCATCTCAATCCGATGAAATGGGTGAATGAATGGCCTGTGATCGGAGTAGATAAAGACAAAGACGGTTGCGGAGAACCTGTCACCACCTATAAAAAGCCGAATGTCGGAAAGATGTATCCGGTAACTACTCCTCCGGAAAGTGACGAGTTCGATACACGGCACTTGGGATTACAGTGGCAGTGGCATGCCAACAAACAAGATACCTACGGATTTACGACCGATCTGGGATATATCCGACTCTATGCAGGCAGCCTTTCCAAAGAGTTCGTGAACTTTTGGGAAGTGCCTAATCTGTTGCTGCAAAAGTTTCCCGCTGAAGAGTTTACGGCTACTACCAAGCTGACGTTTACCGCCAAGCAGGATGGAGAGCAAGCCGGAATGATAGTAATGGGATGGGATTATAGTTATTTGTCTGTCCGTAAAGCCGGCGACAAGTTTATCCTGCAACAAGTCGTATGCAAAGATGCGGAACAACAGCACCCCGAACAAGTGAAGGAACTGGCGAGTTTTCCGGTGGAATATCTGAAAATGCCGGGAGTGGCTGATAATGAGTGGAAGACCGTTTACTTACGGGTAAAGGTTGCCAAGGGAGCCGTTTGCACCTTTGCCTATAGTCTCGATGGAAAGAAGTATACAGCAGCGGGAGAACCTTTTACTGCCCGGCAGGGAAAGTGGATAGGAGCGAAAGTCGGTTTATTCTGCGTCACTCCTAATGACGGAAATCGCGGATGGGCGGATGTAGACTGGTTCCGGGTAACTAAATGATAAGAAAGAATAAGTGAGAATAAAAAATAAGAAACTAACACGAAGATATAGAACGAAAAAATGAAGAAGATTGTAGCAGGGTTGGTTGTAGTACTAGGGTTTTGTGCATGTGCCCATCGGACTTCCGGTACGTTGGATGTGAATAAAGCTCTGGATTATTGCGCGGAACAGACCCAACGTTCACTGGTAGAACTGAAAGGAGCCTCGGGTATAGACTATACAATGATGCCACGTAATGTCATGGCAGACGAACATCATTGGAACTGTCGGAAAGCAACGAAGGAAGAATGGTGTGCCGGTTTCTGGCCGGGAGTGTTGTGGTATGATTATGAGTATACACAAGACAAGAATATACTGGAAGAAGCCGAAAAGTTTACGGCATCCTTAGAGTTCCTTTCCCGCATTCCGGCTTATGATCATGATCTGGGCTTTTTGGTTTTTTGCAGCTACGGCAACGGATATCGCCTGACCAAGAATCCCGCTTACAAACAAGTGATTCTGGACACAGCCGATTCATTGGCTACTTTGTTTAATCCGGTAGTCGGCACGATGCTGTCCTGGCCGCGGGAAGTAGAACCCCGCAACTGGCCCCACAATACCATCATGGACAATATGATCAATCTTGAGATGCTTTTCTGGGCAGCAAAGAACGGGGGGAATCCTTACTTATACGACATCGCTGTATCTCATGCCGACAAGACTATGAAGTGTCAGTTCCGTCCGGACTATACCTCATATCATGTAGCGGTATATGATACTATCACAGGTAACCTGATTAAAGGAGTGACTCATCAAGGATATGCGGACAGCACAATGTGGGCACGTGGACAAGCATGGGCTATTTATGGCTACACCGTAGTCTATCGTGAAACGAAAGATCCCAAATACCTTGACTTTGTGCAGAAAGTAGCTGATGTCTATCTGGAACGCTTGCCCGAAGACAAAGTACCTTATTGGGATTTCAGTGCTCCAGGCATACCCGATGTTCCGCGTGATGCTTCGGCGGCTGCCGTAGTTGCTTCCGCACTGCTCGAACTGTCTGCCTATCTCCCCAATGGGAAGGGCAAACACTACAAGGATGCCGCTATCGAAATGCTGACAAGCCTGAGTTCCGACAATTATCAGAGCGGTAAAAGTAATCCGGCTTTCCTGCTTCATAGCACAGGCCATTGGCCGGCTCATTCGGAGATAGACGCTTCTATTATCTATGCAGACTATTATTATATAGAGGCATTGCTTCGTCTGAAACGCCTGCAGGAGGGAGAAGGAGTATTGGGATAGAAATAAAAAGGGGGATGTGTCAGACTTCCCTTTTAACGAAATCATCCTCGCCACAGATAGCTGTAGCGAGGATGATTTTACTGGTTAGGATTTAGGTTGTTATTTCTTTACCTTGATGATGTCATAATTCAGATCGCTGACAGCTTCCTGCAGGCTATCGTTTACCAAACGCAGGGTAGTGTCATTTACAATCACAAAATACATTGGAGCCTCACCATCATTCGGAGTTAACTTAACAGCTTTGGTAGGTTTTTTGTTCACTACTTTTTGGATAGTCTGTTGTTTTCCTTTAGAAGAGAAGGTTTTATTCTTACCCTGACCTTCTGCATCGAGGTAAGTCATATCCAGTGTATACGTGGTATCTACACCGTCAGTTGCAGCGTTCAGGGTCAATACGTAGTCGATACCCGGACCGTCGGCAGCAGGGAGTGTACCTTCATAAACTTCGGTCACTTCTGTGATCGGAGCCATTTCTATAGAAAGACTGTCTGCTTCTGCCTCTGCGGCTTTGTTGGCTTTTGACTGGCAAGATGCCAAAGCAGCTACGACTGCTGCTAACATAATTACTTTTTTCATCGTTAAGTGCTTTAAGTTAATATAAATATAGTGAGCTTACTGCTCGGGTTATTTTTTCTTTATTCTTCTTCGTCCCGTTTGATGACCAGCAGTTTGTCTACCCGTCCGCGGTCCATATCTACTACTTCGAATTGCAGGTTCTTGTAGGTGAAGATATCTCCGGCTTTCGGGATACCGCCCAGCAGGAACATTGCCAATCCTCCGAGGGTCGTGAAGTCTTCGTCCTCCAGGTCTTCATAAGATAGGATTCCCATCTCTTCCATAAAGTCCTTGATGTTCATCGAAGCCTCCACCAGCATCGAACCATCCTGTCTTCTGACGATATCTTCCTCTTCCGTATCGTCCTCTTCAAGGATGTCTCCGAAGATGCTTTCGGTAAGGTCGTGCAGGGTAATGATACCTTCTGTACTACCATACTCGTTAACAACAACTCCGAACTTGTTTTTGTTCTTCTTGAACAGCTCTAAAATTTTATTTGCATATAAACTTTCGGGGATAAACAGAGCCGGACGGGCTATTTCGCGCAGATTGAACTCTTTTTTATTGCCTACCATCAGAATAATATCCTTTACGGATACCACACCGATAATCTCGTCTTTCCGCTCGTCCACCAACAGATATTTGCTGTAGTGCTCTTCTTCGATTGTCTTCATCACCTTGTCTTTCGTATCGTCGGGATGGAAGATGACAAGGTCTCTGCGGTGCGTCATCAGTTCATTGGCACGTTTGTCCGAGAAGCGGAACACATCACGCAGCATTTCCGTCTCTTCCTTGTCGATCACTCCCTGTTCGGAGCTTTGGTGGAGAATCATTTTGATCTCTTCCTGTGTCATCGGGCGTTCTTCGTTCTTTACGCCGATGATTCTGTTCAGCAGGCGGGTGGAGATACTGAGAAACCAGACGAACGGATAGGATACTTTCGTCAATAAAATCATAATCGGGCTGAACAAGGTTGCGTACCGTTCCGGATTGCTGAGGGCAATGGACTTGGGAACCAGCTCTCCGATGATAAGAGAGAGATAGGTGATGATTACCACAGTGGTGATCATGGCCAGATTACGTGCATAGGCTTCCGCTCCCGGTATGAGGGAGAAGAGCGGAACAAGGTCGTCTGCGATAGCGACACCACCATAGGCACCGGATACGATACCGATCAGGGTAATACCGATTTGAATGGTGGACAAGAACTTTTCGGGTTCTTCCAGTTGTTTCAGTACTCCACGTGCAGATTTGTTGCCTTTTCCGGCGAGAGTTTCGAGACGTGCTTTGCTGGATGATACCAGCGCAATTTCGTACATGGCAAAGATGCCATTCAGTACAAGTAAGAGAAGTATGATAAGAAATTCCATAAATGGATTTAAATGATTATTGCCGTGAAATTACATGAAATCACGACATCATGCAAATATGTGCTGTATATTAATGATTTTTTAATAAACAATTGGTGCGGAATGGTGATGTATTCTTTGAAATGAGGGGGCTTAAGAACAAAAGAACATATTCCGAGGTTGCAAAGTAAATGCTCTCGGAATATGTTCTTTTGTAATTTCTGATCTTGAGTCTTTTTTATTGTTTGTATTTATCAGCCAGTTCTTTAGCACGGGCTACACGTTTGGCAGTGTCGGGGTGTGAAGAAAACATTCTCTGCATGTAGGAAGATGCGGGAGCCCCATTGGACAATTCGAGAAGCTTATTCAGTGATTTGTACATACCATAAGGGTCGATGTTGTTTTTTACGCAGAACTCTACGCCGTAGGCATCTGCTTCGTACTCTTGTTTCTGTGAGTATTGTGCGCCGGCAAGTGCTTCTGCCATTGCTCCCAGTTCAGAGTCAGTCAGTTTGGCGACCTGGCTGCTGGCTGCTCCTGCCGCATTCTTTACAGCCGAACGGAAATATGCATTCTTCATTGCGTCTTTAGAGTCGGTATGGATGACATGACCGATCTCATGACCGATTACTGCCATTACTTCTTCGTCAGTCATGACGTCCATCAGTCCGGCACAGATACGCACGCTGCCGTCACCACAGGCGAAAGCGTTAACGTCCACTACTTCATATACGCCAAAGTTAACTTTCATACCATCTACTTCTTTGATGTTTCCGGTCAGTCTTTCCAGGCGTTTTCCGTATTCGCTGTCCGGTTTGGTCAGTGGGTTATGCTTGTCCATCCATTCCATATACTCCTTGCTCATAGCAGCAATGTCGGCGTCAGATAGAGAGATTGCTTGTGCGGCATCTTTTCCTGCTTGAATAGCTTTGCCTAAATTGAATTTCTTGAATTGTGCTGAAGCGTTAAAACAACTCATGCCCAAAAATAACAGGGCTACTAATGCAATTTGTTTTTTCATCATAGTGAATTTTTAGTTTGTTATTATATAATATAGTGTTAGTATTCAAACGTGATTCCCAAAGTCGGCAGCAGTGTACCGCTTTCTTGCTTGAGCGACTTCATGACATACCGTTGTTCGGCTATCGGTGCGTCCGGATTCTTGATTACTCCGGTGCTCATTAATACATCTGCCTGTTTCAGCTTGCTGCCCGCGATATTCTGCAGATCGATGTAGAAACCCAGCATACAGCGCTTCAGATAGAATGTTTTGTCTATGCGGATATCTACCTGAGTGAAGGCCGGGAGTCGTTCTTCATTGTATCGGGTATAGTCGTAATACGGTTTTCCCTGTGCATTCCAGGCTGTTACCAGAGATGACTTGTCGGCATCATAAGGCTGTCTCTTATACACATCTCCGAGCCCACGAGACCGAGGCTGATCTCG
>ENA-OXIQ01000654-OXIQ01000654.1-human-gut-metagenome-genome-assembly--contig:-NODE-654-length-13926-cov-11.223272_pt1 | contig 13926 bp, 8 predicted proteins | sample MGYA00249819_ERZ652364 | MGnify/ENA primary metagenome ERZ652364 (study PRJEB26925, sample SAMN05826628) | human gut metagenome | biome: ENVO:2100002; feature: ENVO:00000062; material: ENVO:00002003... | reverse complement strand
ACGAGATCAGCCTCGGTCTCGTGGGCTCGGAGATGTGTATAAGAGACAGCACATGCACAGCGTGCGAAGAGGGAAAGATAGCATTTTGCAGAATGATGTAGTGCGTGAAAGGACGGAGATGAGCGTTAATAGCGGGCATAAACAGCGACTGGGTATCTACTGTTTCTATGACAAGTATGGTCATGCTGCATCCTTTATCAAGACCTTTCTTGATGATTTGATGGATAACTTAGATGATCTAGTCGTAGTTGTAAACGGGCAACTTAGCGATCAGGCTCGTCAACTGTTCTCTGAATACACGAAGACGATCATCGTTAGAGAGAATAAAGGACTTGACGTCGCTGCGTACAAGCAGGCCATTCTCACACTCGGTTGGGAAAAACTTGAGTCATATGATGAAGTCATTTGCCTGAATGACACAGTTATGGGACCGGTGTATCCGTTCCGTGAAATGTTTGCGTGCATGGATCGCAAGGATGTGGATTTTTGGGGTATCACTGCGTATGCGGGTGAGACAGTTGATAAGGAGCAGATTCCAACGCATCTTCAGGCCTATTGGCATGCGTACAGGCGCTCTTTAGTGTCTTCCCCGGCGTTCCACGAGTACTGGGAGACCATGCCTTTGTGGAAAGACTACGCAGAGGTTACCCGCAAACACGAGATGACCTTCACCAAGCATTTCACTGATTTGGGCTTCACCTGGGCCTCATACATCGATTGGCGAAAATATCAGGGATATTCTTCATACCCGTTGCTGTACATGCCGATGCAAATCGTGCGAGATGATCGATGCCCTATTTTCAAGCGCCGTTCTTTCTTCGTGGATTACAGTGCTTATTTCGACCAGACGGCCGGTCAGCCAGCTCTGGATTTGTACGAGTACCTTCGAGATCATACTGACTATGACGTGGATATGATCTGGGATGCTATTTTGCCGTCCTACAACATTGACGATATCCGCAAGGCCATGCATCTTGATTATGTGCTGCCCTCACAGGCCATCAATCCACAGACGCATGATCGTCCTCGTTCGGCGTTCATCTATCACGTCTACTTCATGGATTTGCTAGAAGACACTTGCCACTACAGTGCATCGTTGCCGGAAGAAACAGATCTATACATCACCTCTACCGAAGATAAGATTCCCCAGATTCGGGAATACATGCAACAGCATGGGATTTCTCATCAGGCGACATTCATCCCCGTTATCAATCGTGGTCGTGATGTCTCGGCTCTGCTTGTGGCCGCTTGCCCGGTGGTGTTGAGCGGAAAATATGACGTCATTGGTTTCGCTCATGATAAGAAATCCAGTCAGAATCAGGAAAATGGACATCATGGCACCGAGAGCCAAGGATTCGCGTACAAGCTTATGGAGAATACGCTTGGCAGTGAGGCATATGTCAAGAACATTCTGACGTTATTTGCGGAGAACCCGCGTCTTGGTCAGGTGACGCCTCCGCCGCCATATCACGCTTTGTACTTTGCGCACACCATTCCTCACGATTGGGGTGCAAATTATGAGATCACGAAGGAGCTTTTGGAAGACAGGCTGGGCATTCATGTGCCGCTCTCTCCCACTAAGCCAACTGCATCCGCGATGGGGTCGTGCTATTGGTTCCGTGTTGAGGCATTAAAACCGCTGTTCGAGTATGGGTGGAAGTATGAAGACTTCTTGCCCGAAGGACAGATGGGCGAAGACGGTACTATTTCGCATGCCATCGAACGAGCCAACGGATATATATGTCAATCGCGTGGATATTATCCGGCATGGGTGCTTTCAGATCGATATGCTCGCATTGAAGTGGATTCGTTGTTCTATACCACTGCCATGATGATGGGCTCGTCTGCAGAAGCACGTAGCGGAGAATCATTGCTGACGAATTTGCGTGGTTTGAATTTGGCGACTTCTCGTTGGAGAACACTGAAAATAGCCAAGCACCGCACACATTTAGGACTTCAATGGATCACGTCACGAACTGTGCTTAAGCTTCCTAAGCCAGCACAGAGCGTCATCTACACTGCAGCATGGGCTCCAATCACCGCGGTACGATTTGTGATTGGACAAATCAGGGCGGTGCTTCGTGGTGATTTCAAGCACAAAAGTGCACCTAAAAAATAATAGTTGATGGCAAATGAGGATATGAATACGATGCTGATAAAGCTAAAAGAGCGCTACCGCTATTCGTTCATTGTGCTTAAAGAAATGGTGAGAACTGATTTTAAGCTGCGCTATCAGGGATCATTTCTAGGAATTGCGTGGTCGGTCTTGAAGCCGTTAATGCTGTTCTGTGTGATGTATGTGGTGTTCGTCAAATTCCTGAAGTTTACCGATGGCACGCCGACTTTCCCGTTGGTCTTGCTGCTGGGTATCAGCTTGTGGAATTTCTTCGCTGAGGCGACGAATATGGGATTGACGGCTATCGTAGGCAGAGGGGACATTCTGCGTAAGATTCATTTCCCCAACTACATTATTGTCGTCTCTGCAACGGTCGGCGCTTTAATCAGCTTGGCCATCAACATGTGTGTAGTGCTGGTTTTTTGTATTTTTAATCAGGTGCACTTCACCTGGAATGTGTTGTGGCTCCCGCTTAATTTCATAGAATTCTATGCTCTTGCTTTGGGAACGGCCCTGTTGCTAGCCGCATTGAATGTGTATTTCCGTGATATGCAGCATATTTGGGAAGTGCTCATGCAGGTGTTCTTCTATGCAACGCCTATTATCTATCCTCTGTCGCTGGTAACTGAAAAAACGAATAATCCTATTTTCGCGAAAATTATGTTGCTGAGCCCGCCGGCCCAGATTATTCAGGATATTAGGCATAACCTCATCGCACCGGATACCACGCCAACAGTGTGGAAGGAGATCAGCAACTGGGGTATTCGTCTCATCCCTGTTGCCTTGACTTTCTTTATCCTATGGTTGGGTATTCATATATTCCGTAAGTACAGTCAGAAATTCGCGGAGGTGCTGTGATGAATAACGCACAAGAGGGCACGATGGACAATCGTAAGACTGTGCTGAAAGTTGAGCACGTAGCCAAATCATTTCGGTTGCCGACGGAGCAGGCGTCAGGCCTGAAACAGGCCGTTATCAACTGGACTAAAGGAATTAGCGGATACAAGATGCAGCATGTGCTGCGCGATATCAACTTTGAGGTCAAAGAAGGGGATTTCTTTGGCGTTGTCGGTCGAAACGGAAGCGGAAAATCGACACTGTTGAAGTTGATTTCGGGCATTTATATGCCGGATCAAGGCTCAATCTCTGTTGACGGGAAACTGGTCTCATTCATTGAGCTTGGCGTTGGTTTCAATCCTGAACTGACCGGTCGAGAGAATGTGTACCTTAACGGTGCCCTTTTAGGATTTAGCCAAGAAGAAATCGATGCAATGTATGACGACATTGTTGAGTTTTCAGAGCTTAGCGAATTCATGGACCAGAAGCTAAAGAACTATTCCAGTGGTATGCAGGTGCGTTTGGCATTTGCGGTCGCCATTAAGGCTAAGGGCGACATACTGGTCTTGGATGAAGTATTGGCTGTGGGCGATGAAGCGTTCCAACGTAAGTGTGATAATTTCTTCACCGAAGTGAAGCAAGATCCCACGAAGACAGTTATTTTGGTAACTCACTCCATGGATTCGGTTAAGAAATATTGCAATAAGGCTATCCTCATAAAGGATGGAGAGATTATTGCGTCCGGAAACCAGGACGATGTAGCAGATCGTTACACGCTGGAGAACTTCAAGAAGAATGCAGGTCCCCTTGGTGATGATGCCAATAATGAAACAGACGATAAAGAGTATCCTACGGGTCTTAGTGAACGAGTGCCCACCCTTAAGGTCAATATATCGAGTTCATCGGTGGCTGATGGTGTTGAGCCGCTCGAATTTGAAATCGAATATGAGTTTAATGAAGACCGGGAAGCGTACATCGGTATTGCATTGCTCGATTCTCGTCGCAGTGGACATGCTTATGATGCGGGATCGCAGACCGACAATCTTGGCATGGCCATCACGCAGCGTGGGCACCGGACTATGCGTTTTGAAATGCCGCTTGATATCTTCAACAATGGTGAGTTCAAGATTTATGCCACTCTGCGATCTGTTGAAAAACCCGGCGATGATCCGCAGATGATCGCATTCACGAACGATGAGAACAGCGGTTATTTTGCTATTCGCAATGATCGCAACGGTGAGGCTGGCATGCTGAGCAGCCGAGCGATTCAGATTAATAGACTCGATTGATCTTATTTTCGATAGAGGCATGTATTGGATATTGCTGAATATGCTGACGCATTGGTGAGCGGTGAGCCATCATTACGAAAATCCTTACTTGTTGAAGCTTCCAATAAGTACGGGGTCGCGGGAATCGTATCTGCCGTTGCTTCCAAATACTGGATTAATTCGGTAGAGGCCGTGCGAGCATTAGGGCCGATAGCGGGCCTGGCACAGCCAAAAAGGACTGTTCATACAGTTGCGCTCTATTACTCGGGGCTATCCATCGGCGGTGCTGAACGCGTGACGGCATTCCTTGCCAACCTTTGGGCCGACATGGGATATCGGGTAGTGCTGATTACCGACGATGACACTGGTGCATATGAGTACGAAGTGAACCAGATTGTTGAGCGCCGCATTATTCCGAGTTACTGCAAAGCGAATGCGGAGAACTACGAGAACCGGGCAAAAGCGTTAGCGGATATCCTCAATGAGGAGCAAGTTGACGCTCTAGTGTACGGGCAATGGCTTGGACAAACGCTTCCCTGGGATATGCTGCTCTGCAAGATGAGCGGCGTATCTTTCCTCATCTACACTCATGGCGTCATGCGTTGCATGTTCGACGCAGATTGTATGCGCGCCGAGTTGGCTTTGACGTATCGATACTCAGATGGCGTCATAACGTTATCTGATGTGAATACACGTTTCTGGCAACTATTCAATGCTCATGTATGGCAGACCATTAATCCATTAACCATCGAGCCGGATTCGTCGAAACGCGCGGCGCTTGATTCTTATAACATTGTATGGGTTGGGCGCCTGTCATTATTCGATAAGCGTCCGGATGAGGCATTGCGGGTTATGGCTGAAGTGGTCAAACAGTGTCCTGATGCACATCTGATTATGGTTGGTCCTTTTGCAGATGATGCAACGGAACAACAGCTTCGTCAGTTGCGAGATTCTCTTGATCTATCTGATGCTGTGAGTTTTGTAGGTGCTCAGGATAATGTACTTCCTTACCTACAGAAAGCCAGTGTGTATCTTCATACATCTCTATATGAGGGCTACGGTATTGCTCTGGCCGAAGCGAAAACAGTGGGCATTCCAAGCGTTATATACGCTTTGCCGTATCTGACTTTGGTTCAAGACGAGAGCGTTATCCAGGTGGGGCAAGGAAACCGATCTGCAGCGGCATCTGCTATTTGTGGTTTGTGGCAGAACCCCGAAAAGATGAAGCAGTTGGGGGATATTGCCTTCAACAGCATGGTGGGTATGTCCAATTATGATTTCGCGCGCCTGTGGAGAGGAATATTCGATTCACTGGGTTCCTCAACTGCCTCTAGTGCCGATGATGATGTGATGGTTGACTTGATGATTGATGCGCGTATTGCATCCTCGAAGAGTTATGAGGAGCGCATAAATTCTTTGTGCTCGAATCAAGCGCTATTAGAACAGTCGTTGTCTTCCAAGAGCATGGAGATTCAGTCCGTAAAAGAGTCGACATCGTTCAAGGTTGGTTTGCTGATTACCGCTATACCGCGCAAAATCAAGGCAATTTTGAATTCACTACGCAGATAACCAATTTTGTGGTGTGGCTTGCCGGTTTACTTCACGTCGAAGAACTTTGTGCTGCTGAGATAGTTTTTCCCAGCAGTCATGTCGTATTGAATAAGACGATAATCGTTGAGTAGCTTCTTCTGCTGTGAGGACAGTTCTTTCTTGCTTACAACGTTGCCGTTCGCGTCTAAATAGACAGTTGGTGTATTGTCGGTGACGCCGCTGACACCAAGCGTGAGTCGCTCCGTGGCGGGTATCTCAGCCCGCATTGCGGAGAGGAACGCAATATAAGCAGATACTTTGGTGTTCATATGGTCGCTGGCCATGGCCATGAAATAGTTTGGAGAGGTGTAGCTAGTAGCGGCAGCTGCCGGATCGAGTTTCGTCCCGGCTGACGCTGATGCCTCATTGGACCAGATGAAATAATCTGTCTCCTGCATGGTAATGGTATTTTTCGAGCTGGCGCGTGCAGTCGTGTACACGCCGGGTAGATGGTCTCCATAGAATATGACGGTAATCGGCTGGTCAATTGCATCAAGCTGGTTGAGGAAATCGGTGGTTGCTTGATCGGTAATGCTGACGCCCTTGATGTATGTATCGACTCCTGTTTTTTCATCGGCCGGCAAATTGGTGGTGTCGGCATCCTTGAACTGATTATCAGAATACCAATCGCTGTATGGAGGATGGTTTTGCATCGTCGCTAATTGGATGAACTGCGGATGATTGCTGTTCTGCAGTTCATCAACTACATTTTGATAGGCTTCCGCGTCGCTGGCATATGGAGAGTTGTCTAATCCATCATGATGCGTGATTGGCGGATTACTGTCCAGCGTATAAAAATGGCTGAAACCGAACTTCTTATAGTCGATGTCACGCAAATACATGTTTTTGTAATACGGGTGGAAAGCGATGGATCCGCTAGCACCGTATCGGTCATTCCAGAGCTGATTGAAAGTTTCTGTGACTTTCTGGTGTGGGACGAGCTGCTGATAGGGCACCTGCATTGAATTGTCGAATAGTGCCAAATCCCAGCCGGTGAGAGCTTGGTATTCGATGTTGGCTGTGCCTCCGCCGTACCCAGGCGAAAGCATTAGGCCGGAAGTGGTGGTATTTTTGAGCGCTCGAATATCAGGCATCGGGTCTTCCGACAAGGTGATGCCGGGAACGCGCGTTGGGTCAGAGAACGATTCCGACAGAATCATGATCATGGTATTGTCCGTGAGATTATTGCTGCGGGACTGGTTGGTTTTTTCGGCTATCTTGTTATATCGTTGAGCGATTTCCTGCATGGTCGCTTGACTGTAGTCGCTTGGCTTCGTCATGGTTTTTGGATTCGCCAAGCGCAAGAAATTGATTGTGGGGCCATTCAGACTGGCATCGCCGGCAGCGTCCCATAAGGTAGGGCTATCACCCAACGCCTGTGCCCAATTGTGGCTCCATGAACCTACCGTGTTGAGGTTCAAGGTGAACGAGCACAGCAGGGATGTGCTGACAATGACTGCAACAATACGTGTGCAGTTACCGATTATTGTTTTTGTGTTGCGTAATGGACGACGCCAGTGGAAGGAAATCACACAACGGCGACCATCAATAAATTGAAGCAGCAGGCATGCAATCGTAAGCCAGACGAGCATGGTGATGGTGTTGTTTACTAATGCCTGGCTGTCTTTGGGGATAAATGATGCGACTTCTCCTCCGTTGCCGCTGGAAATGAAGCTCAAATCCGAGGGAATGACCGGTTCATTGCGCAACTGGATTTTGATGTGATTCGCCACAGCGAATACGCTCGTGATAATCGCAAATAAGGCTGTTGCCACCCAGAATCGGTTCAGCACAAAAATCAGCACCAGGTAGACCATGCCCAGAACACAGAAATTAAGCAGCCAGATGTATTTTTGCTCCATCCACATCTGTGCGACGAAGCGCGTGAGTTGACCGCGGATGCTGTTCATCAGCCGTGTGGTTTCGTCCACTGTGCTCGGGGCGGTATAGGTCGGCTCCGTATAGGTTCCCCATTGAATGAACAGCACCGCGGCTGAATCGACGATTGCCATCACCATTATGTACAGGAGGTAAGAGAATCGAGGTCGTTTCTTGAATACGGAGTGCAAGACTGTCAGGGCTTTGGAAAGCGCAGTCATAGTTTGAGAGGCCATCAACGTGTTGAGCTGTGCTCGGATCTGCTGGAAGATTGGAGGCAGCGACGGTTTACTCTTTTGAGCCTCTTGAGAATTATCGTCTCGGTCTGAATGAGCAGAGGATTGGCTGCTTTCCGCCGAAGTCGTACCGTTTGTGTCGGCTTCTTCTACTGTGAACTCCTGATTATCCTGGGTATCGTCCACTATGCTCACTCATTTCTTCAATAACGTACATGAATATTGTAATAGGAAGTCCGAAATACAATCAGACTATTCAAGATCTATTGAACGTCGAAGAATCCGTAATTGCTGAGGTAGTTTTTGCCCTTAGTCATGTCATACTGCACCAAACGGTAATCATGGAGCATCTGCTTTGCCTCTTTTGAGAGGTTCTTGCTTGTCACGTGATTGCCTTCGGCATCTAGGTAAACGGTACTACCATCACCCCATGAGGCATTAGAGCTAACCAGACGGCTAATCGCTGGAATTTGCGTTTGCGCTTGTGTAAGCATTGCCAGATAGGGCGATACTTTGGCGTCGAGATGTTCAGCGGCTAGGGCCATGAAATAGTTTGATGATGTGTAGCTGGAAGTCTGTGAATCGAGTTTGGTGCCAGCGGACACGGAAGCCTGATTCGACCAGATGAAGTAATCAGTTTCATGCAGCGGAATTGCATTGTTTTCGTCGGCTGCTGCAGTATTGTAAACGCCGGGTAGATGATCGCCGTAGAAGATAACAGTGATTGGCTTATCCGTCGAATTAAGCTGATTCAAAAAGTCTTCAGTAGCCTGATCCGTGATATCAACACCTTTGGCATAACTGTCGATATCCCATTTTTCATCATCGGAAAGTTCAGAAACATCGGCTTCTCTGAACTGATTGTCAGGATAATAGTCATCATACGGTGTGTGATTTTGCATAGTGACCAACTGAATGAATTGTGCGTGGTCGCTGTTGCCGAGCGCATCAAGGACATTTTGGTATGAGGCAGCATCGCTCACATAAGGTGAGGTTCCGAGGTGATCTTGATGTGTGATTTCTGGTTTGCTGTCCAACGTATACAGTTTGCTGAAACCGAATTTCTTGTAGTCGCTATCACGCAAATACATGTGCTTGTAGAAAGGATGGAATGCCACAGAACCATTTTTGCCGTATACGCTATTCCAAATTTGATTGAATGTGTATGGTGACTTTTGATGTGGAACCAGCTCTTGGTAGGGGGATTGCATGGAATTATCGAACAATGCCAGACTGAGTCCGGTTAAGGCCTGATGTTCGATATTCGCGGTGCCTCCACTGATGCTTGGAGAAAGCATCAAACCAGCGGTGGTCGTGTTTTTCAACGCGCGAATATTGGGCATCGGGTCTTCGGTAAATGTAATACCCGGCACTCGCGTTGGATCGGAGAACGATTCTGAAAGAATCATGATCACGGTGTTATCAGTGAGTTTATTGGCGCGGGATTCGTTGGTGATTTTTGCGCTCTTCTTATAGCGTTTGGCCAGCGCTGCCATGGTTTCTTCACTGTAATCTTCGGGCTTATCCATGGTTTTGGTATGGGCTAATCGCAGAAAATTCATGGTCGGTCCGTTGCCGGTGGCATCGGCCACCGTGCTCCACGGTTTGGGGTTATCTCCTAAGCTCTTGGCCCAGTTATAGGACCATGAATCATTGATTCCCAGATTCCATGTGAACGACCATAACAAGGTAACGCTGAGCACTGCGGCGATGATGCGAATGCAGTTGCCAATGATAGTTTTTACGTTGCGAAATGGACGCCACCAATGGCAAGGAATCACGCAACGGCGACCGTCGATGAGTTGCAGAGCCAAGCAAATAATGGTCAGCCAAATGAGCATGGTGATGGTTCCGTTGACCAAAGACTGTCTGTTCTTGGGAATGAATGACGTAATTTCTCCGCCATTGCCGCTGGAGAAAAATCCCAGATCAGAAGGGATAACCGGCTCATTGCGAAGAGAAACCTTGATGTTGTTCGCCACGGCGAATACAGACATGACAATGGAGAATATGGCGGTCGCCACCCAGAAGCGATTTAGCACGAACACCAGTGCGAGGTGCACCATGCCCAACACTAGGAAGTTGAGCAGCCATATATACTTTTGTTCCATCCACATCTGGGATACGAACTTGGTGAGTTGGCCGGGAATGCTGTCAAAGAGTTTAGTATTGGCGTCTATGGCATCCGGGTCAGCATAGGTGGGCTCTTTGTACATTCCCCACTGAATGAACAGCACTGCTGCGGAGTCGATGAGTGCCAGTACCACTACGTACAACGTATAGGGGCATTTGGGCCGCTTTTTTAGCAGGGCATACAGGAGAGATACGGCTTTGGCCAGCGTGGACATAGGCCTTGAGGCCATTAGTAAGCTGAAATTCAACGCGAAAGGCAGCGGTAATTTGTTGCTCTGCTGGTCGCCATCCTGGTTTGAGGGAACAGCTGGGACTCCGGTTTTCTCCAAGTCTGTGCCAGTTTCTGGCGCTGAGGGCTCCTGGTCGTTTTGGATGTCGTCCACTCTGCTCGCTCATTTCTATAAACAACGTACTTGCGCATTGTAATAAAAAGCCCGGGATAAAGTCATTCAAGATACACTGGGCGGATGATGTTGGGGTGCACGCTTGCGGTAGACTGTGGACGACTAACAGGAAGGTGGAATGGCATGAAACGTGTGGCGCATGTGTTAAAGGGGCTTCCTGTAATATCGCGATTTTTCTGGTGTTGTTCACACTGCATGCCTGCATGTTCGTTGTTCAGGTCGGTCCTCTTACCATTCCAGATCCCGACATGCATCCGTTGTCTACGTATGCGTTGGCTACCGGTCAATCGTTGAATCCTCCCGTAAAGGGCAAGGACAAACATGGTAATGCCATAAAAAAGCAGTACCTCAAGGGTGATGATCGCTTGCTGATGATTCCCGGTGCCGGGAATATATTGGTTTTCGATGCATTGGAGCGAGCTTGGCGTGGTGATTCGTTGCAAGACGGGCAGCGATCCGCTGATATTATGCCAGCTAGTCAGATTGTTGTTCCGAATGAGACACGATCCAACCGGTCCAACGCATATTTCCCGCTTGATTATCTGCCTCAGGCCATTGGCATGAAAATAGCCATGCTGGTGAACCTGTCGCCATATGCGCAGTGGCAGGCGGCACGAATATCCAACAGCATTCTGTATGCGATTATGGGGTGCTTTGCCATTGCGCTGTTACCGCGTTGGAAATCGCTGATGGCGTTGCTATTAGTTATTCCACCGGTGGCGTTTGTGGCATCGAGCCTGATGATTGATGGCATGATTGTGGCACTTTCGGCTTGCATGGTGGCGGCTATTGCGGCGGCTGCTGAGGGCAAACATTTGATTTCTCTTCCGCACACTGCGGTTTTTGGGGTGCTGGCGTGGGCCTTGGCGTGTGAAAAACTTCCCTATGCGTTTGTGGCGGTTGCTGTGCTGTTCCTACCTTCTGCGGTGATGACCGTGCGCCGCAAGCTAGAATTTGTGGGGATTGCGGCGGTTCTGACAGGAGCGCTGTATCTTCCGTGGAGCGTACTGTTCGGTAGCTCGTTGGCGCAGGTGGACGTATCACATAATGTGAGTGTTGCATTGTCTCATCCGATACCCACTATTGGCAAAATAGTGCATTCCATGCTGTTCCTCGGGACTTTTGCTTATCTGCCGACTTGGTATGTTGCAATGGCGGCCGTTTTGGGGTTGGTCTGGTTGGTGGCAGTGGCCTATACGGTGAAGCAGCACTGGACGGGCCAGGTGACACTGGCCTCATGGGCAGGAAGACATCGATTCCTGGTCTTAGGTCTCGTAATAGCGGCTGCTGAGATAGCAGCGTTTGTGCTCTTCGTGGGGCTTACCTGGAATGACCTGGCGTCTATGAGTAGGTTTGAGGTCTTTGAGGGAATCCAAGGCCGTTATGCGCTCCCGATATTGCCGGTATTCCTGTTGGGACTAGTCGTAGTTGACAATAGGAATGGAAGGCAGCCCGCTCTAGCCCACTGAAGGCGAGGGTTTGCTGGGCTCAGTGACTTTTCTACTTCATCGAGTGGATGCGGTTATCGTATACGACATTTTCGCAGGAGCGAATCGTGGCAAGTACCGCGCATTTCAGGCGTTCGCCGATGCTCAGCTTGCTGATCAGGGCGCGCATGGTGGCCACGTCATCGAGATGGTTCTGCCAGTCGCTGTCATGTAGTTCTTCGGAGCCGAGCGCCTTGAGGCCTTTGCCTTCATCGCGCACGCTGGCGGTCAGGCCGAAGTAGTTCCGGCACGGGGTGATGCCCTGTTCCAGAGTGAACTGGAAGTTCTCGGCTGCGGAAAGTACGTTGTCATGCCAGAATGCGGCGGTTCGCTTCGAGTGCGTCACCGAGTCGGGCTCCTGAAGCCAGTAATAGAGCACGCAATCGATGTCGGCCACTTTGCCCATGCGGGCGTACAGGGGGCCTGCCATGCGGATATCCTGCGCGTAATGGCCCTCGGGGAACCGCAGGCCGTCCCACAGCTCGCGCTTGTACAGGCGGCACCAGTTCGCCTCGTTGAAGTAGCGGGCCTCGGTGTTGCGGCCGAGCTTGCTGCCGAGCAGTCGCAGGCTTTTGCAGAACACGGTCTGGTAGGCGGCGAGCGGGTGCTCGAACACAGTGATTTTGCCGGGCGCCTGCGCGCCCGTCTCGGCCTCTTTGGACACCTCGCCCAGCTGGGAGACGCCGAACTGACGCCAGCGTGCCTTGCTCATATCCGCGCCGGTGTTTTGCAACGCGTGCAGCAGGTATTCGATATTGCGGCGGTCGAGGATGTCATCGTTGTCGGAGAACGCGATGTACTCGCCATGCGCGGCATCGAGGCCGGTGTTCTGGGCCTTGGCGATGCCGCCGTTTTCCTGATGGATCACGGTGACGCGGCTGTCCTGTGCCGCATACTCATCGCAGATGGCCGGGCTGGAATCCTTGGCCCCATCGTCCACCAGAATCACCTCGAGGTTCGTATACGACTGCTGCAGAATGGAGTCCACGCAGTAGCGCAGGTAGTCTTCGGCGTTGTATACCGGCACGATCACGGAGATGAGGGGAGTGGCGTTGTTCGGCAAGGCTTGTGCTTCCTCTTTGTATATGCGGACGTATCCAGTATGGCACGTTTCCTAGCCGAGCTGCGCAACGTTTAATGGGGTACTTTTGCTCGAGGATGTTTGATTATTGACGATAAAGACACCTGTGGAAGTCAATTCAGACTCAAGGCATCGAGAATGGGGTAGAGGCAATTCGCAAATTCGGGTACACCGCTTTTCCGGAGCATGTCTGCGTAGTCTTCAGGCGTTCGTGGATATCGTTTATAGCTCAGCAGTGCCGTGTGACAAACTCTTGCCACTCTTCCTGGATCGAGATCCAATACATCGAGGAAGAAATCATCGGGTCTCTTTACTTCGATGCGAAGAGGCTGTGTCGAAGTTTCAGGAAAATCTTTCGTGTTGAAGGTGACCAAGGTTTGTGCGGGTGAATAATCTGCTGCTGCAAGTACGTGCCGGTCTTTTTCGTCGCATGTCATATTTTTGATGAGGCTTTCGTAACCAGTGACTAGAGCCTCTGGGAATGCGGCAGTCATCGCATTGACACGTTGTGCCGAACGCTCTTCTCCTATGCGTAATTGGAGGTTTCTCCTCAGCTCATCGAGTATCTGTTGTGACCAGTATGGGGCATAGAGGTGTTCCTCGGCGAGACGGAGGATCAAATCGTTGATGAGTTCGTTGAAGAGCCATAAATCTGTGTGGAATGAAATATGTGACAATCCAGCATTGAGTTTGAGCTCGTAATTTTGGTATGGCTCGTCTCATCGGTAGGATAATGACGAATCGAACCTTGCGCTTGAACGCTTATTACCGGAAGGATTGCCTGAGCATGGCAGATTCTGTTGAGTATCCCGATCTCGTTATCGTTGGCGCGGGCCTGTTCGGTCTGACGGTGGCGCAGCAGGCGGTGGAGCATGCGGGTGCCCGTGTGCATATCA
>ENA-OXIQ01000578-OXIQ01000578.1-human-gut-metagenome-genome-assembly--contig:-NODE-578-length-14641-cov-10.104004_pt1 | contig 14641 bp, 7 predicted proteins | sample MGYA00249819_ERZ652364 | MGnify/ENA primary metagenome ERZ652364 (study PRJEB26925, sample SAMN05826628) | human gut metagenome | biome: ENVO:2100002; feature: ENVO:00000062; material: ENVO:00002003... | reverse complement strand
TCTTGAACGGCTTGACCGGCGGTTGCGGCCTCTTACGTGACATGATGTTCTCCTTGAAAATTACGATTGAATGCTTGCTTCTGGATTGTTACGTGCGTCGCACGGCTTCATATGGCCGCGGACGGGCATCAGAACTCGGGTTCCTGCGAATCGCCACCGAAATCGGACGAGCCACCGAACGAACCGAAGGACGAGCCGGCATCGCCGGACGTGCCCCACGGATCGGTCGCGGGCGCGGCGCTCTGGCCGGCGTTGCCCGCAGCGGACGCGCCACCCTGGTAGCTGCCATTGCCGCCACCCTGATAGCCACCGCTGAAGCCGCCATTGCCACGGCCACCCTGGTAGCCGCCGGCGTTGCCGCCGAAACCGCCGCCATTGCCCTGACCGGCGTTGAATCCGCCATTGCCGCCATTGCCACGGCCGGCGAATCCGCCTTGGCCGTTGCCGCTGGACGTGCGCGTGACCTGCGCGGTCGCGTAACGCAGGGACGGGCCGATCTCGTCAATCGTCATCTCGATGACGGTGCGGTTCGAGCCGTCCTGCGCCTGATACGAGCGCTGCTGGAGACGCCCCTGCGCGATGACACGCATGCCTTTGGACAGCGTGCTGGCGCAATGCTCGGCGAGATCGCGCCAGGCGGAGCAGCGCATGAACAGCGCATTGCCGTCCTCGAACTGCCCGGTGTTGCGATTGTAGGTACGCGCGGTAGAGGCGATGGTGAAACTGGCGACGGAAGCGCCGTTTCCCGTGGTCCTCAGTTCGGGATCTGCCGTGAGGTTGCCCACCACGGTGATGATGGTTTCGCCTGCCATGACTTACCTTCTTACCTTTGGTTCAGCGAGTCGCGAACAATCAGAAACTCATACGGCTTACTTGGCGTCTTTACGAAGAATCTTCGTGCGGACGACGGATTCGTTCAGGTTGAGCACACGATCGAGCTCGGCGCTGACCTCGGGAGTGGTCGTGTAGTTGACCACCACGTAGTTGCCTTCGGTCTTGCCGTCAATCTCGTAAGCGAGCTTGCGACGTCCCCAAATATCGGTGTTCTCAACGGAACCACCTTCCTTGGTGACGAGCTCCAGATACTGCTCGGTCAACTTCTTCAGACCGCGCTCATCCAGCTCAGGATCGGCAATGAACATCAGTTCGTACTTATGCGCAGACATCACCCACCTCCTTCGGACTAGTCGGCCATGGACTATCCATGGCAGGAGTGTGTATACGCGCTGCTGAAAACAGCAACTTCTCTAAGCTACGCCATGCCCGCGACAGCTTGCGGGGGCTGTCGCGAAGCGACTGGAGAGAGTAATCCGTCCTACTGCAAATCCACGACCGCGCAATCCGCGGCACCATAGCCGTTCGACTTGCACCATGCGTCGCCGGCCTTCACCGAGTCGACCGTATCACCCGACAGGATCACGTAATACGCGGTCGAAGCGTCGGCCTTCGTGTACGTCGGGTAATCGCCGGACCAGATCAGGATCGCGTTCTTGTGCTTGATGCGCTGCTGCAGGAACTGCTCGTAGATGTCCACGTAATGCCAGGTCTTGCCGTCGGCCTTCATGTCGTTTTTCTTGCTGGACAGCTGCGTGGTGTAGGTGGTGTAGAAGCGGGATGCGGCGGATTCGTCATGCTTGAGCTGCCAGCTCAACGCAAGCTGCGCGTACCGCTCGGCGTCCTCGCTGTCGATGTCGGAGCCCGCCAACGCGTCGCCGTCCGCACTGCCCGCCTCGCCGGTGCCGCTCTGACCGGTCTGCAGGATGACCTCGGCGCTGCCGGTCTCGATCTGGTCGTACGGGCGCCAGTACTGCCTCGTGGTGAATTCGAGCGCGACGTTGGCCGTCTCGCCATTGAACTTGACCGGCTGCTTGGAGAAGTCGAAGACGGCCGAGGCGATGACATTGCCATCATCGTCCTTGATGCTGACCTTGACGTCGGATTCCTTGAACTCCGCCGTGTCACCGTCCTTCGTCGACGCGCAGTTGGAGGTGAGCTGCAGCTGCGCGACGAGATTGGTGTCACTGTGGTCGACGGAACTCAGCTCGGCATCGGGCGCAGCGGTGCAGTGCTTGTCGTCTTTCGCGGCTTTGCTGTCGCCGGACTTGGTCTTGCCGCTCTGCTGGGATGTCGACTGCGTCTGAGCCGATTGGGTGCCGGAATCACGCAGCATGAACCACCAGACGCCGAATCCGGCGGCAAGCGCCACGACGAGTACGGCGATGATGATGCCGACGATCAGCGCGGTCTTCTTCTTGCCCTTGCCGGCGGACTCTCCAGGCCGTGACGGTTGGGCTGGCGGCTGCACGGCCTGCGGCGGGAAGACGGCACCGGGCTGGGCGGCACCGTATTGTCCCGCGTACTGCCGAACAGCCTGATAAGGCTGTTCAGGAGGCACCGGCTGGGCGGTCGGCACCGGCTGCGCAGACTGCGGCTGAGTAGATGGCACGGTCCAATCGGATTGCATGGTCTGCTGGAACCGGTCATCCTGCCCCGTTCCAGGCACTCCTGCTTGCGGTGCCTGGAACGGCGGCTTCAGCAGAGGGGACTGACTCAGCATGGTCGGGCCGTCGTCATCCGACTGGGCCGGCTGTGCAGACTGCGGGCCGGCGGACAGCTCGGCACCGCACTGCTGGCAGAACCGCATGCCGGGTTCTGACTGCTGACCGCACACCGGGCACACGGAACCCGCCTGCACGGCTACGGGCGCCCCGCAGTTCTCGCAGAATCTATCGCCCTCAACGACATTCGCACCACAACGGGAACACCGCATAATCTCTCCTCATGACTATCCTGCGCTCAACGTTACACTGCATGACAGCATTCCCCTGCAAATATACTGCGATACGGACACCAAATGACGTCCGCAACCATTTGATCGAGATGTCTTTCAGATATTAAAATTAAAGATCGATGAAATTTCGAAGAGGAGATTATCATGCAGATCGGAGCAAGAATGGGGCATATTCCGGCATCCCGTCGTACGGTGACGATGGCCATCGCCGTCATCGCCGTCATTACGCTTTCCATTGCGATGCTGTGCGGATGCGGCACGGCACGGAACACGCACCAAGCAACGGATTCCGGCTCGGGCGGGAACCGTCTCGCCTCATCTTTGCAGGCTTATGCGACGCAGCTGCTCGGCCAGGACTCCGGAATGGACCCCGCGCAGAAAGCGACACTGCGCAAGGCCGCGACAAGCGGCAAAATAAGTCTGTCCGATTACAAGGCCGCATGAAGCCGATACATCACGTGCGTCCAAGACAAGGGCTATCCGAGGCCGACACTGAAAACTTACTCCAACGGCATCCAGCAGCCGCAGGGAGACGTACTTCCTTCAGATAAAGCCGATGACCTTGACTACATCCAGAAAAAGGCCAAGGACTTGAACGCGTGTGGAATCGCCACCGTGGATTCGGTGGACGCGTTGTATATGGCACAAGTCGGCAATCCCAATCTGTATGCGTCTCATGAGGAGGGGGCAGTTGATTGCCTTAAGCGCGCCGGGCTGGTGCCGAAATCCTACACCGTCGAACAATACGAGAAGGAGGCGAACGCAATGGGTCATGCCGCTCCCGGAGAGACCGTCAACACGACGTATGACATGAAGAAACCGGAAGTGCTGGCATGCCTCGCCGCCAACGGCAACGTATTCATGGACAGATGACGCCACAGGCACAGAGAATGCATTGGCATGTTTTCGCCCCTATCGGATATCGGATTACCTGCCCGATGGGGGCGAAAACATACCTTATATGCCCCGCCCAAATACCGCGAATAAGCTGCTGAAGATGACGTGGCGACTGTACAATAAGGAGGGAAGAGCAAACCAAGAAAGGGGCTTGTTATGATATGTCCTCACTGCGGCGCCACGCTGTCCAGCGCCGCACGATTCTGCACGCAATGCGGGCAGACGCTCGCGGTCGCCACAGCAAACAGCAACGACAACGTCGAAGATTCGACCGTGCTCGGCACCGCTCCACACGGCACCGCAGCCGCGCCTCAGCCGGAAGCACCCGCTCCCGTCGCCGCATTCCCTGAACCCGTACCGGCCCCGCAGGCCGCGGCACCGCAGCCCGAGCCGGCACCCGCATTCCCCGGCGCGGAACAGCCCGCGGCCGAGCCGGCCTTCCCGGCGGTTCCCGAACCAGTCCCCGCACAAGAAGCTCCTGCAGCTCCCGTCCCGGCGGCAGAAGTGCCAGTCGCCGCTCTGGCCGGAGAAGTTCCCGCCGCCGCACCTGTTGCGGCTGCAGCACCGGCTCCCGGCACTTTTGCTGCGCCCGCGCCTGGTGCTCCCGTCCCCGGCGCACCTGTCCCCGTTACCCCCGGCGCACCCGGCGCCCCGGTTCAGCCCGGCGTTCCGCAGCAGTTCGTCCCCAACCCGATGTTCAAGGAGCTGTTCTCCGCGCGTTCGCTGCAGACCGCCGCAATCAGCCTTGCCTTCGGCTTGATCGGCGCGATGGCGCTGGCCCTGATCGGCTCCATCTTCTTTTTGTCGGCCGGCTCATCATGGGCGTCCAAGCTGAGCATGGTCCCCGGCCTGTCCGGCATGATGAGTGACGCCAGCGGTTCCGGCACGGTGACGCCGAACTTCTTCCAGTTCCTGATTCTGGTGATGGTTCTGGGCGTATCCGGTCAACTGTCGCCCAACATCACCGGAGGCAACCTCTCCATGTCGTCCTTCGGCGTGTCCGGCCATCTATGGATGCCTGTCGGTCTTTCCGGCGTGGCGCTGGTTCTCGGCACCGCGTTCGGCGCATACTGGTTCGCGCGTAAGTTCGCCATCCGGTTCAAGTGGACCGGCATCGTCAGCAGCGTCATCATCGGCGTCGTGATGGGATTCGTCTATCTGATTCTCGCCGCGATCTTCCCGCTGACGCTGGGAGCCGGCAGCATGGGCGGCATTCAGGCCAAGGCCATCCTGACCGGCGTCTCCGCCCGTACGTATTTCATGACGCTACTGCTCGCCGCGATCGGCGCGTTCTTCGGCTATCTGCTCGCCCAGTACGCCTCGGATTCCAACAACGTGTTCACCGCGGCCTGGAAGTGGGCTCACCGCACGCGCGGCTTCGTGCGCACGCTGCTTGATGCGGCGTTCATCTACGCGGTCGTGTTCACGGTGATCGGCTTCATTTGCCTGATCATGCTGTCCAGCAGCCTGCACAACGGCCAGATGTTCATGCTGTTCCCGATTCTGCTGCCGTACCTTTCGTTCCTGACGTTCGCGCTCGGCTCGTTCGGCGCGGTCGGCATCACGGCCAGCGGTAATATCGCTAACCTGTCGCTGTTCGGCTTCTCGAACCAGTACGTCGGCTCCATCAGCGCACCGTGGCAGCTGTGGCTGGTATTCGTGGCGTTCCTTATCACCACGTTCTACATTGCGTTGCGCGCCGCGGCACGCAACATCTATGATCCGGCATATGCGGAATGGCAGCACTCGTGGAAGTCTCCGGTCGCCACGCTGGTGATCTGGCTGATCGTCACGTTCCTGTTCACGTCCGCGACGCTGGGTTACACCATGCAGTCCGATACCTATGACGCGTCGCTGAACATCGCGGCATGGTACTTCCTCGTCGCGGCCGTATGGTCGTTCCTGATCGAGGTGGTGGCGCTGACATTCGGCCCGGCCATGGTGCTGTCGATGGGCGGCGCATGGAAGCTGTTCGTCGGCGGCACGGTCCGCCCGGCGCCCGCCGAGGTCACCGCGTATGCGGCGGCATGCGGAGCGTACTTCGGTCGCTTCCCGTCACAGGTCGCCGCGGTCGCCGGCTACACCGGCCCGCAGCCGTCCTTCGGCGGACAGCCTGGCGCCGGCACCGGGATGCCGACCGCGCCCGCAGCTGGCATCCCGGTTCAGGGCGTTCCCGTTCAGGGCGTTCCCGTTCAGGGCGTTCCCGTTCAGGGCGTTCCCGTTCCCGGTGCTCCGGTTCAGGGGGTTCCCGCTGCCGGCACCGACGCCGCGGCCTTTCAGGCCCAAGGTGGTGCCCCGACTGTCCAAGTTCCTGCCGGCGCTCCTGCCGGCGCTCCTGCAGCTGCACCTGTCGCCCCCGTTCCGGTGGCTGCTCCCGCCGCCCCGGCTGCAGCCAAGGCCATGACCCCGCAGCAGAAGAAGCTGGCCATCATCATCAGCGCCATCGTCGGCGTGCTTGCCCTGCTCGGTATCGCTTACGCAGTGGTCAACTCCACCGTGTTCAGCGCCGATAACACCGTGAAGAGCTACCTGTCGGCCATCGCGTCCGGCGACTATGACAAGGCCAACGGCATCTCCGACCCGCAGGTCGCCAACGGCAAGCGCACACTGCTCACCAATGCGGCTTCCAAGGGCGACAAGACCACGATCAGCAACCAGCGCATCATCTCCGCCACCGACAACGCGGACGGCTCCCGCACGATGCGGATCTCGTACACGCTGGGCGGCAAGTCCATGACCGACATTCTGACGGTCGCGCCGAACGGATCCAAGTTCCTGATCTTCAAGAACTGGAACATCACGACGCCGCTGGTCAAGGAGATCTCCGTCTACGCGTCACCGGCCATCACCAACTTCACCGTCAACGGTGTCAAGGTCGGCGCGAAGAACGCCACAGCATCCGATTCCGGCACCTACACCTTCAAGGTGTATCCGGGCTCGTACACGGTGAAACCGGTCACGTCGAAGTATCTGACCGCGGATTCGACGACGCTGACCACCTCCTCCGAATCCTCCGCCTCGATCTCTGCCGAGCCGACCGACGCTCTGGCAGACGAGATCAACGCGAAGATCAAGGACAAGCTGGATACCTGCGCCAAGTCCACGGATGCACAGCCTGAAGGCTGCCCGTTCAGCATGTACGGTTCCGATGACGACTACCGCAACATCGCGTGGAACATCACCGAATACCCGACCGTCACCACTGATGACCTCAGCATCGACTCGGGCAGCTTCTACGTGTACGGCGGCGAAGCCAAGGTGGCGTACGAGTACAAGAACTATGACGACTCCTGGGAGCCGACGGACAGTTCCACCAGCTTCAGCATCAGCGGGCAGTTCACGCTGGACGGCGACAAGCTGGACATCACGCTGGACGACGACTGATCGGAATGATTTCGCCCGGCACGGGGCACCTGCTGCGCGCACCGTGCCGTAAGTGGAAGAATCCGTGAGCATCGCAACCCGCCGTTCCTCTTGGGACGGCGGGTTCTTGTATATTGGATAAGGTTTGTGTACGGCAACGTATCACCACGGTGAACGGTAACGAAACTATCGACGGAAAGAGCGGAAAAACATGTCGGCGATCCTTGAGGGCACACCCGATAAGCGACTGGCCTTGGTGACGGGCCGCGCATACCCTGAGCTTGCCAATGAAGTGGCTCAATATCTCGGCATCAACGTGCTGCCCACCACCGCATACGACTTCGCCAACGGTGAGATGTATGTGCGGTTCGCGGAGCCGGTTCGAGGCGCCGACGTGTTCGTGCTGCAGTGCCACACCAACCCGATCAACAAGTGGGTGATGGAGCAACTGCTGATGATCGACGCCCTCAAGCGCGCCTCCGCCAAGTCCATCACCGTCGTGGCACCGTTCCTCGGCTACTCCCGTCAGGACAAGAAACATCAGGGCCGCGAGCCGATCACCGCCCGCCTGATGTTCGACCTGTTCCGCACCGCGGGGGCGAACCGTCTGGTCACCGTCGACCTGCATGCCGCGCAGGAACAGGGCTTCTTCGACGGCCCGGTCGACCATTTGACCGCCATGCCCGTGCTGATCGACTACGTGCGCAGCCACGTGCCTATGGACAAGGCGACGATCGTCTCCCCCGACGCCGGCCGCATCAAGGTTTCCGAGCAGTGGGCCGCCAAGCTGGGCGGGCTCCCGCTCGCGTTCATCCACAAGACTCGCGACATCACGCGCCCGAACCATGCCGAAGCGCATGGCATCATCGGCGACGTGCAGGGGCGCGACTGCGTGGTGGTGGACGACATGATCGACACCGCCGGCACAATCTGCGAGGCCGTGCGCACGCTGCGCAGCTCCGGCGCCGCCTCGGTGACTCTGGTCGCCACGCATGGTCTGCTGTCTGGCCCGGCCGTGGAGCGCCTGCGCGATTGCGGCGCCCGCGAAATCATCCTGATGGACACTGTGCCAGTGCCGCAGGAGAAGCGCCTGGATAACATGACCGTGCTGTCGGTGGCGCCGCTGCTGGCCGCAGGCATCCGCTCCGTCTTCGAGGAAGGCTCCGTGGCGACACTGCTGGAGGGCCTGCCGGAGGACATGCGCCCGAGAAACATCTACGCCTGAAATATAAAACAAGGGACTACATATTTGCCCCCGCTGGCGGAGGCAGAATGACGCGGTCCTGGCCACCCATAACGGATTGAACACAAAATAGGGAGGCCGCCACAGGGCGACCTCCCTATTTCTATTTACTTATATCACTCGGCGCGCTTGCGGGCGATGAACACCGCGCCAGCGGCGGCGACCAGCATCATGCCGGCCATGCCGATGACGGCGACGTTCGCACCCGTCTTGGAGATGGCGTTGCCGTTGGCATCGGCCTTCTCCAGTGCGGCGATCGCGTCGGCGAGGGCCTTCTGCGCGGCGTCGATGTCAGCCTGGGTGGCGTTGTCATCGGCGAGGACGCTCTGGGCCTTGGCGAGGGCGTCACGCACGGCCTGGACGGACTTCTTCGTGTAACCGCTCAGATCCAGGGCCTTGGCCTGATCGATGGTGGCCTGCAACTTGCTCTTGTCGGTCGTCTCCGGGTTCGGAGTCGGCTTGGAGGAGGCGGGCTTCAGGGCCTTCATCGCGGCGTTCAGCGCGTTATACGCGGCATCGACGTCAGCCTTGGTGGCGTTCGCATTGTTCAGGACGGCCTTGGCGGCATCCAGAGCCTTCTTGAACGCGGCCCACGAATCCTTGGTGTACGCGGATTCCTTGAGCTTCTCGGCATCGGCGACCAGGCCGGCGAGCTTGGAGGTGTCCACGCGCTCTTCCAGAGCGGCGATGGCGTCCTTCAGGTTCTGGTAGGCGAGAGCCACGTCGTACGCGGTGGCGTTCTCGTCGTCCAGCACCTTCTTGGCGGCGTCGCGCTTGGCGACGAGCACCTTCCAGGTGTCGGCGGTGTAGGTGGCCTCGGTCAGGGCGGAAGCGTCATCGTACAGGTTCTGCAGATCGCACTTGTTGACCTTGACCTCGGTGCTCGGCACGTCGCGAACCGTGGTGACACGCAGCTCGGCAGCGGAGGCGTACGTGTTCACCTCGCCCGCGGACTGTCCCGCGGTTTCGAGAGCGGTGATGCGCACCTTGGTGACGTTCTTGACCGCGTCGAACTTGACCTTCTGCCAGACACCGCTGGTCGTGGTGAACGTGCCATTGGTGACGACGTCCTTGGTGGTGCCGTCGGACAGCGTCAGCGTAATCTTGTACTTCTTGATCTTGCCGTTCGCGTTCGCGCTGCCGCTGCGGGCCATGTAGCGCAGGCCGTCGATGGTCGTCGGCTCGTTCAGGTTGAACTGATACCAGGCGGTACCGGCGGACACTGCGTTGGCGCTCCAGGAGGTGTGCCAGTGGGTGCCGGCATTGCCGTCCTGGGCGAGGCTTGCCGGGCCCTCATTGCCGCCCGACAGTGCCTGCTGGCTGCCCGCCTCGACGGTGTAGGCGTCGGTCGCCACGTCATACGCATCGTTCGAGTCGTCGCCCGGTGCGTTCTTCATGTACTCGGCCAGCGCCACAGCCTTGTTGTAGGCGGTGGTGTAGTCGGGCTTATCCTTGGCGATGAGCGCCTCGATCTCGGCCACCGTGTTCACGTACGTGGTCCAGACTTCGGCGGAGTAGTCGCCGCTCTTGCCGTTGTAGGTGTCCTTGACTTCCTTGAGCTTGGCCTCGGCGTCGGCCTTGGTGCGCTCGGCGGATGCCACGTGCTCGACCTTCAGGTCATCGAGGACGAAGTCCTTGTAGCCACCGAAGGCGGCGGCGGAATCGGACGTGTTCTGCAGGTCGGGAGCGGTGGAGGTCGAGTAGATGCCGAACCAGCTGTCGCCGGTGATGGAACCGGTGATCTCGAACTCGGCCGTGCCGTCCTCGCCCAGGGCCTTCTTCAGGTTGGTGAGCTTGACGGTGCTGGCGTTGTACTCGCCGTCACCGGTGGCGATGGCGTAGATGTCGTCGGAGCCGGACTGGTACTTGAACGACACCTTGTAGGTCTCGCCCGGTTCCAGCTTGACGTTCTGCGGGATCGTCTGGTAGATCAGCGTGCCCTTCTGGATCAGGCCGTTGGCCTTGACGGACCACTTGCCGTCGAGCACGTCGTCCATCTTCTTGACATCCCAGCCGGCCTGCGTGAACGGGGCATGCAGCTCGGACAGGTGGATACGGTTGTCCTCGACGCCTTCGGAGCCGGAGACCACGAACGGCCAGATGCCCTGGGCATTGTCCTCGAAGTCGTTGGTGAGCGTCTTCAGGGTGCCGTCAGCGTTGAGCGTCAGGCCCTTGTAACCGTTCTCAAGCACGCGCACGTCATCGAAGTACACATGGTCGGTGTTGTCGCATGCGCCGGAGTGCGAGAGCGTCACCTTGACGTCGCCGCTTTCCGGAGCCACGAACCACACGTACATGTTCTGGAAGTAGCTGCTGCCGCCTTCAGTGTTCGAGTACGTGTTGTGGCCGTACGCCTTGATGTAGTTCTTGGCGATCGACTTGCCGGTCTCGTTGGTGGCGAGGACCTTGGTGCCGTTGGTCACGGTGATCTTGGCCGGGGAGTTGGTGCGGTTGTCCACGCCCACGTAGATCGCGTAACGCTTGCCCGCGGTCAGGTCGGTGAGCTTCTGGGAGACCTTCACGTCACCGGTCAGGCGCAGCATGGCGTTGTTGGTGCCTTCGACTTCGGCCTTGCCGGTGCCGGAGACGGCCCAGTTGTCCTTGAGGGTGTTCTGGCCGCCGTTGAAGCCGGCGTCCACGACGTGCATGCCTTCGCTCCACTTGACGGAGATCTGCTTCTCGGAGCCCTTGGTCACGACGTACGGGGTCTCGGCCTCGGCGGTCAGCGAGATCTTGCCGCCGGAGACGGCGACGGTCTTCTCGTTGGTCTTGCCCTGGTCGGTGAGCTGGTACACCTTGACGGAGGCGAGGTTCTGCCAATCCTTCGGCAGGGTCCACTCGGTGGTGCCGCCCTGGGTATTCCAGTGGTACAGCTTCTCATCGGAGGACTTGACGAGCTTGCCGGTGTTCACGTCCCACAGCCACGGCAGCAGGTAGGACTCAGTGCCCTTGACGGTGTTGCTGTTGCCCGGGGAGACCGCGCCGGACGCCACGGTGATGCCGTTGAGCGTGATGGTGCGGTTGCGGTACGCGCCGTTGTTGGTGTCGTTGGAGCCACGGGACAGGACGACGACGTTGCCGTGGTCGTCCTTCAGCGTGATCTGCTCGTTGCCGTTGTTGACGGAGGCATCCTTCACGGAGGTGGCGTCGAGCGGGCTGTTGACCCAGCGGACGACCTTGAAGTGCTGGATGAACTTGGTGGACACATCGTGCGTGTACAGGTTCCTGATGTACGCGGCGTAGTCGTTGCGTCCCTGCCAGCCTTCGAAGTCCTTCATGCTGTAGCCGCCGAGCAGCGGGGCGTTCGCGGCCTGGCCGTACGACGGGTAGTCGCCGACCCAGCTGTCCTTCTGGTGGTTGCGCAGGAAGCGCATGACCTGAGAATTCTCGCCCTTCATGCCGGAACCACCGTAGGTAAGGTCGGCGGCCCAGTGCTGGAAGGTTGCGTCATACTCGTTGCCGGCACCCCATTCGGTGGTCATACGCCAGCCGTTCTGGTTGATCATTTGGCTCATCTTGCGGGTTTCCCACGAGTCCTCGGCGCCGGAGGTGTTGTTGCCCCACACGTCGAGGTAGATGAAGTCCATGTTGTCGCCGACCTTGCTCTTGAGGTCAGCGAAGCGGGACTTGCGCATGCCGGAGGCGAGATCGTAGATGCCGTCGATGCCGATGCCCTGATCCAGCCAGTTCCAGCCGTAGCTCAGGCCGCCACTGGAGTTGCGACGCACCATGTCCTCGCTGAAGGCCTTGGCTTCCGGGTACATTTCGGACGCGTTGACGTGCACGCCGAAGCGGGCGCCGTACTCGGTGCCCTTCTCCATCAGGGTGTTCATGTCCGCGGCGCCGCCGGCGCGGGTGTTGATGTCGCCGTAGTCCGGATGGCCGGAGTCGTGGCCTTCGTTGCCGTAGCCCTTGAGCAGCACGGACTGGCCGAGGCCGTCGGTGTTGAGGGCGACCTTCTTGACGTTGTCAAGCGTGGTCAGGAACGGGTTCTGCGCCTGGGAGCCGAAGTTCATGGCGATGCGCCATGCGACCAGCTCGGGCACTTCCTCGGACTTGTATGGGTTGTTCATGATGTCGCGGTATGCGATCGCGCCATCTTCCCAGTTGACCGTGCCGTCCTCGTTCTCGTCACCAGCGATGGCGACGGCCATCTTCGGCATGTCGGTCTCTTCGACGGTGTAGGTGCGCTTCTTCGTGTCGGTCACGACGCGGTGGTAGTACCACGGCGCAGTGCCCAGACCGAAGGAGGTGGCCTTGCCGACCTTCTGGGTGGAGGTGAGCACGCGGGTGTTCCTCGCACCGCCGGCGACGGTGTTGCCGACGGTGGTGCCGTCGTGCTCGGAGTTGGACCACAGGCCGGCGCTCAGGCCATTGCCCGAGACGAAGCCGTAGGTGTAGTCGTTCGCATTGCCGACCGTGGTGTCGGCGGTGATGCCGAAGTTGGTGTCACCGGGCCTGGCAGTGTCGGACGACATGCGGGCGCCGGTGAACTGGGCGCCGTCCTGACCGGAGCGCACGGAGATGAGGCTCTGGTTCGGGAACGCAATCGTCTGGACCGGGTTCTCCTCGGCCTCGGTCTTGGCGTCATCCGCCTTGTTCACGATCTTGGTGACGTTGAGCTTGAGCGTATTGTCGACGACCTTGATCTGCACGGTGACGACCGCGTTGATCTTGTTGCCGCTCTTGACGTTCAGCGTGTACTGGGCCTCGGTCGCGCTGACCTTCTTGAAGGTCACGTCGGAGTCCTTCAGCGTCACGTCGGTGCCGTTGATGGTGATGACGCGCACGTCCTTCGGCTGGCCGTACATGATCTTGCCGCCGAACTTCTTCATCGTGTAGTCGTACACGGACGGGAAGTTCTTCTTCACGCGCACGTCCATGGCGGCGGTGGAGAGCGTCTCAGTGGCGACTTCGGCCGACTTGTTCAGCGTGATGTTGCCGACTGAGGCATTGCCATCAGCGACGGTGACGGTCTTGGTGGCGTCATCGTAGCCTTCGGCGGACACGGTCAGCGTGTAGTCGCCGGCGGCGAGGCCGGTGAGGGTGAAGGTGCCGTCCGCCGCGGTGGTGGCGGAGTTCTTGCCGGTGACGACTTCGGCGCCGGCGATGGCGGCGCCGCTGGCATCGACGACCTTGCCGGTCACGTTGTGCTTGGCGACTTCACCCACGGTGAAGTTTTTGAAGTAGACATCAGTGACTTCGCTGGTGCCGGAGTAAGAGCCGGCCTTCATGGCGAGCTTGTTGGTCAGCGCGGTCATCGAGGAGTAATCCACATCGAACGCCTTCTGTCCGTCAATAGTCAGCGTGGCAACCTTGGCGGCAGTCCAGGAGACGTTGACGGTGATTTCAGCGTTCGCGGCAGGGGCAGCGACACGTGTGCCGTTGTACCAATCGCCATTGCCGTCGACATACTTCTGCCAGAACCAGCCCCCCTTGTCATAGCCCAGGAACAGGGCGTTGCCCGGATCCTTGTAGCCGAGGTAGAAGCCAAAACGGTTCGCGGAACCAGCCTGCGGGGACTTGACCTTGATGGAGAACTCTCCAGCCCGAGTCAGGTCAATCGTCTTGCCGCTAATGGCGACAGCCGGATAGCCACTGCTGCTGGTGGCATTGCCGTTGGCGGAGGTGGACTTGAAATGAGTCCATCCCGCATAATCGCCAGTGCCGGCTGCAAGAATTTCGCCGCCTTTGGCGGTGTTGCGGTCAATCGTCCAGCCGTTCACGGCAGCATCGTCCGCGACGGTGGCGACATCGTTGGCGTTCGCGTCATTGGAGCTAGCCGCTGAACGGAGCGCGAGAGTCTGCAAATCACTTGCAGAAAGCGGCGCGGCGGACGCTGTGCTGCCCACCCCCAGTGGGGCGACAGCGAGTGCAACCGCAAGGGCCACTGAAACCACTCGTTTTCTCATATTTCCTTACCTTCATCATGGAGCACTAAGGTTTAACCTTGAGCGGATACGCATGACGGAAGCCCGACACGCGCGTCTCAGTTTTCTATGATAACACTCTTAACAAAATACAAGAACGTGTGTTGTTAACATTATTAATTTCCAAGGAAAATAGAAATTTTCGCCATATACCAATGGGTATGCGTGAAAAAACCTGTGCAAATCCCCTCAAAGAACAGTGATTTTTCCCCGTCGCGACAACACTGTCTCGCGGAAGTTTTCCGCTATTTGTTAACTTACCTTACTTATTGGAGCGCTGGAAGAGCCAACTGGCCGATGCGATGCTCACTGGAGGTGATTTGCGTTCATATGTTCGCGCCGAAACGACGATCCTGCGCACTTACGGACGCAAATGGGTCTGTTTGCGTCCTGTCTCTTATACACATCTCCGAGCCC